>Ga0307944_1001476_pt1 | contig 10964 bp, 16 predicted proteins | sample OrgLakmetagen179_FD_201831 | JGI IMG/M metagenome (GOLD analysis project Ga0307944, IMG submission 201831) | Saline water microbial communities from Organic Lake, Antarctica - #179 | ecosystem: Environmental > Aquatic > Non-marine Saline and Alkaline > Saline | place: Antarctica: Organic Lake... | reverse complement strand
ATGCAATTAATTCTCAAGAACTAAAATTTAAGGAAGGTGAATTGAATTGCCCTGCTTGCAAAAGACCGCTTGAAACAACAGACCAAGATGCTCAAAAAGCTAAAATGGAAGCTGATTTTATCAAGAAAAAAAGCGATGAATTAGAAGCAATCAATAAAGTTGGATTTGCTATTAAAAATCAACAAACAAGCCTTGAAGATGCAATTGCTAAATACGAAATTCGCATTAAAGACGGAAGCGAGAAACTGTCTGCTAAGAAAAAAGAAGTTGAAAGCCTTAATAGTGAACTTAGAAAACTCAATAAAAATAAAGTTGCTGCTCCAAATAAAGATAAGCTAATCGAAAAAGCATTGGCATTGCATAAAACATACAACACAAACTTGGAGCAAATCGCTAAAATTGAAAAGCAATTAGAAAATCAAGAAGAAGTTGATGTTGATAATCTTAAAGAGCATCGTAATTCAATATTATCCGAAATCGAAACTTTAAAAAACAGCCTATCTGATAAAGCTAAGATTGAAAAGATTGACAATAGAATTGCTGAACTTGAAAAAGAAGAAAAAGAAAACTCTCAACAAATTGCAAACGCTGAAAAAGAACTGTACACTATTCAAGCTTTTGAAATTGCTCGAATGAGAAGTACAGAAGGAGCGATTAACGACAAATTTAAGCACGTTAAATTTGTTATGTTTACGACATTAACAGACGGAACGCAAATTCCTGCCTGTATATGTACTTTTAAGGGTGTTCCTTGGGGTGGTGGCGTAAACTCAGCAGGAAGAATACAAGCTGGTCTTGATATAATTAATACTTTGTGTCATTTTTACAAAACTCAAGCGGTTATATTTATTGATTGTGCTGAAAGCATAACAAATATTCCAGAAACTAAAAGTCAGCAAATTAGACTTATTGTGAAGAAAGGCGTTAACCCTTTAATTGTAGAGTAATGGAAAATGTTGCTGAATTAATTAAACAACAAATTGAATTAATAGAGCAAAATATTTTTGTTCAAATAACTTATGAGAATGGATTTTGGTGCTACTTAATATTTAAATTACCTACTAAGGAAGATATTGAATTTGCAGAAAGTAGCGAATGTCAAGATGGTGATTTATGGAAGCGTGCTGATTTAATGAACCAAAGTTGGTTTATGCAAGAACAAAAATCTTTTCAAGAAGCTTTAATTAACGGCATTAAACATGCTAAAAATAATATATCTCAGTATTTAAAATAACAGGTAAAACAAAAATTATGATAGTAATAAAATTTTCAGTAAGATATGAAGATAGAGTCAATCTTTATCTTAAAAGCTCAATACTTAAAAAACATGGTATTACGTGGGATTTTAAAGAAAACCCAACTGTAGTAGATTTTCAAAACCAATGTTATTGGCTCATAGACTACAAGCATTCAAAACTTGTAAACACAGTGTTATCGGAACTTAAGGAAATGAAGCAAATAATGGGTGTTCATGATTTGCAATTTCAATATTGCCACAGTCAAAAAGAATTTTACACACAGACAAATTCATCATCTATGAGGTCTATTAATTGGTTTGAAGTATGACTTTAAATGACTTAATAACAGCAGAGAAAGAAGCGAAAAGGTTTTTAGAAAAGCTTTCCGCAGCCAAAGCACGTATAAAAGATGATAGTTTTGTTTTATTTAGCGGAAGTAAAGAAACTGGTGCAGTCAAAAGGGCTGCACTAGATTTAAAAATGGAATTAACAAAAATTAATAAGTATTAAAAACAAAGTTATGAGTACAGAGAACAAAAAAAAGAATGAAGTCGCAAAGATTAAAGAAGACATCACGCAAACAGTACTTGCGAGGATTCAAGATTTTCAAGAAGCAGGAGAATTAACCTTGCACAAAAACTACAATGCTCCAAATGCTTTAAAGGCAGCGTACTTGGTACTAAACGAAGTCAAGACTAAAGACGGAAAACCTGCGCTTACAGCATGCAAACCTTCGACAGTTGCACAGGCATTGCTTAAAATGGTTGTGTTGGGGTTATCTCCAACAAAAGGACAACTTTATTTCATTCCTTATGGAGAGAAACTAGAATGTACAGTAAGCTACTTAGGTGAAATTCTATTAGCAAAAAGATTTGCTGAACTGAAAGAAATCAACGCCAATGTAATTACAGAAGGTGAAGTTTTTGAATTTGGAGTTGATACAAAAACAGGGAGGCGTTTTATCACAAAGCACTCTCAAACACTAGAATCTATCGGTAACGATGATAAGATTATCGGAGCATATGCAGTCTACACACTTAATGACGGAACAACGAATTGTGATGTAATGAGCATGAAGCAAATTGAACAAAGTTGGGCGCAGGGAAGTAATGGCCCTGCTAAGAAAAACTTTAAAGTCGAAATGGCTAAGCGTACTATCTTAAAAAGAGCAATTAAGCAGATTTTAAGGTCTAGTGATGATAGTGCGCTTCACAATGTAGCTGACGAAAAAAAAGTTGATGAAACCAAAGGCTATGTTGACAACAAAGTCAACAAAGAAGCCAACAGAGAAGTGTTTGATATTGACGATGTAGATTTTGAGGAAGTTAAGGAAAAAAAGTCTGTTAAGCAAGTAGAAGCTCCTACGCAAGAAGCTTCTGCAGAAGAAAAACCACAACCAGGAGGAACGCAAGCAAAAGCATTTTAGAAATGGAATTTACTGTACTAGGTTCTGGAAGTCATGGAAACTGTTATATTTTAACTAGCGAAAATGGCGACCAATTAATAATCGAAGCAGGAATTAAGCTTAGCAGGGTTAAGAAGTTTTTAGATTTTAATCTAAACAATGTATTGGGGGTGCTTGTATCGCACTCCCACCTTGACCACGCAAAAGCGATGAAGGAAATGACTGAAAGCGGAATAAATGTTTACGCTTCATCACATACCATAGAAGCAATGGATATAAAAAGCCATAGAGTAAAAAAAATTGAAGCTAAAAAAGCTTACAAAATTGGACCATGGAAGGTTATACCAATTGAAATGAAACACGATGTTCCTTGTTTTGGTTTTGTGCTCAATCATGAAGAATGTGGAAACGTTGTGTTTATAACCGACACATATTACTCTCCTTTTAAGTTTAAAAACATAAACAACTGGATTGTCGAAGCAAATTATTCAGAAGAAATCTTAGACGGAAAAGAAGGTTATGGCAATCAAAATGATTTTCTTAGAAATAGAGTATTAAGCAGTCATTTGTCTATTGAAAATTGCTGGGATTTATTGAAAAAAAACGACCTCACTCAAACTAACAACATAGTGCTAACACACTTAAGCGATACCAATAGTAATGCAGAAAACTTTAAAAGAATGACAAAAGAAAAGACAGGAAAATCCGTTCACATTGCAGAAACAGGATTAAATATTAATTTTGACAAAAGACCATTTTAAAATGAAGAAAATAAACGCAAGTGATTTAATTAATCTCGATGATAAGTTTATGCTTGAAGTAGCCGAAAAGCTTGAAAAACTAAAGTCAGAAAGTAATTCAGATAAAGCACTTCTTAAGACAACAGAAGTAGCAGACTTGCTAAAAGTATCAAGGCATACAGTAGTACGATATATTAAGAGTTATTTTGAACCAGAAGCCTTTCGAAATACTCCGAGATTAAAAGCAATCAAGTCAGGAAAAAGTTGGCTTATCAAAAAGTCAGATTTTGAAATCTATTTACAAAACCCAAAAAACCCAAAATACAATTAAGTTATGGTAATCAAAGGAACAATTAAAGTACTAGAAGAAAGTAAATTCTACGGAAGAAACGATTTTGAAAAAAGATTGCTCGTAGTAACAACGGATGAAAAATATCCTCAATATTTACCTATTGAGTTTCTACAAGACAAAGCTAATATGTTAGATAATTTCTTGGAAGGCCAAGAGGTTGAAGTGTCTATTAACTTGCGTGGAAGTGAATATCAAGGTAAATACTACTTGTCGGCAAATGGTTGGAAAATTACACTAGCAGGTGGAGCAACACCAACTGCAAAACCTCAACCAAAAACAGAGTTGCCAAATGAACCCGAACTTCCTGCTGCTGAAGAAGAACAGGATGATTTGCCGTTTTAGCAACTTACTTTATTTCAGTAATTTAAGAAACATTAATTAAACTAAAACTTTACCTTATGGAAAAAGCAATTTACGGAATACTGATTAGTTTATTATTTTTTGTACTATTTTTTGTACTATGGATGTTTGAACTTTCATATAAGTACGCATGCGGTTGGCTTGCAAGCCTTATATTTTTGATAATTTTTTATGCAATAATGCTTTTTAAAAACCTTAAAAAAAACGACTTCGATGAATACGACACCTAAGATGAATGAAACGGTAAAAGACACGCTAAAAATGCGTGGAGACAATATGAGCCTGTACGCTGCTCAACGTATTGAGGAATTAGAAAAAGCTAACACTCAACTTCAAATGCAACGCGAACAAAATTTCCTGCAACATGGTAATCCTTTTTTGCCGACGCCTGATTTAAGTTAAATTACTAAAAAATAGCACGTATTGTAATGCAAAAGCATATATTTGTACACTAACGAAACCTCGCGATAACAGGTCAATCGCTTTATAAAAATTATGGAACAATTTAAAATAGGAGAACTTTTCGACCCAGAGTTTAGAAAACTAACTCCACAAGAAGCGCAAAAAGAATTTGGCATACAAATAATAACACATTTTTAATAGAACATTATGGAAAGAGAAACTTATAGAAAAGCATCGGTTATTTTAAATAAAATAGCTTCTTTAAAAAATGAAATTGCCATATTAAATGAAAATTTACAAATAGCAAATATGTATACTATTAAAGAAGGGTCTTTTGCACATAACATTGCAAATATGGGAGGTGTAAACCAAAGAACAATAAAATATCTTCCTTCAAAAGAAAGCGTAATTAAAGATTTAAATCACGTTTTGTACGTTAAAAAAAATCTAGTAAAAAAGCTTGAATTAGAATTTAAAAATTTAAACTAATCCATTTAACAATGTTGTAAATCAGATACACTATATTTGCAGTTCAAAGGCTGGACACCTCAAAAAATATTAGTCAAGTAACCCTCTTTTAATCGGCAGTCCAGCCCTGATTTTTAGGGGGTTTCTTACTTTAAACAATAGTAACTATAAAGACTATCGAAATGAGATTTAACACAAGCATAAACAACGTGAAAGCAAAAGAATGGGGTTTAAATCTACCTTTATCTTATTTGTTCGCATGGTTTTATGAGCTACCTTCATGGGCCAATAAGGTAGTTATAGAAAATGAGATATATTATTTTGCATCTAAGAATAAAGCAGTTCAGGAATTGCCTTTACTGACAGAAAAAAAAGACACCATGTATCGTTATTACAAACAAATTGAAAAACTTGGACTTATAAAAATTAAAAAGGTAGACGATAAAGATTATATATGTCTAACAAAAAAGGCAATGGGTTGGAATTATTCATCCGACAACTCGGAATTAAATCCGACCCCTCGGAAACAAATCCGAACAACCTCGGAATTAAATCCGACCCCTCGGAAACAAATCCGAACAACCTCGGATTTAAATCCGACCCCCCTCGGAAACAAATCCGACCCCCCCTCGGATTTAAATCCGACATATAATAATACTAATACTAATAATAATACTAAAGATAATAGTAAAACTATAATTAAAAGTAAAAATGAAAAAGAAAAAGAAGTTTTTACAGAAAAAGATTTTCCTAAAATTTTAATCGAATTGGGCGCAGATGAAACTCATGTCAAAGATTGGATGAAATCAAGAAAAAATAAAAAAGCAACAAATAGCCAAACGGCTTTAAAAAGATTTATAAAAGAATGTAGCAATCATCAATATCCAATTGCGGATGCGGTAAAAGATTGTGCAGAAAATAGTTGGTCAGGTTTTAAATTCGAATGGTTAAATAATCAAAAAAATGGAAACAGGAGTAATAATAACGGAAACACAAGTGAAACAAATCTCGGTAAAATCTACGCAGACATTGATGAAATGTATGGCAACGAATGATTACTATGATTTTATTTCTTTAGAAAGCGAAATGACAGTAAATTTAGCAATGAAAGGCGTTCACCTTCGTAATCTAAAAAATCACGTTAGTAAAAAAAACGTAGTCAAATCACTTTCTTTTTTAATTAAGAATTTTAATGATAATTTTAATTCCAAAGGAAAATTAAACGTAAACCAAATAATATTATTAGCTTCTGATTTGTTTGATAGGTTTAGTTACGAATCCCTAGAAGACGTAATGCTGATGTTTAAATACGCTCGTCAGGGTAAAATTGGAGACGGAAAAGATTTTAAGCTAGATAGCCAAACTGTATTTCACAAATGGGTGCCTGAATATTTAGAATTAAAATCTATTGAGCGAGAGAAGAAGCATACTGAAACAAAAGGCAGAGACCATGGCTTAGTAAACTTTAATTGGAGTAAAGAAGATTTAAAGCACATAGATATTCCTGAAGAAAGCAAAAAAGTAGCTGGAGAAACATTTGGAACAAGAGTCAAAGGAATTTTTAACACGAATCATTTGCAAAAGCCAATGGGAGTAGTTAATCAAAACTACTATAAAAACGCAAAGATTGACGTTAAAAACCATAGCACAGAAAAGCTTAACATTTTTGTAAAAGCTGCTGAAAAAGAAAACATTGCTGATGAAGTGCTTTTAAGAATTGTAAAAGATGAATTATTGAATCGTAAAAACTAGAATTATGAATGCAAAAGATTTGAGAATTGGAAACTACATTAAATATAGAAAAAAACTATATTTTATTATTGAATTACAAACAGAAGGCTGTACAATACGTAAAAACAGCAACTATGGTAAAGTCGCTTTTGTTAGCTATGAAGAGATTATCCCAATAAGACTAAACGCATCTGAATTAATTAAGTTAGGTTTTAAATGCAGTCATACTGAATGGCATAAAGAAATTTGTATTACTCAGAGAGGATTGCACTTTTATTATTGTGTAGGTAAAGGCGTTAAACCAAGTGAGTACATAGTACACGTACATAACTTACAAAACCTTCACTACGCACTAACCAAAAACGAGCTAGAGAGGGAAGAAAAAATAAAAGAAAAAGATTACAAGCACAAAACTTGGATAGAGCACGGAATTTAGGCATAAACTATATACCGTGTTGTTGTGTCGTTTTAATGCACACCGACGGTTTGGCTATGAATAGTAAAACCCTTTTTTGGCGTGGGGTAGAAAAACGCTGAGTTAATTAAATATATAGTAAAATGAGTGATTCAAAAGAGTTGGAAAACGAAAGAAACCAACAAGAAATGAGGATTCGTTGCATTGATTATGCAACAAGGATTGTAGGCAAAGCAGCCTATATAACTGATGGTAGTGGTGAAATTAAAAAATACCAAGACGATGTTATAGAAGTAGCGGAACAGATACACAAGTTTGTAACTGGTTAAAAAAAGGGTTTTATTTTTCTTTGAGTTAAGTACTAACTTTAATTAAAAGACCCAAACCAAGCAATTTTTTATATTACGTGTTATGTACTGGTTGCCTAACACGTAATGCTTGGTTTTTGAAAGGGCAACTTGTACATAACGGTTTGGGTATGGTTAGATTTTTAACGGATAAATAAACAGAAATAAAGCTCGAAACTACCATTAACTATAAATAAAGATTAAGCTATGCTAAAACAAGCCTTACTTGAAAAATTAGAAAACTCAAACAACAAACACGTTAGCTTGCTCGACGTGTTTAGTATGTTTGAGGAAGAATCTTACATAGTGTTTTGTGATAAACTGAAAGTAAAAATAGAGTACTTTTTTAATCTGCCCGACATTACAGATAAAAGTAGAATTGAAGATTTAGTTGCTGCAAGGTCAGCGTTCTACTACATAGCAAAAAAACACGGAATAAAAGAATCTGTGTCAAGCGCGTATCTAAAGTTTGGACGAGCATCAGCATACAACCTAATCGAAAAGTTTCCTTCCTATTGTAAATACTACCCATTGCAAAAAACTAAAATACAACTAATCCTAAATTGGTATTTTGAAGAATATGTTGCGGAGGATTAGTTTATAGACGCTTTGATAGAATCAATAGCTTTATTAAATTCACGTACGTTATTTAAGTAGATAATATTTAGTTCTGCAGATTTTTTATCATCTTTATAGTTCAAATCAGTTTCTTCGATTTCTTTAGCTAGAGTTTGGTCTGCTATTTTCTTTAATTCTATATTAAACCCATTTAAAATTAATTTTACATCACTTTGAGAAAATCCACTTTTTGTATATGCTTTGTATATTTCAGATTCTTTTACACCTAGTTTCCTAGCCCCTTTTGCAGCTAATAGTAAGCTTTTAGACATTTTATCATTTGCTTCTTGGTAGTCTTTTACAACTTCATCAATGCGCTCTTTACTTAATTTTGTTTTACGACCTAATGTATTGTTGATTTCTGTTTTAGACTTAATATACTCCTTTCTGTTGTCATAGCCTAAAGAAGTCATTCCTGTTATGTAATTAAACGTAGTAAACCTAAAACCTAACACGCCCATTAAAGCGTCTCTGTTTGTGTATTCTCGTCCGTATGAAGTGTATTTGTCTCCAAAAAATCTAGGCTCAACTTCATTTGCTCTTGCAAACTCTGCTATATTAGAATACACTCCTGGCCCTGCATTTTTTAAATAATGTTGTGCTATTTTTTCAGGGTCATTAAAAACACCATCAACTAAATTTTCTCCGTCATAAATTTCTCTATCATAAGTATCACGATTAAATGTTAGCTCTGCCATTGTCTTAGTGCTTATGTCAAGACCAAGGTAAGGGCTAAAAAATTCTTCAGCAGCTTGTTCAATTTGTTCATTTGTGCTTCTTCCTTCCCTAGACTTAACTAATGTTCTTAAAGGTTTTAACCATACTTCCGCAGGGAAAAAAGCTGTTCCGTCTATAAATTGAGGTTGACCATATTTGTCTTTACCAGTATAGATAAGCTTACTGTTTGTTTGCCATTTTGGAAGCATATCTCGAATCTTATCATCATCATCATCATCAAATCCCATTATTGATTTAGAAATTTCTCCTAAAGCTAACGCTGTTGCGCTTGAAACCATCATCCCTGCTGCTTGTTGCATAGCCATTTGGTATCTATTTTCGCTTATGTCTTCTTTAATATATTTTAAACCATTTACAGTTGTTCTTATTACTTCGTATGGGAAAGAAACGAATGTTCCTACCAATGGCAACCTTCTAAGTCTTCGAATATTTTTAGGAAGCATACTGTAAGTAGGGAATGTGTCGGTAATACGTTGTGCTGCTTTTTTAGTTGCTGCATCTTTTGTCATTCCTGATTTAATATATCTTTCTTGATACGTATAAAAACCAATTACTTTATAAAAATCATCACCTAAAGCATATAGTTTCTTAGCTACATTAAAAGCTTTTTTGGCTAATCCTGCTTTAGACAATCTTTCTAATTCAGTAGAAAAATCATTTATGGTTTCAAGCACTTCTTGTGATACTGCACCATCTCCTAATATTCCTAATTTAAAAAGCATCTGTGATTCAGAACGTAATTCTTTTTGGCTTTTTTTCGTACCCCAAGCAAGCTGTAATGCTTTCTGCATTGACTTTGGATTTGTTGCGAAGAAAAACCCTGCGTTAAAAGAAAGAAATACACCACTATAAGTGTTACGAAAAGCAGTTTGTGGACTAAGTGCTGTTTTACCTATTTTAGTTACTGCTGCGAAAGCAACCCAAGCCTTATAGAATCCATTATCTATTTTTGTTAATGGTTGCAGGTCTTGAATAGAGTTGTATAATTCCACCGGAACATAAATACCACTTAAACCTTTCCAGGCATCACCATCTGAACTTACCTTAGTGTAGCCTTCTTGTGCTGTATATGTTCCTAGTCCTGATTCTAGCAAGTAATTACTTAAGTTTTCTTCATATTCAATACTTGCAATGTAGTTGCTTATTTTAAAAACAGTAGACCCATAATTTAGCATTGGGTCTTTAGATTCCCCAAGCAATTCTCTAAAAGCTTGCGGTATTTCTTTTCGTTTAATTAAGAAGGGTGCTTTTGCTTCACCCGTTGTAGTGGCCGACATTAAATCAAACTTAGTTTTAAGGCTTTCTAAATATACGAAAACTTTTTCTCTAGCTGCTGCTTCTGTAATATCAGATTCTTTCATTAAGAAGTCTACTGCGTTTTTAATACGTTTCCTGCCTTCTGCATTTACTTGTTTGCTTGTAAGATTATTTAAGTAGTTTTTATTTTTAAACGCGTCATAAGACCTGTGTAAATACTGCCCTTTATTGTCTTCGATAGTTTGCTGTAATGTTTCTGCTCTTTCTATTGCTTCGGTTATTGATTCATAAGCAAAACTTCCTTCTTCGTAGTTTTCTAATTTAGTAATTAGATTTTGTTTGTGGTTTTCTATTTTTTCATTTAATTTATCTGAAAGCGCATCAACTCTTGCTCTAAGTGCGTCAATAACTTCAATGTCTTTAGGTTTTAAGAAAGAAATATCTGCGTCTTTGCCTAGTAAATAATCGTTAATTGCAATTGCTCGTTGCTTGAATTTAGGAGTACTTTTGTTACCGGACTTTCTTAATATTTTACTCAACGTGCCTAATTCGTGTTCTAATGCATTTGTAATAGCACTAACTTCACGACCTAAAGAACGGATAATGTTACCTACCTTACCGTCTGCCCCTGCATTTGTAAAAAAAGTTTGATTCCAATAACGCTTAAAAACTTGTTGAACTTTATCAAGTGCTTTGACTGCGCCACCTTCTCCAAGTGAAGAATCCCTGTCGCTATCTGACGTAATGTTTAATCCTTGTGATTGTGTTTGAGATTCATTTTGTTGTCCATCATCATTTTGACCAATAACCTCGTCTCCCTTGTTATCGGTTGTTGGCTTGCCTTCATTTTCCTGTCCTTGAATTGTTGCTTCGTTTCCTTTTTCATAATTTTT
>Ga0307944_1001474_pt1 | contig 10968 bp, 10 predicted proteins | sample OrgLakmetagen179_FD_201831 | JGI IMG/M metagenome (GOLD analysis project Ga0307944, IMG submission 201831) | Saline water microbial communities from Organic Lake, Antarctica - #179 | ecosystem: Environmental > Aquatic > Non-marine Saline and Alkaline > Saline | place: Antarctica: Organic Lake... | reverse complement strand
TGTGTGTGTGTTAGAAAGGTGCAGTAATTCACTAAGTGTGCGCCCCCAGTGTGCCCAGCCACCCAGGAGCCCTGTGTGCACAGCGCGCAAGTGTGTGGTGCAAGTCTTTGCTGTCAGTGTGTACAGAGGACGTGCATAGTAGGAGTGAGTAGTGAGAGACTTATCATTTGCTTTCTTTTATCAATGTGCAGAGCGTCTCACAATCAAGCTTCCTGGTCAAAACTGTTTTACTCGTCGCAGCTTGCGTGCATTGGGCCATGCGCATTGATTTCATTTAAATTCAAATTCAGCAAGATGAGACTTGAAACCAGAGCTACTACTGAGAAAACTTTGCACCCCTCCTTCGGCCCCCCGCGCGGAGCCTGCCACCCTCCTTCGGCACCCCGCGCGGAGGGGGGGGGTTCTGAGGCACATTTCAGACATACCCTGGAGCCCTGGAAACTTAGTGCGGCACTTCCCCAATACCATCAGCAAACGGGTTTGACAGAAAAGGGCTTGCATGAGGCTTGTGTCGCAAAAAAATTGGGTTCTTTAAAACAGCCCCTCCGCAGGCCCCCCGCGCGGATACCTGAAGGAGGGGCCTGGACCCCGCGCGGGGGGGTGGACTCCAGTAGGGCTACCCTTTCCTTTGCTTCCATCGTGGAGTTGCATAGTGATCGTCAAAGACTTTTTGAGCACTATTATATTGTGTAAATTAGGTATATACTCCTGAACAAAAGCCCACCCAATGATACATTGGACGTATCGAATAATAACAAGCTTAAGCTTAACAGCATGTGTAAATTAACCTTCTGTCTGTTCTGTCCACAGAATTCTCATGGAGCCAGTCAGGGATTGTATGGCACCACATTTTTTATGACGCCAAATTTTTTAAGAGTCTGACAAGGTCATTTTCACAGGGTGCTCAGGCATTTGTGATCTAAACATCATGGATCTAAACATCTACTGAACTGAAGACATAACACATCAACTCGTAGGTGGACAGGCACGGTTTTCACTCGTCTCAAGTCTCAAACTATGAACATGAACGCACTTCATTTCCTGGATTTGACACTGCTCTTCCCGGTTTGAAACCTATAGTATTCTGGCTGAGCACGTTACGACTTTTTTTCAAGCTCCGCATTAACTTATCGATCACAATCTGTAAACTACGTGCTAAACTTATTGTTCATACCAGACGTTCAATTTCCTGTACCATTATCAACCTCTTTTTACCTGATATTTACCTCGACTCCAGGAATAACTATTGTTGGTCTGCCTGTGAAATCTGCCACCCGTACGGATGGTCTATTATACTTAGCTTTGTTCAAACATCAATAACTGACACGTAGCCCTATACACCTGAGCCAATTTGTGATGCGGACAACTTTTTTACTGGCAACAGTTTAAAACCTCTCAACCAAGGGGGGAAGCAAAGCAGCAAAAATTAGCCGATTACCAATTGTCTGCTCTTTCCTGTGCAAGGCGCACATGCCACTTACTCTCCTTACAGCTTTCCTAAATACACGTACTTTTATATCCCACGACATGTATCAAGAAATGTGACTAGATTTTGACTCCGTGTTCACACACACTGTCAGAGTCGAACAGTCTACCTGAAACGGTGCTGCTTTGTCTAGTTGTAATTTGTGTGGTTTGCCAGATTATTTTTGAGATGAACAGCAGGTCTTGTGCAGGGGTGAAAATACCCAGGTCTGCTCTTTGCAAGTTTGCTTCATTGTTTGCAGGTCTCTTGCTTTCACTGCAAAAACCCTGCATCCCACAGGCGTCCATATTTCCGTCTAGTCCACCATGATGATAGACATGTTTACTTTCCTTAATCATAACAACGACACATTCTCTTTCTTTTTCTTTTTGAACTAGTTGATTTTTGTGAAAAAGCCAGCAATTATTTGCCTCAACTGAAGGCCTTTTCCCATTGTGACCTTTGTGAGCCTTGGAGTAGACAAAGTTATTCTGGTGCTACAACAACAATTATCACAGTTTACACGTTTTACATATGCAGCCTAGCAGTCGTACGTTTTGACTAATGGCTTTATCTGTAAACTCTGTAATTCAGGAAGATCAACAACAAAGCCTTTATTGGTATGCGTGGCAGGAATGCATTGTGTACATGGCACCGTTCACACAGTTGGCGACCCGGCCAGTGATTGCAAGTTGCAACATTGATCGAATGTCAGAGAAGACGTTCATGGTTTCTTTTGGTAAAGGCTGAGTGCAATAATAGCAACCTAGCTTCTTTTCCATCCGATTGCAACAGATCAGAGACATTTTAAAAGAGAAAAATGTATTCATCAATATGTATCATACGCTGTCCTCGGGTGGATATTATCAACAAAGAAAGTTTACAACGACGCCAACCCAGAAACGTACCCCAAAGCTCAAAGATAATATCAAGTACCGGCCAAGCAGTTTGTTATAATACACAAGATTACTTATATGTGCACGGCAAGAAACGTCAACCAAGACTTTCAGCAACAGCCACAAAGGCAACCCAATATTACAGTCCTTACATCTCTGATAAGTGACCTTGGTATTCTGGACAAGCTTTACAATAGCTCAAGGCTTGCAACCACCAGCAGCGCCTCTTAGACGATGATTAGGCCGACCTTGCACGTTCTGCCTCCTCATTGATCTCAGTGCAGAGGGCATTTACCTCAATGCCCCACACCTCCAGCCAATTAGAGAAGGACAATCTGCATGGTTCTTCCTCAGCGCGGCTGCTAACTTGCCTACTGTGCGAAAGAGAAGGGCAGGCGGGTTTGCTTGTGTTGGGAGAGCTTCTACTGCTACTGCTGCTGCCGCTGCTGCCGCTGCTGCACGTTGCTGCTTGCTTCTGTTCATGATCGCTGAGCATGATTTTGACGTCAGAAGTCAGATCCACGCTCATTGATCGTGAACAGAATCGGGAGCCCGACTCTTGCCGTGCTGCTCTCCTTTATGTGCGGCCAGTGCTGGTTGAGCCAATTCTGCAGCTACTGCTCCAGGATGGCGTACTCATTCCTTGAGGACAGGGCACGTCTCTGGTGGGCATGGGGCGGCAGCTGAAGTTGCAGGGGTGGTAATAATGGCTGGGTACCCAGCCACTGTTACCACCCCTGCAGTGGTTCCACCTGCTGTGCACCCCTGCAAGCCTGCTGTGCACCGGTGCACAGCAGGCTTGCCTCTTGGCCTTATTGAAGGCATGTCCCTGTGTGGAAAAATGGCAAGTGTTAGGTGGTTTCCTGTCCTGTTTTCCTGCAAGACAGCTGAGGTCATAATTCCTAATCACTCGAGCTGGCTTTGTTGCCTTTGAGCAGTGAGAAATGAACAAAAAATGCTGATTGATGGATGTAATAAGCTGGAGCACTTGGCTGCGAGGAGTTACATCATTGCGGATTTCAGCCTGCAAGGATTGAAACAGCCAGAAAATTTGGTTATATCTGGAACACTTTTTGATTACTGTTGTTTTAACACCCTCCAATGCCCAGATTGGTATCTTAGACATAAAACATTTGCTTCTACAATCAAAAAGCAGAGACACCTGTGCCTCTGCACCAAGTTGTGTATCCATAAATCAGGCAATTAATGACGTTAGGAGCCTGGCTTCTTGTTCTCACTGATACTATGCTCAGCTTGCTTCTTGCGCTTGTCTGCACATGATGACCCTCAATTTGCCCATATTCACTCAAATCTAGTTCAGAGGAAATTAAGAAGCGGTTCATTGACACCTTGCGAGCCTGCTCACCTGACTGCAGCTTGCAGGAATCCAGCTTCATGCCTTGTATCCTCAAGCCACGCGGCGATTGATGCTCTGCGTGCCCCACTTTTGGTATAGGAGTTGGGCAGGCTGGAGCTGCTGGCGGGGGTGGTGCTTGCGCTGGCGGGGGAAGAACCTCTTGTCAAAGCTACTGCAGGGCTGGCAAGAAGGGCCCGGCTACTTCTGCTGACAGGAGCAGCAGAAGGAAACGCTGCCCTGCTCTTGGGTCTAAAAAGGCGGAGCGCCTTTCTAAACCCAAGAGCAGACGAGGTACAGGAGTGACTGTGAGCAAACACTAATGCTTTTTACCGTTGTTTTTCATTACCACTACTGTCAGGTCTGACATAGACTAGACATTTTTGTCTAGGGGGAAGACACCATTTCATTTGTGCAAGAGGACGGTCTCTGCGAGAGCTTCAAAGAAGCACAAAGACCACAATTTTAATTGGACTCAGATTGCATGCTTCTCGTGTGCCTGTCAGAAGCAGAGAGCTGGGAAAATTGGATAGACCACCATCATTCCGCATCAAAGCTCTTTTAGACTGGAAGCCTTAGCAGAAAAGCTGGTGTACATGAGCATGACCGACAATGAGCATGCCTGTCCCTCCCATGTTCAGTATCGCATGCATAAAGACCCTGAAATTCCTTTCAATTTGAAGCATGCGTACCAAAAGCTGGCTGTATGAGCTTGAAGCTGAGGGCGGTGTTCGGTTTTCTTGTGGCCAGCAGCCAGCTGGAAGGGAGGGGGGCAGCCAGGATGGGGATCTGCACAGACAGTTAAGTGGGCAAAAATGGTGTCGATTTGACGAGCTACAGTTTTCTAGATAGTGTCATGCTAAATCAGTGGCATGGACGAATTGTGTGATTTCCCCTGGGATTTATAATGTGAGCAACGGTTTTATGATTGTTTTGTTGTTTGGCCACTTTGGATGGTCCTCTTGTAACTATCTTGCTCATTTCTCAGACTTGGCTCAAGCAACACACCGAGGAGATGGTTATCAGACGTCGCTTCCTTCTCGCGTAGAGAGGGAGGAGACGTTAAACACATCCTTTATGGGGAGGCTTTTGGCAGGTATGGCTCATACTTACAATCCATGCTTGATCTGGTACCATGATTCGTCGTGACAATAGTGTGCTGGATTGCCAGCAAGGACAGAAACCATCAGGAAGCAGATGGCAGAGTCACCATAATCAAGGCTGTGAGATCCAGGACAAGCATTTCACTGTCACACATTGCCAACGCACTTGATGCCAGAGCCAGTAAGAGGTGCTGGGGCGCTGCAGCGGTCATACAGAGCACGTAGTGGATTACGCACTGCACTGTGTGCAAAGAAGCAGTGATGAGAAATCAAGCAAGGTGGATGGAGAAGAGGAGTGCACTTGACAAAAATGATTCTTTCATGACTATGATGCAAGCCAGCTGTATCTCATGTTCAGACGTAAAGAGTACTTCATTAATTGAGAAAGCTCTCCTTTATTGGGAAGCTTCAAAAGAGCCGGCGTAAAATGTTCAAAGGATGCCTATCTTGATTGACGTGTGGGACTACTGGACAAAAACGAATCAACAAGCAGGATGGCCCTCCCCTCCCTAAGGTGCAATCTGCACCCTGTGCTCGCTCATCAGCCTCACACAGACAGGGAATAATGAAGATGTGAGCTGCATGCCATGGGGAGGGGGGGGGCAATATTATAACTAGGGTTGACCGTATATGGGATTTCCATATACCATATGCCGTATATGACCGTATATACACTGTATAACCGTATATACCGTATATAAAGAAATTTTGATGTACTCAGAATTAATTCAGAAGGGGCTTGAGCCTCCAATGTAACTGGTTCCGTCCCACCAGGCATTTTCTATAAATAGAAGAGTAATCCCAATTCGACAGTTTCTGAAGGAAGTCCTGCTCCCTGACATTCACCTTGACTCCAGGAATAACTCCTTTTGGCCTGCTCATGATATCTGCCACGGATGGTCTATTCAACGCAGCCTTGTTCAAACATCATATACTGCCATGCAGCCCTATACGCCTGAGCCAATTTGTGGTGAATATCAGGTGCAGACAACTTTTTCACTGGCAGCAGGTAAACACTCTTCAACTAAGGGGAGAAAGCAGCAAAAAGAAGCAGACCAGTGCAGGGGTAAAATCCCCAGGTCTGCTCTTTGTGCTGTAAGTGCTTTATTGTTTGCAAGTCCCTTGCTTTCAATGCAACATAAAACCTTGTTGTTTGTAAACCTTGTAAGCGCCTTCACTGCAACAACCCTACATTCCACAGGCGTCCATACTCCCGTCTTCTTCACCGTGTTGATGCAACATGTCTACTTTCCTTATTCATAACAACGATAAGCTTTCTCTGTTTGTTTTTGGACTAGTTTGATTTATGAAAAAGCTAGCAGTCAAACGCCTTGACTGAAGGCCGGTTTCAATTATATTCTTTGTGAGCCTTGAAGTATACAAAGGTGTAGGGAGAACAACAACACCTTTTTTGGTATGCGTGGCAGGAATGCAATGTATATGGCACCGTTCACACAGTTGGCAACCCGGTCAGTGATTGCATGTTGCAACGTTGATTAAATGTCAGAGAGAACATTCATTGTTTTTTTTGGTGAGGGTTGAGTGCAATAACAACAACCCGGCTTCTTGTCCATCTGCTTGCACTGGATCATTAAGGCATTTAAAAAGAGTGAAAGTAAACCAGCAAAACCAAGGTGCAAGCTTTTATCTATTAACAGCTTTACAAATCGCACACTGTCCTCAAGTGGGTATCAATAACAGAGGAAATCTACAACTAAAGGCCAACTCAAAAACGTACACCTAAGCTCAAAAATAAAACCAAGTACCAGCCAAGCAGCTTGTTAAGATACTATGTTTACGTTTACATGTTCACGCCAAGCAACGTCAACTAAGACTTTCAGCAACAGCCACAAAGGCAACCCAATAACACAGTCCTTAACATCTTTGGTGAGGGAGCTTGGTATTCTGGACAAGCTTTAAGATTGCTCAAGGCTTGCAACCACCAGCAGCGCCTGCTCCCTAATCATCCTCTCCCTCTTACACCTTGCACGCTCTGCCTCCTCATTGATCTCAGTGCAGAGGGCATTTACCTCAATGCCCCACACCTCCAGCCAATTGGAGATGGACAATCTGCGTGGTTCTTCCTCAGCGCGGCTGCTAACTTGCCCACTGTGCAAAAGAGAAGGGCAGGCGGGTTTGCTTGTGCTGGGAGAGCTGCTACTGCTGTTGCTGCTGCTGCTGCTGCCGCTGCTGCTGCTGCACGTTGCTGCTTGCTTCTGATTACAATCGCTGATCGTTGCTCTGACGTCAGCATCCAGGGCACTAAAGCTGGGCCGGATGACTTCCATCCATCGGGAGCCCGACTCTTGCCGTGCTGCTCTCCTTTCTGTACGGCCAATGCTGGTTGCGCCACTTCTGCTGCTGCTGCTGCTGCTACTGCTCCAGGATGGCGTGCCCATTTCTTGCGGAGAGGGCACGTCTCTGGTGGGCAATGTGGTGGTAGCTGAAGTTGCAGGGGTGGCAACATTGGCTGGGTGCACAGCAGGCTTGCCTCTTGGCCTTATTGAAGGCATGTGCCTGCGTGAAAAAATTGCAAGTGTTATATTTTGGAATCTTGTCCTGTTGGTGTGCAAGACAGCTGAGGTCATACATTCTGATCGTTCTAGCTGGCTGTTTTGCCTTTAAGCAGTAAGAAATGATCCAAACATGCAGATTGATGAATGTAATAAGCCGGAGCAATTGGGCTGCGCGTAATTACATTTTTGCAGCCTGAAAGGATTGAAATTGTCAGGACATGATCTATCTGGACCAGTTTTTTGTTGCTGTTGTTTTGAACATACACAACCTCCAATGCCCAGATCGGTATTTTAGGCATACACATCTACTTGTACAATCACAAAGCAGAGACGCTTGTTTCTATCACACCAACCTGTATATTCATAAGGCATGCAATTACACATCCTACCAACCTTGCTTCCTGTTCTCACTGATGCTATGCTGAGCTTGCTTCAAGCACTCGTCCGCAAGAGATGAGCCTCAGTTTGCCTATACTCACTCAAATCTAGTTCAGAGGAGAGTAAGAAGCAGTTGAGCAACAACCCTCCAAGTTTGCTCACCTGACAGCAGCTTGCAGGGATTCAGCTTCATGTCTGGTGTCCTCAATCCACGCGGCAATTGATGCCCTGCGTGCCCCACTTCTGGTACAGGAGTTGGGCAAGCTGGAGCTGCTTGTGGGGATGGTGCTTGCGCTGGCAGGGGCAGAAGTTCTTGTCAACGCAACCGTAGGGCTGGCAACATTGGCCCGGCTACTTCTGCTGACAGAAGCAGCAGGAGGAAACGCTGCCCTGCTCTTAGGTTGGGAGAGACGCTCCCTGCAAACAAGGTACAGGAGTGACCGTTAAATAAGCACTACTGCTTGTTACCGTTATTGTACATGAACACACAAACTGTCAGGTCTGACATAAACTAGACATTTTGGTCTAGAGGAAAGACACCATTCTATTTGTGCAAGAAAACGTTCTCTGCAGGAGCTCCATTGAAGCAAAAGGACCACCACTTAATCGGATTCAGATTGCATGCTTTTTGTGTGTCTGTCAGAAGCAGAGAGCTGGGGAAACTGGATAGACCACCATCATTCCGCATCAAAGCTTTTATTGACTGAAAGCCTTAGCAGAAAAGCTGGAGTGTATGAGTATGAGCGACAACGAGCATTTCTGTCCCTCCCAAATTCATTATCAACTGTGTAGAGATCCTAAAGTCGCTCTTGACAACACGTTGTAAAATTGAAGCATGCGTACCAAAAGCTTGCTGTAGGGGATTGAAGCTGAGGGCGATACTCAATTTTCTTGTGGCCAGCAGCCAGATGGAAGGGAGGGGTTGGCAGCCAGGTTGGGGACCTGCACAGACAAATAAGTGGGCAGCGATGGTGTCGATTTGATGAGCTGTAAGATCTCTAGATTGTGTGCTAAGCTGCCAGCAAGGACAGAAACCTTCAGAAAGCATATGGCAGAGTCACCATGACCCAGGCTGTGAAATTCAGGACAAGCAGTTCAATATTAGTAATAGGTGCTGGGGCACTGCAGCGGTCTTACAGAGCACGTAGTGTTTTACGCACTGTGTGCAAAGAACGAGTGGTGAGAAAACAAGCAAGCTGGATGATGGAGAAGTGGTGTGCGCTTGACGAAAATGATTCCCTCAAGATTATGATGCAAGCCAGCTGTATCTCATGTTCAGACGTAAAGGGTACTTCATTAATTGGAAAAGCTTCCCTTTATTGGGAAGCTACAAAAGAGCCGGCGTAAAATGTTCAAAGGATGCCTATCTTGATTGACGTGTGGGACTACTGGACAAAAATGAATCAACAAGCAGGATGGCCGTCCCCTCCCTCAGGTACAATCTGCACCCTGTGCTCGCTCATCAGCCTCACATGGACAAGGAATAATGAAGATGTGAGCTGCATGCCATGGGGAGGGAGGGGTCAATATTATAGCGCGTAAGCCGTGTAAATGCAGGCACCCGCGCATGATGGCACAATGAGTGAGGAGTGCATATGCTAGTGCATGCCAAGCTAAGTAGCCTAAAAAAGAGGTTAGGTCCTTAACCTGATGGTTTGATCTTTAATAAAGGAGGAGCGTATGTCTTTATTGTAATGACATCGATTGGAGTGACTTTGACTGCTATGCAATGCTGAGGACAGAAGCTACATGCAACTAGTCAAGCAGTCACTTGCTGTCTCTAACTGTGTTTCAGGAGGGGGATACCAAGAGGACAGCTGTCCCTTGCCTTGAATTCATCACAGGGGTGCATTCTTTGCAATTCAGCACATTGCACTCACGCACCAGGCCCACCCTCACACATACAGAAAGACAGGCAGTGATGATCAATTAATAAATGGAAAAAGGAGGAGGGGGGAGACTTTTCATCAGCTTTCCCTCCCCAGCAGCCTTTCAAAGCCCAACCCCTACCTTGGCACGTCCCTGGAGCCCCTGCAGGTCCTGGGATCTACCGTCTTAGAGGCCTGCAGCGTGGTCAAAGAGTGTCGGAGAGGGTTACAGGTGGAGCGAGCGTGGGCATGGCCAGACCTGAGACTTGTTACGTGTGTACACGTCCCTTGAGAAAAGGTGTATAACTAACTGGAGGTTAGTCCAACGGTGACCGGTGAAGCTGGTTCGACTCCAGAAGGCAGTTCTTAATATAAGTAGTAGTATACACCACCCTACTGCCTTAGCCGTTGGTCAACCATAGATACGCTACGCACTTCGTAACATTGGTATCGAAGCCTAAGGGCCAAACAAGCAAACATAGACCCACAAGCTAAGGAGGCAGCTCCAAGCCGACAGGAATCTAGGGTCCGCGACGGGCGCAAAAGGAGCCGGAGCTTGAGTCCGACGGAGCTAGCCCTTCGCGGTGAGTAGAGGGCCTCGCGAGTGTGGTTCCTTGGAAGCTGTAGCTTCCACGCCCCTGAGAGCACGTACGCTGGGCAAGCAATAACTAAGTCCAATGAGTTCGAGAAGGCCTTCGGGCAGCAGTCAGTCTCCAGCCCATTGGGGCCAGGGAGCAGGTGTTTCGAATGAGTCTCCAGCCCGTCGAGACCAGGGAGCAAGTGTCTATTGGAATGAACCTCCAGCCCATTGGGGCCAGGGAGAAGGTGTTCGGAATGAGTCTCCAGCCCATCGGGGCCAGGGAGCAAGTGTTTGGAACGGTTCTCCACCCAGAGTTCGTGGGCAGGGAGACGGTGAGGTCCAGAGCGAGCCAAGATCCATGAGTATCGGTGCAGAGAGTTACCTGCACCCGTTGTTGCACCCAGGGGGGAGCATGTCGCAGATGCAAAATGTGGCAGGGAAAACAGCTCAGGCTGGGATCCAGAGAGCGGAAGCCCAGAGTGTGATGGACGTACATGCAGCAGAGGTTGCCCAGGCTAAAATGCAGGCAGAGGCTGCAGTTAGGAGGCATGAGGATGCCCAGCACAGGGCAGACATTGCAGCAGCAGAGTTTGGGCACGTAGCCAAGAGGGGCAGGGAGTTTGTAAACAGGGACCCTGCGAACCGGGTGAGTGAGGCTCATAAGTCCTTGCTAGAGAAAGCTCTTGACATCCCCGGCACCGTGCAGCAGTACTGTAAACCTGCTGTAGCTAGGCCTGTTGTGCATCCTCCACTTAAGTGGAAAATAACTGATGCTACTGCAAGATGCCCGCTTGATTTTCTAAGAGAA
>Ga0307944_1001465_pt1 | contig 11029 bp, 12 predicted proteins | sample OrgLakmetagen179_FD_201831 | JGI IMG/M metagenome (GOLD analysis project Ga0307944, IMG submission 201831) | Saline water microbial communities from Organic Lake, Antarctica - #179 | ecosystem: Environmental > Aquatic > Non-marine Saline and Alkaline > Saline | place: Antarctica: Organic Lake... | reverse complement strand
GGTTGCTGGATCAGGTCGATGTGATTCCTGCGGGCGGGCCTGGATCATCGGCCCGGGTAACGGGTGCCCCTGCGATCCTCACGGATATTGAGGCGCTGGTTAATCAAACCTGGGCCCCGAGGGAGCAGAGCCATGAACATCCCGGTTGTCCGGTGTAATGAAAACGGCCCCTCAGGGCCGTTTTAAAACGTTTTATACCGGACGGTTACATTCCCGGCATAAGCACCGTATCGATTACGTGTACAACGCCGTTGGATTGCATAACATCAGCCTGGATAACCGTTGCCATATTGCCCTGGCTATCCTCGATCATCAGCTTTCCATCCTTGGTGCTGAGCTTGAGCTCGCCACCTTGGACGGTCGGAGCGGGATGCATTCCACCATCGTCTTCCACCATCTTCATGGCCGCCATTGAAGTCGCCTTGGCTGGCACCACGTGATACGTCAGTATCGACTGGAGCTTTTGCTTGTTTTTCGGTTTCAGCAACTCTTCAACGGTACCTTCAGGTAGCTTCTCGAAGGCTGCGTTCGTGGGCGCAAACACCGTAAAAGGCCCTTTGCCCGAGAGAGTCTCCGCCAACCCGGCAGCTTTGACAGCGGCGACCAGCGTGGTCAGATTTTCAGCTTGGGATGCATTCGCAACGATGGTCTTGTCGGGATACATCTCAGCACCACCAACCATGGGATTGCCACCAGATACTGCAACAGCGGAAATGCCAGCACTTGCAACAAAGACTGCAGACGCTATTAACGTTTTAAGATTTCCTGTCTTTTTCATTGTCTGTTCCTCAGCGTTTTAGTATTTAAAACTCATGGGAATAACGCGGCGACGGCGGATTTAGATGCAGTTGCTAAAAAATAAGACTGAAAGAGATTTCGAACAGCGTCCGCCACGTTCTCAATGCCCCTGCAATCCTTACGGGTGTGATTGACACATTTTCACGCCCGTCTTCAGGAATTCTCTTGACCTATTACCTACTCAGAGGTTTAAGCTTCTTTTTATTATTTGCTTTCCGGCCCCTGGAGCTTTGGAATTGACTCGCACATTCACCCGCAAAGCATTGCTGATACTGCTGGCCTTTATGGCAGCGTTACAGCCCTTGCTGGCCCTTGGGGAAACGAGCATGGGGCAGGCGGAAGATCAATCGGTCAGTGCGCCGGTGGTTATGATGGATTGCTTGTCTAAAAACGGCCTCTCCGATTCAGAGCAGCCGCCGCATCCCCAGGCTGACGACCAACAGGCTGGCCAGCCGTTAGACATGGCCTGTGGCGGCATGTCAGCGCAGGACTGCGCACTGGCCGCCAGCCTGGGAAACTGCAGTGCCCTGGTTGTTATGATGCCCCCCGAAGGCAGCAAAACCACTGCGTTCTCAGTGACCCATCAAACCTCTCCCCGACCCCACGATGGTTATCAAAGCATCGTTCTTGACACGCTCACACCCCCACCGAATACCTCCATAGCCTGACCCGTTTGCTATTTATTTTGAAAATCTAAACAAAGCGCCCGCCGACCGCTAAGCGCAACCAGCAGGGCTGGCCGCCGTGCTTTTGCCGGCCTTGCGTCCATTTCTTTCAGGAGAACGTCAATGCGTATTGCCTTGGTGGTGATATTGATCGCTATTGCCTTTGGTTTGGGCTGGTTCGCACGCCCACAGATAATGGCCGTTACTCAGACCGGCCCGGACACCGAATCCGCTGAGCCCGGGGAAAGCGAGCCCCTGTACTGGGTGGCTCCCATGGACCCCAACTACCGGCGCGACAAACCCGGTCAGTCGCCCATGGGCATGGACCTGGTTCCCGTCTATGAAAAAGACAACACCAGCCGGGGCGATGGCGGCGTCCAGATCAATGCCGCCGTGAGAAACAACCTCGGGGTCAGGACCGGCCAGGTCACAAAGGGCGACGTGTCAGTACCGGTGAACACCGTCGGTTACGTGACGGACGACGAAGACCAGCTTGCGCACGTGCACAGCCGCATCCCAGGCTGGGTCGAGGTACTGCATATTAAATCGGTCGGCGACACGGTCACCGCAGGTGAGCCATTGTTTGACCTCTACTCACCGGAACTGCTCAACGCACAGCAGGAATTCCTGCTGTCCCAGCGTCTGTCCAATGGCCCGATCGCCAGTGCCGCAGGAGGCAAGTTACGCGCCTTCGGGATGACCGATACCCAGATTGCCGGGCTGAAGAAAACCGGCAAGGTCCGGGAGCGCATTACGGTATTTGCCCCCAGTTCAGGCTACGTGACCAATTTGCCGGTGCGTGCCGGTATGTATGTGCGCCCGGATACCGAAATCATGGCCATCGGAAGCCGGGCCTCGGTGTGGGTGATTGCCGAGTTCTTCGAGCGCCAGGCAGGACTGGTCAAGGCTGGCCAGTCGGTCACCTTCCATGTACCGACAACACCTGACCAGCGCTGGCAAGGGGTTATTGATTACGTTTACCCGGAACTGGACCCCATGACACGGAGCCTGCGAGCCCGTGTCCGCGTGCCCAATCCTGACCAGTTGCTGCGGCCCAATATGTTCGTCCAGCTAACCATGGATGCGCCTATCGGAGAGAACCTGCTGACTATTCCACGACCGGCGCTGATTCAGCGGGGGCAATCAAAACACGTGTTGCTGGCAGAGGGCGATGGCTATTTCCGGCCAGTACCCGTCACGGTTGGCCGGGAAGCCGGTGACCGGGTTGTGGTTCATCAAGGGCTGGAGGAAGGCCAGGAAGTGGTGACCTCCGCCCAATTCCTGATTGATTCCGAGACCAGTCTGGAGCAGGCCCTTGTGAGGCTTGATGCCGGCCCCTCACAACAGGACACGGACCTCAAACCATGATTAATGCCATTATCCAGTGGTCTATCCATAACCGTTTTTTTGTACTGCTTGCGACACTCATCGTCGCCGGGTGGGGCGCCTACGCACTGCGGGCAACCCCGATTGATGCCATCCCGGATCTTTCCGACGTCCAGGTCATCGTCAAAACCAGCTACGCGGGCCAGGCACCCCAGGTAGTGGAAGATCAGGTGACCTACCCGCTCACCACCGCCATGCTTTCCGTTCCCGGGGCCAAGACGGTGCGCGGCTACTCGTTCTTTGGCGACTCTTACGTCTATGTGATTTTTGAGGACGGTACCGACCTCTACTGGGCCCGGTCCCGGGTGCTGGAATACCTGAGCCAGGTCGCCGGCCGGTTACCCAAGGGGGCGCAACCGGTGCTCGGGCCGGACGCCACCGGGGTGGGCTGGGTGTACTCCTATGCCCTGGTGGATCGCAGCGGGCGTCATGACCTGGCCGAGCTGCGTGCTATCCAGGACTGGTTTCTCAAGTTCGAACTGCAGACCGTGCCCGGCGTGTCGGAAATCGCCAGTGTTGGCGGCATGGTGAAGCAATATCAGGTGGTGGTTGACCCTGACCGCCTGCGCGCCCACAACCTGACCCTACAGCGCATCCAGGCCGCCATCAACAGTGCGAATCAGGAAACCGGGGCGTCGGTGGTGGAAATGGCAGAAGCGGAATATATGGTGCGGGTCACCGGTTACCTGCAAGACCAGGAAGACCTCAGGCAGGTACCGCTGGGCGTCAACGCCAACGGTAAGCCGCTGTTACTTAGGGATGTCGCAGACATCCGCCTGGGGCCGCAGATGCGTCGGGGTATTGCCGAACTCAACGGCGAGGGCGAAGTCACCGGCGGTATTGTGGTCATGCGGTTCGGGGAAAATGCCCTGGCCACCATCGAAGGCGTCAAACAACGGCTTGAGGACATAAAGCCGAGCCTGCCCGAGGGCGTAGAAATTGTTCCGACCTACGATCGCTCCACCCTGATCAATAACGCCGTGGACAACCTGTACACCAAGCTGATCGAAGAATTCCTTGTGGTCATCCTTATCTGCGCGGCGTTTCTCTTTCACCTGCGCTCGTCGCTGGTGGTGATCGTCAGCCTGCCGGTCGGCATTTTAGCCGCCTTTGTGGTGATGAATTACCAGGGCATCAACGCCAACATCATGTCCCTGGGCGGCATCGCGATTGCCATCGGAGCCATGGTGGACGGCGCCATTGTGATGATCGAGAACGTTCACAAACACATGGAACGCACACCTCTCACCCCGGAAAACCGCTGGGCCGTCATTGGCCGGGCGGCGGGTGAAGTAGGCGCGCCGCTGTTTTTCTCGCTATTGATCATCACCATGAGCTTCCTGCCGGTGTTCACTCTGGAGGCCCAGGAAGGCAAGCTCTTTGCACCGCTGGCCTTTACCAAGACTTATGCCATGGCAGCGGCCGCCGGGCTGTCCATCACCCTGGTGCCGGTGCTAATGGGCTACTTTATTCGGGGCAAAGTGATGCCGGAACACCGGAACCCTCTGAACCGGATGCTGCAGGCGATCTACTCACCGATGATCGGCTGGGCACTGCGCCGGCCCTTAATCATGGTGTTCGGAAGTCTGGTGGTTCTGGCTGTGGGTCTGTGGCCGGCCAACAAGCTGGGCAGCGAGTTCATGCCGCCGCTGGACGAGGGCGACCTGATGTACATGCCCACCACCTATCCAGGCCTTTCAATTGGCGAGGCCCGCCAGATTCTCCAGCAAACCGACAAAATGATCGCCACCGTGCCGGAAGTCGCCACTGTTTTTGGCAAGATTGGCCGTGCCGATACCGCGACCGATCCCGCGCCCCTGACCATGATAGAAACGATCATTCAGTTCAAGCCCCGGGACCAGTGGCGCGACGGCATGACACCCGAAAAGCTACGCCAGGAACTCAACGAACTGGTCCAGTTACCGGGCCTTACCAACGCCTGGGTCATGCCCATCAAAACCCGCATCGACATGCTCTCGACCGGTATTAAAACGCCTGTGGGCATCAAGGTTGCCGGGCCCGATCTCAAGGTCATTGAAAACATCGGCAAAGACCTGGAAACATTACTGAGCGACATTCCCGGTACCGCGTCGGTTTTCTCCGAGCGTGTCGCTGGCGGGCGCTACATCAAGGTCGATATTCGACGCCAGGATGCCGCGCGTTTTGGCCTCAACATTGCGGACGTACAAGCCGTGGTGCGTACCGCCATCGGAGGTATGAACATTGGCAACACCGTTGAGGGACTGGAGCGCTATCCTATCAACCTGCGCTACCCGCAAGCCTACCGCGACTCCCTGGAGCAGCTAAGGTTATTGCCCATTGTGGCACCGGGTGGCCAGCGGATTGCCCTGGCGGATGTGGCCGACGTCGGTATCGATACCGGGCCCCCGATGATCAAGTCCGAGAACGCCCGCATTAATGGCTGGACCCTGGTGGATATCGAGGGCCGAGATCTAGGCACCTGGATGACAGAAGCCCAGGCCCGCGTGCGGGACGGGCTGGAGCTGCCGGCCGGGTATTCCCTGAACTGGTCGGGACAATACGAGTACATGCAAAGGGCCAAAGAGCGTCTGACCCTGGTGGTCCCGCTGACCTTCGCCATCATCGTGGTGCTGCTGTACCTGAACTTCCGCAACCTCACCGAGGTCGCCATCATCCTCGGCACACTGCCTTTCGCCATGATCGGCGGGCTCTGGCTGATGTACCTGCTCGGCTACAATCTGTCGGTTGCCGTAGCCGTCGGTTTTATCGCCCTGGCCGGGGTGGCCGTCGAGATTGGCGTACTGATGCTGGTTTATCTGAATCAGGCGCTACACCAGGCCCTGGAAGCGGTTGATCACCAGTACCAGAAACTTTCGCCAGAAAGCCTGTTAACGGCTGTTTCCGAGGGCGCCGCGCAACGGGTACGTCCCATCATGATGACGTTTACCGCCATCGTCGCCGGTCTGATTCCCATTATGCTGGGCGGGGGTACCGGCTCGGAAATCATGCGGCGCATTGCCGGGCCCATGATTGGTGGCATGATCACCACCCTGGTGCTGACACTGTTGCTGATACCGGTGATCTTCTACCTGTGGCAGCGTCGGCGTCTGGCCAAACTGTCACGCAAAGGAGCTCCACAATGAACGCCACCATTACCGAACAACGCCTGGCTTACGGTTACGGTGCGCAAAGCCAAACGTTCCGCATTGAAACGGAGCTGGACACGCTCGATGCCCAACTTGTCGAACTTGAAGCCGAATAATCCACACTCAGCGCCAGCGGGAATGGCAGGCGGCACTGACGGAGTTCACAGCAACCATACGCGCTGGTTACCAACGGCTGGATATTCTCGAGAACCGGCACCTGCCCAATCAGAATGCAGAGTGGGAGGCCACCCTGAATGAGCTCGCCAGTGGCACAGCGCGCCTGGAGGACGCCATCGAGAGTGCCCGGCGATTAACCCACGTGAAGCTCACCCAAGCCAGGGTCCGCAGGGGCCTCTACAGTGCCATAGCGCAATATCAGGCCTGGCTGAATGACCCGACCACCCAATACTCACTTGAATGAGGCGTTAGTTATGAAATCTTTTCTGTTCATTATTCTTGGATACTTCACCCTGTCCGGCGTAGCCCATGCGGCCCCCGGCAGTCAGTTACACGAAGGCTGCGACATGATGTCCGGCATGGGACTGATGATGTTGCCCATGATGCTTATGGGCTTGCTGCTGATCGTCATTATGGTGCTGACTGTTATAGCCTTGGTGAAGTATCTGAGAAGCAAATAGCTGAAGATACATTGCATTTGGTGTGGATGTCGGCGTTGGCGGCGCCATGGCGTGCCGGTTGATCTTTATCGACGGTGGCCGCGCCTTCGGCACCATCGTCGATGTTTACTGCGACGGTTACGAATGGGTCAACCATTGAAGTCACGCGGACGCTGAAACAGCTTTGGCTTTTGCGCGTTCGAACAGCTCGAACAATCCCATGCCAAATAGCATCGCAATGAAGAACAATAAGGGCTTACTCCCACCTTGCGCGAGTGATACCAGCGCCGGCCCCGGGCAATAGCCGGCCAGGCCCCAGCCAATACCAAATGCGAGTCCGCCAAGCACCAGGCGGCGATCAATCTGTGTCGCTGTCGGCAAGCGCATCGCATCACCCAGGATGGACTTAGGTCGTTTGATCGCAAATGGAAACACCAGTGAGCCGACCACTACCGCCCCGCCCATAACGAAGGCGAGTGATGGGTCCCAATTTCCCGCCAGATCCAGAAAGCCAAGTACCTTCGCGGGATCGCTCATACCCGACAGGATGAGCCCTAAGCCGAACAGGAGGCCTGCCAATATTGACGTGAAAACTTTCATCTTTGCTACTTATCCAATGAGATGGTTAACAATGTAAACCGTCACGAACCCAGCGAACATAAAGGCGACAGTCGCCGCCATCGAACGCGGTGAACGGCGCGACAACCCGCATACGCCATGGCCGCTGGTGCAGCCCGAGCCATAACGCGTACCGATTCCAACCAGCAGGCCGGCCACAATGAGCATCGGGTAGCTCGCCTCCACCTGTACTTGTGGCAGGGACGATACGAGGGCATACACCAGCGGAGAAAGTACCAGGCCCGCCAAGAAAGCAATGCGCCAAGAGATATCGCCCTGTGCGGGCTTCAGTAAGCCGCCCATGATTCCGCTGATACCGGCGATTCTTCCGTTGAATAGCAGAAACAGTGCCGCCGCTAACCCAATCATCAAGCCGCCCGCCAGCGACGTCCAGGGCGTGAAATTATTCCAGTCGATCGTCATTGAATGGCTCCTGTTCTGTTGGGCAGTAAAGCTCGTACAGCACCTGAAGCACCGCCAGTGCCTCGCTGCTGGCAATGCTGTAGAAGATCTGCTTGCCCTCGCGACGCGTATTCACCAGCCGTTCTTCGCGTAGCACAGTAAGCTGCTGCGACAGAGTGGGTTGCCGGATCCCCGCGATTGTCTCTAACTCGCTGACCGAAAACTCACCCTGGGTCATCTGGCACAGCAGCAGCAGACGGTCGGGGTTGGACAACACCTTCAAAAGCTTGCACGCATCCCCAGCTGCGACATGCAGTTTCACTAAGTCAATTTGCTTCGGCAACATCATGAGAAGTCCATCCAGGATAACGCTTTACACATACATTATATCAGAACATAATATATATAGTATAGATGAAAGGATCGGCATGTCGGACTTCGTCCACGGTGCCAAACAAGGAGTTACCATGATTTTTCGGCAATTGTATGAACCCCTGTCGAGCACCTACACTTACCTTCTGGGCGACGAAGACACTGGGCAGGCTGTCCTTATCGATCCGGTCATTGCGACTATGGACCGCGACCTGGCCGAGGTGCATAAGCTAGGCCTGACGTTGGCCTACACAGTTGATACGCATATCCATGCGGACCACATCACTGCGGCATTGGAAATGAAGCGCGCCGTTGGGAGCAGGATCGCCGCGCCTGCCCACGACCGGCTGCCGTGTGCGGATGTAGGGTTAGAAGAAGGCACGCCTTTGAAGGTTGCAGGCATTACCTTGCACCCATTGCATACGCCAGGGCACACCGAAGGGCATTTCGCCTATCTCTTGAATGAACGCGTGTTCACGGGGGACGCCTTGCTCATCGAAGGATGCGGCAGGACCGACTTCCAAAACGGTGACGCCGACGCCTTATATAAAAGCGTACGGGAGAAGCTGTTTTCTTTGCCAGACGACACTCTGGTCTACCCGGCGCACGACTATCAGGAGCGTTTTGTATCTTCGATCGCTCAGGAAAAGAAGCGCAACCCACGGCTTGGCGGGGATAAAACGCTCGAAGAGTTTAGGGCCGTTATGGCTAACCTCAACCTGCCGTATCCAAAATTCATCGACTACGCTGTCCCCGGCAACCGGCAATGTGGCATCTGCCCGGCCGACCTGCCAGATAACTTGGCCAGTTACTGTCAACAGATGACGAAGAGCCCTCAGGGCTGATCAAGATTATGCGCTTCGCGAGCTTAACGTGCTTTATTTTCCGTTTTCTGAGGCGACCCCAAACTGCAATGAGGACGCCGTTACCAGCTTTCCCCGAACGGCCGGATATCCAGTTCGAACGTCCAGGCCGAGGGGTCCTGCTGACACAGATTCCAGATGGCATCCGCCACGGCCGAGGGCTTGACGAAAAAATCATCCGGTTTGTCATGCAGCCATTCACGGGTGCGTGGCAAATCCACCACGCCGTCGATCACCACGTTGGCCACATGAATTCTTTCCGGCCCCAACTGCCGGGCAAGAGATTGCGCCAGGCTGCGCTGGGCCGCCTTGGCTGAAGCGAAAGGCGCGGAATTTGCCCGACCCCGGGTTGCCGCCGAGGCACTGGTGACAATAATGCTGGCGGTGTCGTGCTGGCGCAACTGTGGCAACGCCGCTTTGGTGGCCGCCACCAGGCCCTGCACATTGATGCGCCAGTTGGCCTCGAAGTCCTCGAAGCTGGCCTCTTCCAAGTTCTTGAAGACACCACCACCGGCGTTATACAACATCACCGAAACCGGCCCGAGCTCGCTCTCGATTGCAGCCAGCACTGCGGTGATCTGCTCTGGCTCCATCATGTCACACACAAAGGCACGGGCACCGATGACCGATTGCTCCAGCTGCTTCAGATAGTCTTCGCTACGGGCCAGCATCGCCACCTGAAAGCCCTCGGCGCTGAAACGCCGTACAAAGGCCTCGCCATTGCCCGGGCCGACACCCATCACAACACATACCTTGTTCATCTGCGGTCTCTCCCGCCGGCTACACCGGCTCGTTTGTCAGGAACTGCTCAGTCTCGAGTTGAGGGGCAAGGCGCCCCGCAAGGCGCACAGGCCGTTTCGTCCCGCTGGGTCAGTGCGGTTTCCACATTGCCCTGCCCGGAATTGAATGCAAAGGTCGGGCTGTTTAAATGATCCACCAGGATCAGTGCCAGAATAATCCCCAGCATCACCAGGATACGGGCACGGCTATAAGCTCGCTCCATACTTTCCGTCCCCTCCATCAGTTTGGCAACCGGAACCAGGGCCGTAGCCGGATACCAATCAGCGACCCGACAAAGGCGCTGGCGAACCATACCCAGGCGTGCAGGCTGGCCGAGGCAATGCCGGAAAACAGCGCCCCGATGTTGCAGCCAAAGCCCAGCCGGGCACCATAGCCAAGCAGCAATCCGCCCACCACGGCGGCCAGAAACTGTCGGCCTTCGGGCCGGTTGCGACTGGCTTCATTGAAGCGATTGGCCAAGCCCGCCGCCAGCATGGCACCCAGCAGAAGGCCAAAGTTCATCACCGACGGAATGTTGGTCAGCACCGAATCCTTCAATGCCATGGCGGGGTAATCCCAGGTCCAGAACTCGAACTGGGACATGTTCACACCCACCACCTCCAGGGCCTTGGCACCCCAGACGTTGAACGCGAAGGTAATGCTCCAGGGCGCACCGCCGATGGCCAGAGTGAGGGCATTGCCCGCGGCCAGAATCAGGATCGCCCAGGTGAATGGCCAGCGCCCGCTAAGCAGGGTGCGCAATACCCCGTGCCCCTGACTTTTCCAGAGCAGTTCATCCCGCTCGATAGTGCCATGGGCCTTGCGCTCAATGCGGTTGACCCACCAGGCAATCAGCCCTAACCCGACAAACTGGGCAAGGATGGCGCCGCTGATGCCGAGGGTATTGACCAATGGCACCGGATCGAACCCGGGCTGATCCAGCCACCAGGGCAGGTTCATGGAACCTAGAACCGCACCGACGATAAAGAACACCAGCGTGACCACCATACGGATGTTGCCTGCACCCACGGTAAACAGGGTGCCGGAGCCACAACCGCCACCCAGTTGCATGCCCAACCCGAACAGGAAGGAACCCACTACCAGAGAGGTGCCTACCGGCGCCACCGCACCCACCAGACCGTCCTGACCACTGTGCAGCATCGGCACCATGATCAGTGAGGTCACGCCGAACAGCAGTAACTGGGCCCGCATGCCGGCACCGCGCTTTTTGACCACAATATTGCGCCAGCCGGCCGTGAAGCCAAACGCTCCGTGGTAGAGGGCCATGCCAAGCATTGTGCCCACGGCAAACAGTGCCACCATGAAGGGCGCGGTTTCCAGCCAGATCAGCCCACCCAGCAGGGCAAGCCCGACCAGGGCAGTTGATATAATAAAGCGGT
>Ga0307944_1001450_pt1 | contig 11112 bp, 10 predicted proteins | sample OrgLakmetagen179_FD_201831 | JGI IMG/M metagenome (GOLD analysis project Ga0307944, IMG submission 201831) | Saline water microbial communities from Organic Lake, Antarctica - #179 | ecosystem: Environmental > Aquatic > Non-marine Saline and Alkaline > Saline | place: Antarctica: Organic Lake... | reverse complement strand
CTGTTTCTGGTTTTGTAGGTTGAATTCCAAAAGTTACTAAGTAGTCTTTTTCTGCAAAATCAAAAGCTTCGTTTAGGGCTTTTTCATAGGCTTTTTCATCTTCTATAACATGGTCTGAGGGCGTCACAAGCATCAAATCATCTTCTTCTAAAGATAAGGCTGCAAAAGCGATGGCTGCCGCTGTGTTTTTAGACAAGGCCTCTACAATAACTTGGTACGTATTGGTGACGTTTTCTTGTAAAGCATTTAAGGACAATTCGTAGTTATCGATATTGCCTACCACCAGGATTTTATCGCAAAACTTTTGGTTATTGTCCAAGGTAATTTCAAATAAGTTTTTCTTATCGAAAAGTGGTATGTACTGTTTGGTTCTAGACTTTTTTGACAAAGGCCATAAACGGCTTCCTGAGCCCCCTGATAGTATGACATGAACTTTATTTGACATTTTTTGTTTGTTTAATCGTTTATGCGCTTTACTGCATTTTTTTTTTCAAACTTAGGTTTTGTAAGTTGTTTGCGTACAATGTACTTCGACCTTTTTTCTAAGCTCAAGACAGGCTATACTCAACAGATCTTTCGAAAACTTAAAACTACTTCTCGATACAATTTTCTATCGAAAATCACTCGAAGTGACAGGCGAGCCAGTAGTGGTGAGAGGTGAGTTGAAATAATTTTGAATTATTAATTAAGAATTTTTAATTGAAAAAATGTCAGTTCTAGTGAATTTTGCTTTTGAAAAAAGTGAAATTTGTATCGAGAACTCTGTTAAACTTCAAACTACTTCTCGATACAATTTTCTATCGAAAATCACTCGAAGTGACAGGTGAGCCAGTAGTGGTGAGAGGTGAGTTGAAATAATTTTGAATTATTAATTAAGAATTTTTAATTGAAAAAATGTCAGCTCGAGTAAATTTTGCTTTTGAAAAAAGTGAAATTTGTATCGAGAACTCTGTTATACTCAAAACTACTTCTCGATACAATTTTCTATCGAAAATCACTCGAAGTGACAGGTGAGCCAGTAGTGGTGAGAGGTGAGTTGAAATAATTTTGAATTATTAATTAAGAATTTTTAATTGAATAAATGTCAGTTCGAGTGAATTTTACTTTTGAAAAAAGTGAAATTTGTATCGAGAACTCTGTTACACTCAAAACTACTTCTCGATACAATTTTCTATCGAAAATCACTCGAAGTGACAGGTGAGCCAGTAGTGGTGAGAGGTGAGTTGAAATAATTTTGAATTATTGATTAAGAATTTTTAATTGAATAAATGTCAGTTCGAGTGAATTTTACTTTTGAAAAAAGTGAAATTTGTATCGAGAACTCTCTTAAGCCTAAGGGAGATATTAGTGGTGAGTTGTGGATACTGAATATTGAATACCGAATAAGGAATATTGAATAAGGTTTGCTGAAATCAGGCAGGCCCGAAGTTAAAAGCCCTCAAACATCTGATATCTATTTGTTTACCTCAACTTCCTTAAAAGTGTCAATATGACTTTGAAACCAGTCGTACGTACTTTGAATACCATCATCTAGATTGATTTGATGATGCCACCCTTCTTGATGCAGCTTAGAGACATCTAGTAGTTTTCTTGGTGTCCCATCTGGCTTGCTAGAATCCCATTGAATTTCACCTTGGTGACCAACAATTTTTTGTATTTTTTCTGCCAAGTCTTTAATACTCAAATCTGTGCCTGTCCCTACATTATAAAGATGTTCTTCTAGAGGGTTTTCTAAAGCATAGCAAACCGCTTGCGCTAAATCATCTACATGTAAAAATTCTCTTTTTGGACTTCCTGTCCCCCAGAGGTCGACAGGCTCACTCATCCCCGTTTTTCCTTCTTTGATTTTTGCATCGTGGAACTTTCGTATCATGGCTGGTAAAACATGGGAGGTTTGCAAATCAAAATTATCGTGCGACCCGTATAGATTCGTCGGCATTAAACTCACATACTCTTTTCCATATTGTTGACGTATGGCCTGACATGCTTTTACCCCAGCAATTTTCGCTATCGCGTACCATTCATTTGTTGGCTCTAGTTCACCTGTAAGCAAATAGTCTTCTTTAAGCGGTTGTGGTGCCAATTTGGGATAAATACAGGATGATCCTAAAAAAATAAACTTTTCAACTTTTGTTTGATGTGCTGTTGCCATCAGGTTGTTTTGAATTTGCAGATTCTCCATCAAAAATTGATAAGGATACTCTTTATTGGCTAAAATTCCACCCACACGAGCCGCTGCATCAATAACTACATCTGGCTTTTCAGTTTCAAAAAAAACAGTTACTGCTTGTTGATTTTTTAAATCCAATTCCTTACTTGTTCTTCCTATGAGATTGGTATAGCCTTTACTGCCCAATGCTCGCCAAATAGCGGAGCCTACCATACCGCGATGACCTGCAATATATATTTTAGTGTTTTTATCCATGGTTTATGTTACATATTGTATATACCTAAAAGCTCCAGTATTTTTTAAATAATAAAATATTATTATTTTCCACTAATTTTTAGGGTTTTATTTCTAAAATGCGATTAATAATTATATCCGCACCAAGCTTATTAACATGATCTTGGTTTTCAAAGTATATATCGCTATCAATGTCTGTTAAACTTAGAAACTTAAGATTTTTATTTAAAAATATTTTTCTAGGTAATACCATAGTATCAGGAATTTTAAGAGACTTCATTTGTTGAGCAACTGGATATTCTAAACCAATTACAACTATATTTTTTTCTAAAGCAATATTTAAAATTTTTTGTAGTACAATTTCTAGTTTTTTAGAAGGACCCCGTTCATAAAAACTTAAAAACCTAGCTTTAGATTTTATTTCTCTTTGCTTTTTTGATAAATCACTAAAATTTTGGATTTGGTTTTTGAAAATATTTTTTTCTGATAAGATTGTATTAAAGTATTTTTGAATTAATTGAGCATTATTTACATTAAATGTGCTGAAATATTTCATAACATACTTTATTGTGAGAAATTCTGGATAAGACATATCAAAAAAATCAGTATAGGTTTCAAAGTCAGTGTAGGCTATTGAACGGTTTTTATTACTATTATGTATCCTTTTTTTTCCTAACATATGAGGATCAGCCGATAAATAGATAGTGTCTATTGCAATGCCTTGATTAATTATATAATTTAATTTGAAATATATATCAAAGTATGAATCACTTCCGTAACTTAAATTTTTTATATTATTTTCCTTTAATAATACTTCACCTTCGCAATTATTTTTAGTCAATGACCAACCATGGCTATCTGAAAATATAAAATTTTTAGACCCTATGTTTTCCATTACCTTTTCATAAGGAGTATAAACTTGTGGATTAATAATCAAATAAGAAATTATCAGATTAATTAAAAATAAAATCACGAAGGCTATCGCTACTTCTTTGAAAAATTTATACATTAAAATTGAAAATAGATAAATTCATACTCACTATTAAATTGACCAAACATAAAAATTGAAATTATAATTATATATGTAAGAACTCTATCAATGATAGGGTAATTTTTAAAGCTATTTTGAATTGCAAATTTACTTCGTCTACCAAACCATTCAATTAGAACAAAAGCTATGATTACCAAAATTACTACCATAGAAACATTGATTGATTTACCAGAATGGAGGGTTACTATATTACCCAAAAAACCAAAAGCATCTGTAATATTTTCAGATCTAAAAAAAACCCAAGCTAATATGGTTAATAAAAAGGTCATTAGCATACCTAAAATTTCGTTTAATCTTGGATATCTAGAATCTCCAATCACTCCAAGATAGACTCTATTTTTTTTAAGCAATAATAAAGGTAAAAAATAAATTGCATTTAATAAACCCCAAATTACAAATGTCCAGTTTGCACCATGCCAAAAACCGCTAACTACAAAAATTATAAATGTATTTCTTATCTTTTTAGCATTGCTTACCCTGCTTCCTCCTAAAGGGATATACAAATAATCCCTAAACCATGTACTTAATGATATATGCCATCTTCTCCAGAATTCAGCAATATCTCTAGAAAAGTATGGGAAGGCAAAATTTTGCTTTAAATTGAAACCAAATAATCTTGAAACTCCAATTGCTATGTTAGAATAACCCGCAAAATCACCATAAATTTGAAATGTAAACATTAATGCACCTATAAAAAGACTAGCTGCATTATAGGACTCATAATCATCAAAAATTTGATTGGCATAAGCTGCACAATTATCTGCAATGACTATTTTCATAAAAAAACCCCAAACCATTTGTTTTACACCATCTACTGCAAGGGTATAGTTAAACTTTCTTCGTTTATAAAATTGAGGTAGTAAATTTGATGCTCTTTCAATTGGCCCAGCTACCAGTTGTGGAAAAAAACAAACAAATGCAGAAAATGCTATAAAGTCTTTTGTTGGCTCTAATTTACGCCTTTACACATCAATAGAATAGCTCAAGGTTTGAAAAGTGTAAAAGCTTATTCCTATAGGCAAAACTATATTTAAGGAACTCGAACTAATTCCATATCCTAAAAATGAAAATGCTGATTGGAAATTATCTAAGAAAAAATTATAATATTTGAAAAAACCTAAAAAACCAAGGTTTATAATAATACTTGTCCAGAGTAATGTTTTTCGTTTAAAATGCTTCTCTTCTGTTTTTAATCTTCTACCTACCAAATAATCAATAACGGTGCTAAATATAATTAATGACAAAAAGCGCCAGTCCCACCAACCATAAAAGATATAACTCATTAATACAATAAGAAGATTTTGTAATTTTAAATTATTCTTGATCACGAACCAATAAAGTATAAACACAATTGGTAAGAAAATGGCAAAATCAAGGGAATTAAAAAACATATGCTAAATCTTATTTTAAACTTTTAGTTTTGTGTAATTAATTGATTATAAATACTTAAGTATTCTTTATACCTGTCCTCTTTGTTAAAATATTTTTCTGCTCTTTCCCTACAAGCCTTCACCGTAGCTTCATTTTTGACCATTGTTAAAACAGCTTCGGACAAAGCCTTGACATCTCCCTTATCAACTACAATACCTGTTTGGTGGTCTATGGCTTCAGGGCTACCTCCAGTATTATAAGTTACTACTGGTGTACCACAGGCTAAAGCTTCAAGATTTGTAGTTGGAAAATTATCAACATAAGTAGGGTTTACAAAGACGCTTGCCTTGTTGTACCAATCTACTAAGGCTTCGACATTTTCTGTGCGTTTAATTCCTTGAATTCCTTTTGGTAACTGTTCAATTTGTTTATCACTTAAACCGATGAGTACTATTTTAGAATCCAAAGGTAATATTTTTCTTAATTCAATAAAATCCTGTAGCCCTTTTCTAGCGTCCCAAATACTCGCAACACCTAATATAATATGACCATTGTCTTTAATCTCTTTGACTTTGGGCTTAAAGGTTTTTAAATCTACTCCGTTGTGAATAACCTCCACAGGATAAGACTTTAAAAAGGATTGCATAGCTAAACCTGCTAACCAAATACTGGGAGTTATTATTTTTAAATCTTGTACTCCTAAAAATGCATTTTGCTTATCCTCAAAATTTTGATAACTTCTGTCCATTAAGGCTTTTGGATAATTTCCAGTCAAAGGACATTTTTCGCAATGCGTTTTCCATTTTTCACAACCTACGCTTTCAAAATAGGAACAATGTCCTGTAAATGGCCAACAATCATGAAATGTCCAAACCACTGGGATTTTTTTTTCTTTGATAAACTTAAAAAGCAAAGGATAATTTAAAAAATAACCATGTATGTTATGCAGCCCTATGAGGTCTGGTTTAAGTTTATCAATAGTTTCTATAAAATGCGCAGTTGCTTTTTTTGAAGCAAGGCCATGTTTATCAAGTAACAATGTAGCCAGCCCATGTTGGTAGATATCTTTTTGTGTGCCAATTTTTATAAGATTTGAGTTGCTTGGTCTGTTTCCTCTTCCGAAGGCAATGTAACTTTCGTGTCCGTTTTTTATAAGGATGTTGCCTATTTCTTCGGCTATACGGCCAGTGCTTCCAGAGTTGGCCACGGTATTGATTTGTAAAATGCGCATTTTAATGTTTAAAAACTAGTGTAATAATAATCTTTAAGTGATGAATAAAGTTTTACTGATTTTTACATATTTTTTTTAGTAATTATACTCCCTTTGCTTTTTTATTTCATAGTGACAAACTCAAACTGCTACTTGGTGAGGTCTTTGATTGCTTTTCTTAGCACTTCCAGTTGCATGTTAGGGTTATAAAAATTATCAACTACATCATAACAATTAGTCCTAACTTTTTCTCGACTGGGTGATTTTTCAAACCATTCTGAAATAGTTTCGCCTAGATTCCCTTTTATGTTGTCAAAGAAACAACCTGTTTTCCATGACTTTATGGCTTCAAACTCAGGCCCTTGATTTTTAAAATCATCATTTGTACAAACTGGTGTGCCATATGACATTGAATGTATAGAAGTAAGGCCTACATTACCTGGTGAAACACATAAATCTGCATTGGTAATCAATTGGGCTATTTTTTCTTCTTCATAACATGCCCCATAAAAATAGGCTTCAACTCCTAACTTTTTATCCAGTATTTCTAAATCACCCTTCACTTCACCATCACCAATAAGTACAAGATTAAATTTTTTAGTAACCAAATTTAATTGGTGTACTGCCTCAATTAAGAGTTGTAATCTTTTAACTCTAGTCAACCTACCTATGAATATCAAAGTGGGTAAATCATTTTTAAAATACGACTTATAAAAATTAGGTGAAACCGCGTTTACTCTCAAGGCAGTACTTCTTTCATAATTTACGGAATTATAAATGACCCTAATGCTAACAGGTTGAAAGTTTTCTTCAATTAATAAATTTCGTGCCCAATGCCCATAAACTAAATTTATATTAGCCAGAGACAGAAAAGATTTACGGACTGTTCTTTTCAAAAAAGATTCACTACCATAAATACCATGACCCCAAAAGATCACAGGAATCCCTTTTAGCCAGGCGACTATCGCCGCCAACCAATTTGATAAAATATTAGCATCCCCTAGTAAGATAATAACATCCCAATGTTTAAAAGCTATTTCTTTAAGAACATGTCGTTGATAAATTAGTCTTCCTTTTACTTTTACATTGTCTAGGACATGTATTTGATTTTCTAAACCCTCCCAGTTGCCGTTCTTAAAGTTTATAGACTTAATAGATTGATTTAAATTATAGCCATAATAAAAATGAAACTCGACACCCAAGTCTCTAGCAAAAGCTAGCCACAGCTTTTCCCTGTAATGAGGAGCTATATTTGTAAAATAAGCGACTTTTTTATTCATTTCTACTTATTTTTATTCAACACGTTTTTCAAAATTGCGTTATACTTTTTAAACATTATGTCCAGTGTATAATTTTCTATCGTCTTTTTGGAAGCCGCTTTGGAATAAATGGTATACTCGTAAAATACTTCTATTATCGATTTCATCAAACTATCTAGATCTGGATATTCCAAATCCCAAGGATTGGATCCATAAGGCACTACTTTACCACAAGATGTATCCACAAGCTCAGGTAGTGCACCAGTATCAAAAGCGACAACAGGCGCACCACAAGCCAAAGCTTCCGCAACTGTATTGGGACAAGCTGGATTGATATCTAGCGATAAATATACGGAGCCAAGAAGCACCTCATATACGTTGTCACGGTTCAAAAAACCTTTATACTGTAGGCGCTTATCTAATTTATTTTGCTCTGCTATTTTTAAGCTTACCATAAAGTTCTATTTGTATGTATTGACGAAGGTTTTGGGCTAAATCATTGAGACGTTTTAATGGATATAAAGAAGAATCTATTACTCCTAAAAGAATAATTAATTGCTTTGTTTTAGCATATTAAAAACCATTTTTATAACTTTTTTACTAGATATTATAGCACATTGTAAATTATTGTGTTTTTTTTTGAAACTTTAATTAATTAATTTTTTTAATAAATCTATATTACTAATACCAAAAATAAGTCATGGTTTAATCCCTTTTCCATGTGCAAGAATACCTCTTCCCGATAATGCAACTCGAAATTTAAAGAACAACAAATTTTAACCTGTGCACTAAATTATATAACCATATTTTCTTCCTAATTCTTTGATTTTATGACAGAGATTTTCATCCTCCTTATTCAAATCACTCCAAGCCAAATCTATATGCTTTCTTGAATTTGTATTTACATCTGTTTTGAACTTCTCAGTACTAAGTGAGAATTGACCTATTTCTAATAACTCATCTAAGATTTGACTAAACTCTTCTATTTGGTAAGTAAAAATTGCTTTGGATTCCGCTTTTAAATTCCAGTAATACCAATATTTCATAGCTCTTAGAATTTTCGAATCATTCTCAAAATCAATTGGTATTTCGTTCGATAAAAACTCGTAGGAAATCCTACCTATAGCTAGCATCGAGGATATACATTGCAACGGTTCTCTTACTTGATGTACAATAGGGAGTGTTAACTTTTTGATTTGTTCAAAATTTGGTCCAAGAGGAACTTTAAACTGGTCTGAGACTAAATACCATGATGAGATCCCATCCTTTTTTAAACGTTCATGGCCTATATCAATTCCTAAGGATTTCATTTTTTTACTTGTGTAAGTAGTGCCGCTTCTTCCGCATCCAACAATCACAAGACCTCTCTCCCTTTGTGAAGTTCTTCTCAAAAACAAAAAATAATAAAACTGAATGTTTCTAATATAATTACTAGCACTTGTTTTAAATATAATCTTTATAATCCTATTTATTTTTCTTTTAAATTTTAATGCACTCATCATAAAACTTATTTTTATTTGGATTTAGTAATTCTTTTTCTATAATAATTAAACCAATTTATTTCACCTACTACAGGTGGATTAAATAGCACTATATGCTTCAAATAATTACATAAAACGTTAACAGTGCAAAACAATTCTTATTATAATCATCTGAATATTTATTTTCAGTGATGCTAAATTTATTGAACAGCATACATTGTTTTTTCTATCTAACCTACGAAAGTTAAGGTTGAGAGAACTTTAACATAAGGTGCTCTCGTGAAATATTTTTCATTCTTTTTCCTATTATTCAGTAATATTTCTTGATCACTTACTTTGAAATAAATCATATGACAGCATATTCCGACAACACTATATAAACAATCATTATGATTCACCACAAATTTTTTTTTAGTATCATTCACTAGACATTTATTTTTAAAAAAATTAACAGTGATTATAGTAAAACTAAATACTGGTGGTTGCAAAACTTTCATAATTAGAAATTAAAAAGTTTTATTTGGCTCATCAACTGAATCACTTTTTAAAATAACTCCTACAAGCTTTAAATTTATGAATCTCAATAGATTTAAAATTGAACACCTTTTTTTTCTTTAAAAAACATCTCTCTAAATCAATTACAAAGTATTTTTTTAGTGACACCCTAATTTCAAGACTTATGCCGTTTCTGTTTTATCATAATCTTTATTCAAAATGACATTTAATTGACGTCTAAAATGTTTGGAAAAGAACCTGATTTATAATTTTCGCCATAAGATTTTAGAGATTTTTTTAAAATAAGCTTGGTTATAAATTTAATTTTTGACAATATCTTTCAAAGTTGAAGTATACTTTTTAAACATAATGTCCAATGTATAGTTTTCGATCGCCTTTTTAGAAGCACCTTTGGAATAGGTATTATACTTCTCAAATATTTCCGTTATCGATTTCATTAAATTGTGTACGTCAGGATATTCTAAATCCCAAGGATTGGATCCATAAGGCACCACTTTACCACAAGATGTATCCACAAGCTCAGGAAGTGCACCAGTATCAAAAGCTACAACTGGGGCAGCACATGCCAATGCTTCAGCTACTGTGTTGGGACAAGCTGGATTGATGTCTAGCGATAAATATACGGAGCCAAAAAGCACGTCATATACCTTCTCACGGTTCAAAAAGCCTTTATACTGTAAGCGCTCATCTAGCTTATTTTGCTCTGCTGTTTTTTCAAACTTCCCATAAAGTTCTATTTGCAGGTCTTGTGGAAGATTTTGGGCTAAATCATTGAGCAGTTTTACTGCATAAGGAGAATAATCTATTACCCCTTCTAAAATGACTAATCGTTTGGTATTCCTGACACTTAATGCTTTATCTATCCATTTCTTATCAGGTATAACTACACCATTGTGAATTATACTCGTATTTTTTCTAACACGCCACCCTTTTTTATCCCACCACTCTTTTACAAAGCGACTCTGGTAGACAATTTTATCTGCTAAAAAAGCATGGATACATTTACTCATCCAGTTTCTAGACTCCCCTATTATATAACTTTTTAATTTTACTTGCCCCTTTTTATGCAGCCAACTTATGCCATCTAACCTATATACAATTGGGATTTTTTTTAGTCTCATTCTCCAAAGCCAAAACAACTTTCGGGTACCACCAACCACAAACACAAGATCAGGTTGTTCATGTTGGCCGGCATAACTAATGGTCCATCCATTTTTTAGCAGTTCTTTTTCAAAACGAATTTGAAAGCTACCTGGGCCACCAGCGCCAGGGGGATGTGGAAATTGAATAGTTTTACTCATAGGTATGATATCAATATAAAATTATAGCCAAGCATCTAAATTTATAGAAGTTAACTGCTCGAGTTTTTTATTCCATGGCTTATAAAATTCTTTTAATTTATCAATGTGCGATTGCTCTGGTAAATCATATTTAAATGTTTCCTGTTTTCCAAAGAAAAATAAACGTCTCGCTTTAGATGGTATATATTTTGTTTTAGAAGAATTGTTTAAAAAATAGGAATAAAAAGGATTTTTCCAAACCATAGCTGAATTGGAAGGTTTAGGTAATTTCTGAAGGCCTTTATCTTTATCTATCCCAAGAAAATTATAAAGCTTCTGCAACTCTGAAGTTTGGTTTTTGATCAGGTTTTCTAATATAATAATATGGACATTCTTCTTTCCAAATAGCTCAACATATTTTTTTACATCTGAATAGTAAACTCCTCTACTAAAATACCCTTTTCGGTTTTTTGAATATTCAGCCTCTAAGTAATTGTCAATGATTTCAGATTCGGACATGGTTTCTTTAAGTTGACGTCT
>Ga0307944_1001449_pt1 | contig 11113 bp, 10 predicted proteins | sample OrgLakmetagen179_FD_201831 | JGI IMG/M metagenome (GOLD analysis project Ga0307944, IMG submission 201831) | Saline water microbial communities from Organic Lake, Antarctica - #179 | ecosystem: Environmental > Aquatic > Non-marine Saline and Alkaline > Saline | place: Antarctica: Organic Lake... | reverse complement strand
TCGAGTTGCCGGGCCTGTGCCAGATCAAGCACCCGGTTGCGGGCGGCGCGATTGGATGAGGCCCCGGAGGCAGTCTCCTTGAACACTGCGACAACGTCATAACCGCCGCGCTCTGCAAAAGCGGTGGGAGTTACGATGACGGTTGCGTTCTGGAGGGTGTCGCAATGGGCGGTTTCGGGGTCGGGCGGGTGCATGAGCGAGGCGAGGGTTTCTAGCGTGGCCGGCGCGCGTGGAACCGAGAGGAACTTTCATGGCCGACGTGGAACAGGAAAAGTCCCCTTTGCTAGAAAAGTTTGACTCGACCTTGGACCCTGTGTAGTTTCCAGATGTAATATAAGACTTCCATACTTGGAAAGTTTAACCTTTAAACTGGAGGAAGGGCCTCAAGGCTTGGTTTAAAGGTGCAATGGGAGGACGAGGCACGTATGACGTTGGTTCTATGGGTTGGGTCGATCCGGGCGGTCAAAGCATGACCCAGCAAATCGTCATGAGCGAAACCGCGGACGGGATCCTTCGCGTTACCATAAATCGCCCTTCGAAGCGCAATCCGCTCAGCCGCGCCGTTCTGGATGAGCTCCGGCGCCTATTTGAGGTGGCTGCGGAAGATTACAGCCTGTCCTGCGCGATCCTCCAGGGTGCGGGCGACAAGACATTCGCCTCCGGCGGCGACCTCAAGGAGTTGGCCGACGTGAAGGGCGAGGTCGCCGCGCGCGACATGGCCGAGCACGCCAAGCTTGCGCTTGCGGCTGTACGGGCCTTTCCGGTGCCGGTAGTCGCCGCGCTCAATGGCGACGCACTGGGGGGTGGGGCCGAGTTGTCGATGGCCTGCGATATGCGGATTGCGGCGCCGCATGCGCGGATCGGGTTTATTCAGGGAAGACTCGCCATTTCCTCAGCTTGGGGTGGAGGCGTCGACCTGATGCGGCTTCTTGGCCCGTCGGTAGCACTGCAACTTCTCACGCGGTCCGAGGTTCTGGACGCGCCCACTGCGCGGCAAATCGGTCTGGTCAACGCGGTTGGCGACGACGGCCTGCCCTTCGAAGAGGCGGTTGCGGATTTCCTCAGACCAATGCAACGGCAATCGCCGCATGTCATGCGCGCCTTCAAGGCGTTGGCGATGCCGTTGCGTATCGAAGGGCGCGCCGTCCTCGACCTGATCGAAACCGAACATTTCAGCACCACATGGGCGCATCCCGACCACGATGCCGCGGTCGCGGGCATTCTGAATACGAAAGTGGGTTAGCAATGAACGACGTCGACTCCAACCTTGCAAGGAAGAGCTCTACGCCTGACAAGCCGACGAACGATCCTCTGGCGCGCACGCCGAGCGGTATTGACGTACCGGTCACGATCACCCCAGACATGGCAGGTGCCGTCGAAATCGGGGCACCTGGTCAGTTTCCGTTCACCCGGGGCATCTTCGAGAATGGATATCGCGGTCGCTTGTGGACCATTCGGCAATATTCCGGCTTTGGCACGGCCGAGACTACAAACGAGCGTTACCGGTTCCTGCTCGATCGCGGCCAGACAGGGCTTTCGGTCGCTCTAGATCTGCCCACGCAATGCGGTTATGATCCCACTGACTCGATGGCCCGTTCAGAAGTTGGCAAGGTTGGTGTATCGCTGTCAAACCTTGCCGAGGCGGAGATCCTTTTTGACGGGATAGACTTATCGAGCATTTCCACATCCTTCACCATTAACGGCACAGCGGCGATCATCTATGCGATGTACTTGGCGGTGGCGGATAAACAGGGCGTGCCACGCGACAAACTGACCGGCACTATCCAGAACGACATTTTGAAGGAATACGTGGCCCGCGGCACCTGGATCTTCCCGGTGCGTCAGTCTATGCGGCTGATCGCCGACAGCGTGCTTTATGCCAACGCGGAGACGCCTCGCTTCAATCCGATCTCGATTGCTGGCGCGCATGTGCGCGACGCGGGTGCCAACGCAGCCGAGGAGATGGGTTATACCCTTGCCAACGGGCTGGCTTATGTCGACGAGTTCAAGGCTCGCGGCGGTGATGTGAATGCATTCGCCAAGCGGCTGAGTTTTTTCTTTTACGTTCACATGGATCTTTTTGAGGAGGTTGCGAAGTTCCGTGCCGGGCGCAGGCTTTGGGCGAAGCTGCTGCGGGAGCGTTACGGCGTAACGGATGAAAAGGCGTTACGCTTCCGTTTTGGCGTGGTCTGCGGCGGCTCTTCCCTAACGGCGGCCCAGCCTCAAAACAACATCGTGCGCGTGGGTATCGAAACTCTGGCAGCCGTGATGGGCGGCGCGCAATCGGTCTTCACCTGCGCCTTCGACGAGGCCTACCAGATCCCGACTGAAACCAGCGCCGAAATCGCGCTGCGTACCCAGCAGATTGTGGCCCATGAAAGTGGCGTCGCACGGACGGTCGATCCGCTGGGCGGCAGCTACTACACCGAGTGGCTGACTGACCGCATGGAAGAGGAAATCACGCGTATCATGAAGGAAGTCGACGACTATGGCGGCGTCGTCAAGGCGATCGAGGACGGCTATCTACAGAGCCAGATCGCCGAACGGGCCAAGGAGCGCAAGGAGGCCACGGATTCCGGCGCACGCTCCGTTGTCGGTGTCAATATTGGCATGCGCGAAAAGAGCGATACCGATGCTGGCGAGATGTTCCACCAAGACCCTGAGACCGTTCGGCACGTGACTGAGAAGTACGAGCGTGTCATGGCCGACCGCGACAACGCCGCCGTCGGAAAAACGCTTTCGCGCCTGCAGGCGGCCGCCCACACCGACGACGAGAACATCATGCCCCATCTCGTCGAATGTTGCCACGCATACGCCACGGTGGGCGAGATGGTCGCTGCGCTCAAGGCGGAGTGGGGCGAATTCCAGGAGCCCATAAGGTTTTGAAAAATGCCACTTGATAAGAAGCGGATCCTCATAGCGAAGCCTGGACTAGACGGGCATGACGTCGGCGCCAAGGTGATCGCGCTGGCTTTACGGGACGCCGGAGCCGAGGTGATCTATACGGGCCTGCGCCGGAGCCCCGAGCACATCGTGCGGATCGCGATAGACGAAGACGTCGATATGGTCGGCCTGTCAATCCTTTCTGGCAGCCACAAGGAACTGGTGGCCGATGTCGTTGCACGACTGAAAAATGAGGACGCAGGGGACATCAAGCTGTTCGTTGGCGGCACGATCCCCGATGACGATCACGCCGGCCTGCGCGAGGCCGGAGTGGCGGGTGTTTTCACCAGTGAGATGAAGATCGAGACCGTCATCGCCGAGATAGAAAGGCAGTTGACCTGAAATGACCGGCCCACTTAGTGGCAAAACAATCCTTGAGGTGGGCCATATGCTTGCCGGGCCCTATTGCGGTATGCTGCTGGCGGATCTGGGTGCGCGCGTAATCAAGATCGAAGGGCCGGACGGAGATATCGGCCGCACGATCAGCCCACACGCTATCGGAGCGCACAATGCCTATTTCGCTTCGCTCAATCGGGGCAAGGAAAGCGTCGTGCTCAATCTCGCATCCGAGGCCGGCCAGGCCGACCTGCGCCGCTTAGCCCGCGGAGCGGACGCTCTACTGACCAACCTGCGCCCCTCCGCGATCAAGAAGCTGGGCCTAACCTACGATGCCCTGCAGAACGTTAACCCACGCCTCGTCTGCGTGGCTCTGACAGGTTATGGACTTGACGGTCCGTTTTCGGAGTCACCGGCGTATGATTACGTGATCCAAGCGATGACCGGGGTCATGATGATGACCGGCGATCCCGATGGCCCGCCGGTGAAACCAGGCTACTCGGCTGTCGACAACTCCGCCGGAATCATGGGCGCGCTCGCATTGGTGGCCAAGATCGTCGAGGGCTGCGGCGGGCAGATGGACGTGTCGATGTACGACACCCTCCTGTCGCAGCTCAATTACGTCGCCAGCGGCTACCTCAATGCCGGGGTCAAGACCGACCGGATCAAGGACGGCGCGCACCCCTACATTGTGCCCGCGCAGCTTTTCGTCGCGCGCGAAGGCTATCTCGTGCTTTTCATCACGCATGACAAGTTTTGGCGTATATTCGCCGATGCCCTGTCGCGGCCGGATTGGCTCGATGATCCGCGCTTTGCCACAATGAAAGGGCGGCAGGAAAACCGTGATCTGGTGGTCGCGGCCATTGCCAAGGAAATGCAAAAGGAGACGGCCGAGGCTTGGGCGGAACGCCTTGCGCCTCTGGGAGTCGTTGCAGCGGCCGTCCAGACTTTACCGGACGCGCTGGATGGGCCGCTGACGGCATCGCGTGATATGGTCGTGGAGGTTCCCATTGGCGCCCACACGCTGCGCATGATCGGCAACCCGATCAAGGATGAAAGCCACGAAGCCGAGGTCCGCCCTCCGCCGACCTTGGGCGAACATGACACCATCCTTGGCACCGGCCGCAGCCGGGAGACGGGCACATGACTGCGTCGCTACCGCGGCGGCGCATCTCGCGCGAGCTGACGCGGATTGCCAACGCGCCTGTCGAGACCGTGCTTGCAGAAATCGGCGACGCTGCTGCGGCCGGCAGACCGCGAGTGGGCGTAACCGGCCCTCCTGGCGCGGGCAAGTCCACGCTGATAAACAATCTTGCATCTCACCGTATCGGTGAGACTCTGTCCAAAACGATGGCGATCCTGGCGATCGACCCGTCCAGCCCCGTAAGTGGGGGATCCATCCTCGGCGACCGTATCCGGATGGACCGCATCGCTGATCTGCCGGGCCTTTTCATCCGCTCGCTGTCCAGTCGGGGCGCGCGCAACGGTCTATGCGACAACATCGTCGACCTGCTTGTGGCGCTGGAACGCCACGCCTTTGACGAGATCGTCCTGGAAACGGTGGGTACCGGCCAGTCCGAGGTCGAGGTTGCGGAGTTGGTCGACACCACCGTTCTGATCGTTCCGCCAGACGCGGGTGACAGCGTGCAAACGATGAAATCCGGTATCCTGGAGGTTGCAGACATCGTTGCCATTACCAAGGCCGACATGCCCGGCGCCGCACGCATGGCCACCGACATCGGCACCATCCTGCGCGTACGTGACGACTGGATGCCTCCGGTTGTCGAGACGAAAGGTGACGGCAGTGGCGTTGCACGGTTGAGTGCCGAGATCGACCGGCACCGGGCATGGCTGGCCCAAGCGAAGCCCCAAGCATTTTCGAACGAGCGGCGTAGGCGATACCACCTGCGCGCACTGATCGCCCGGCAGGCAGAGGAGGCCTTGTCCGGCGACCGCCAGCTTGCCGAGGGTTCGCTGGCGGACGCCTACGAAAGACTGACGCGGAAACTCGGCGTCGGCTAAAACCACCAAAGGGAGGAGACCACATGAAAACTATCAAGATGACGGGCCTGGTGGCCGCGATCGCGGCCTCGATGGCCTTCACCGGCGCTCACGCGCAGGAGCGCCTGACCATGGGCGCTACGCACAGCGCGTCGTCCTTCTATGCGTATCAGGTCGGCATAGCCAACTTTCTCAACAACTCGGTGGACGGTATCGATGTGGACGTCCGCGAACTCGGTGGCGCCGAGGTCTCTACCGAGGCGCTGCTTCGTAACGAGGTCGACATGGGCATCTCGGTCACGTCGTCCGACCATGGTGCCGTGCAGGGCGACGCCCCGTTCCGCGAACCAGCGGACAACCTTCGCACGCTGTACTTCTTTGCACCTCTGCCGCTCAATTTCGTGGTAGCGTCCAGCAGCGGCATCGAAACGATCAGCGACCTCGAGGGAGAGCGTTTCAACCCGGGTGGCCGCGGAACCTCGACCGAGGGACAGGTCGACAAGGTGTTCGAGACCATTGGCGTCAGTCCTGATATGGCTCGGGCCGAGGGCAGCGACGCGCTCGACGCCTTCCAGAACCGGCAGATCGTCGGCTTCGTAAAGGGCGGGATTAACCCGGACGGCTACATCGAACAAGCTGCGTCGTCGCGCGACATCCGCATGCTGTCCCTCACAGAGGACCAGCGCGAAGCGGTGACGGCAGCCTATCCGTTCTTCAGTAGTGCGATGACCAATCCCGACGAATTTTATGGGGACAGCGGCGGGTCGGTAAACACCGTTCAGACCGCAATCGGTATCAACACGACTGCCGCCCTGCCTGACCAGATAGCCTATGATATCGCCCAGGCGATTTTCTCCGAAGCGGGCAAGACGGCGGCGTCAGAGGTCTACAAACCAGCCGCCGGCATTGACGCAGCACAGCTCACCATCGATGCCGCTGTCGCCCCGTTGCACCCTGGTGTCGTGCGGTATCTCGAGGAAGAAGGTTACTCGGTTCCTGCCGCTTTGACCGACGAGTGACCCAATGACCGAGACGACTCAGGCCAAACCCGCGCCTGGCGGAGAGCCCCGCACACCGATGCCGCAGGCCCTGTTGGAACCACGCTATCTGCTGCCGCTCGCGGTGGCCTGGGTCGTCTTTCATCTCGTGGCCGCCGGATCAGGGCTGATCGGCAGCCATGTGCTTCGCAGCGTCCACTTATGCGGGGCAATAGTGCTGACAGTGATTTTTCAGCCTCTTCGATCCACCCTGCGAGTGGTAGACGGGATGATCATCGCTACGGCTATGGCGGCGTCCGCCTATCTCGTCGTGAATAGCGACAACATCCTGATGTCCAACTGGTTTCTGAACCCGTCGGTCGAACGGGCCCTTAGCGCGGCGCTTTTCTTGGCGCTCTTGGAGTGCATCCGGCGGGCGCTCGGCTGGGTCTTCGTGGGGCTGGTCTTGACGTTTCTGGCATATGCGGTTTTGGGCCCTTATATCCCCGGTGTACTGGGGCACCGCGGTTTGACGGCGGACCGGTTGCTCTTCAGCTTCTACCTCGGTTCCCAGGGTGTGACGGGCATGCTGGTGGGTATCTCCGCCAGCGTAGTCGCGCTGTTCCTGATTTTCGGCGAATTGCTAAACACTAGTGGGGCAGGCCAGACCTTCCTCAACATTGCGCTTCGTATCGGTGGCCGGCTGCGCGGCGGGGCTGGCATGGTCGCGGTGATCGGCAGCGCATTCATGGGCATGATCAACGGTTCGGCCGTGGCGAACGTCGCCAGCACCGGGGTCCTGACCATCCCGCTGATGCGCAGGCTGGGGTTTTCACGAAACCTGTCGGGCGCGATCGAGTCGGTAGCCTCCACGGGCGGGCAGTTCATGCCACCCATCATGGGCCCAGGGGCTTTCCTGATGGCTGAGCTTCTGGGCATCTCCTATCTCGACGTAGCGACAGCCGCGCTGATTCCCTCCACCCTCTTTTACGTCGGACTGCTATTCGCGGTCTGGCTCTTTGCCGGCAAGACCGGTCTGCAACCCATCCCCATAGAGATGATCCCCTCGCGGCGGGTCGCCTATGCGCCGAAAGCCGTGTTGGTGCTAATTCTGCCGATCGGATTGCTCGTCGGGCTGGTCATCGCACGGTTCACTGTTCAGTACGCCGTCCTCTGGGCCATTGTTCTCGCGCTTCTGCTCTTCATTGTTGGCCAGCTTTCCGTGCTCCGCGACAAGAGCGAGGTCCGGCCCGTGGTGGCAAACATTGCGCGCGGGTTCGGAAAGATGTCGGACCAAGCGGCACGGAATGTGGCCTATGTCGGGATGATCATCGCGGCGGCACAGATCGTGGTGTCGATTATCAACCTGACCGGGCTTGGGGTGACGCTGTCGCAGATCATCGTGACGCTCGGCCAAGACATGTTTGTCTTGTCGCTGATCCTGACGATGGTTGTCGCGATTTTGCTCGGCATGGGCATGCCGACGCCGGCGGCCTACGCAGTCGGGGCGGCGGTGCTCGGTCCACCGCTGGGCCGCCTCGGGCTGGAGTTAATCGAAGCGCATCTTTTTATCTACTATTTCGCTTGCCTCGCGGCGATCACGCCCCCAGTGGCCGCGGCGGTGTTCGCGGCCACTGCCATCAGCCGCGGGAAAGTTCTGCCGACGGCCGGCTTCGCAATCCTGCTGTCGCTTAGCCTTTACCTAGTGCCCTACCTTTTCGTGCAAAACCCGGTTCTGCTGATGCAAGGAAGTGCGGGTAGCATCGCGCTGGCCTTTGTGACCGGCGCGATCGGGGTCGGACTACTCACCGTCTTTACCGTGGGGCATTTCGTGGCATCTGTACCGCTGCTCTGGCGAGGCGTCTGTCTCGTTGCCGCGTTGACGCTTCTTCTGCCGGGTACGCTCACGGATGTGATAGGGACGGTGATTTTCGGTGGCCTTTTGACCCTGCACGTCCGGTCGCGGCAGTCGTCGGGCGCCCGCTCCTGAAGCCGGCTGGCTGATCCGTCAGAGAGTGGTGCTCAGCAATGCTGGCGGGAGACGTGCCAAATTAGAAGTCGCGGCGCTTCAGGGGTCGCGTGACAAGAAGCCGTGTTTCAGGGTATCCGCGATGCCAACTCCGTCTCGCAGGCGCTTCACACCGGCGCCGCGCTGACCATCGGGCAATAGGAAAGCGGCCGCAGACAATGAATTTTTCAGACGCGTCTTCGACACGAGCGATCAGGTTGTTCCAGTGCTTCGCGCAAGGGGGGAAGCCGTTGTCGCTGAGCGAAATCTCCAAGCTGATGGAGACGCCGATCAGCACCTGCCACGCGCTCGTAGCGGTTCTGCGCGAGGGCGGCTATCTCTATATCAACCGTAATACGAAGAAGTTCTATCCGACCAAGAGACTGCTCCGCCTCGCCAAAAGCATCGCCGCCAACGACCCGATTGTTACCTACTTCGAACCGCACCTGCGTCAGCTCGGCGAGGCGACTCGGGAAACTGTGATTCTCGGCACCCGACAGGAGGACGCCGTCGTCTACCTCGATGTGTTTGAGGGACCGCAGGTCATCCGCTACAGTGCCGAGCCGGGCGATATCAAGCCGCTGCATTCCAGCGCGATCGGCAAGCTCGTGCTTGGCGAGATGCTCGAAGACGAAAGGACCCAGGTGCTGGCACGGCTTACACTCGACAAAGTGACAAAACGCACCGTCGTCGACAAGAATTCGCTGAACGTGCAGGTGCGCGACGCGCATGATGCAGGCGTTTATCTCACGTTCGGAGAAAACGTCTCTGACGTGATGGCGGTCGCTATTCCGGTGATTGTGCACGGTGAATTGTTCGGCGTCGCGGTGGCTGGGCCGCGCGAGCGTATGAAAGCCGATTACGAGGCAATTCACGCGGAGTTATTGCATGTCAAACAGGCTTTAAAAATGGACTTTGATTAGGGGGCCCAGATGGCCCGAACGTGTATAGCTGGGCTTCTGAAGGAACAATACATGAACTTTTAGGTGTTCGAATTCTGCAGATAGATCAATTACGTTGTCGACCGGGAATTTAACACTCCAGCCGTCAGAAACGCGCTCATGGCTGATCGGGTATTTTGGCCTGGTGGGGTTGATAGCCACTACCCAAAACAAGCTGCCTCACGGCAACGCGTCATAGGCGGGCGAATGCCCCGGAACAAGTAGGCGGATGCTCCGGAACCGCAGCGTGGATCCGCCGTTGCCAAGGGGTTCTTCACCAAGGACCAGTTTCGGTATGACGCCGAGGTGGACGCTTACATATGCCCAGACGGCGCGGCTTTGAGCCGTGTGCGTACCTGATATGTAGCTACTCAGCTTAGATAAACTGTTCCCTTGAAAGACTGAGCAAGCCGACATGGTGCAGCGCGACAATCTGAGTGAGAACTATCTTGGAGAACATTTCTGGCGAGGCAATGCGGAATTCTCACCCTGTTTGTCGCGCTGCAGACATGGACATCTTCGCCGAGAAATACGGCATCAGATATGAAAAGACGATGCCCGCCACATCCTAAACCGCCCCTGCCCTGTCAGCTCCTGGACCACACCTTCGGCCTCGAACCATGCGAGGTTTCTCTGAACCGTGGCACGGCTGGCACCTGTGAGGTCTTCGGCCATGGGTGCTGTCACCAATGGCCAGCCAAGCAGAGCCTCGATCAATCGCGGAGGCGTCCGGCCCGACAAACCTGCAACGCGATCCCGGGCGGTGATCTCCCATTGCTCCAGCTGATCGAGATGCCGCATCGCGCGGATGATCCCTTGCTCTGATGCCTGGAGCCAGCGCCGGAGCTTGTCCGCTGGCGCCCCTCCTCCGCGCAACCGTCCAGCCCCGCCTGTCAGAACTGGCACAAAGAGTGCACCCCCCTGCCCGTCACTGGCGGAAATGCGCAGGGAGACCACCCCGCCTTCCAGGATGTCGTCCTCCAGACCGATGCCCGACATCGGCCAGAGGTGAAAGGCAAAACCCGCGCGCACGATCGGGTGCAAGTTGCCTGGGGCTTGCATGAGGGCATTCCAGGCAGCAACTCTGTCAGACAAGGGGTCTTCCCCCTCGATCTCGTGTCGGTTGAGAAAACCCGCCAGATCGGGTTCGGGTCGGGATCCGCCCGACAGGCGCCGAAACGCCCAGGCTGCGCGCTGCAATGCCGTCGTGTCGTCGCCGGAAGCGCTGATGCGCATGGCCTGCCACAGCCCCAACCGGTCCACGGAGATCCGATCCCCCGCAAGCCAGCTGAGGTTGGACGCCTCCATCAGAGCAAGCCGATGACGCCACCCCTTGGGAGCAAGCCGCAACCGTTGGTCCAAAGCCCCGAACCGGGCAGCCACCTGTGCCAGATGCAGAGCCTGCGCCCCCTGCGCCTGTTCCCAGGCCTCAACCTGGTCGTGCTCGCCTGGTTCACCACGGGGCAAGGGCGCAAGCAGGTCGGGCTCGTCCTCGGGCGGGCCGGGAAGAAACCACAGGTCGTCTTCAGCGGTTTCACCGTCATAGGGACCCGGGGTCGAGATATCTGCTTCAGTATCTATATCAGATGGATAATTATTTATGTGTGCAAAATATATCGCCTTTGCACACTACCCAAGTGTTTTATTCACGTGCAGAGCCACGCCTTGTACTGGGGCCACTCAGGTATGCCCGGGTACGGCCGTTTCGCCGTGCTCAGCGCAGGAAAACCAAGGGAATTCTGACAAATACGACCACAGGATCCAGCCTTGCTTTCGTTTGCAAACGGTCATTTAGTAGTGACACGCAACATTGCAAATAATGCTTTTGTACCTTGAAGATCTCATATCTTCGCTTTATCTAGCTATCTACCTAGACAGGAAATGGGGCCATGTGGAACCTTCAAGAT
>Ga0307944_1001424_pt1 | contig 11236 bp, 10 predicted proteins | sample OrgLakmetagen179_FD_201831 | JGI IMG/M metagenome (GOLD analysis project Ga0307944, IMG submission 201831) | Saline water microbial communities from Organic Lake, Antarctica - #179 | ecosystem: Environmental > Aquatic > Non-marine Saline and Alkaline > Saline | place: Antarctica: Organic Lake... | reverse complement strand
GTTGAAATCCACCATGCCGAGCCAACGTAATTTCGCCCTACCGATAACATCGAGCCCCAGCTTGCCGTGGGCGGTTGAACACCTAATCCGAGGAATGACAGGCCGGCTTCAAACAAAACCATCAAGCCAAATTCCAACGTAGCCACAACCAGAACTGTTCCAATAATATTAGGCAGAATATGTAATGCCAACACGCGCGCTGGCGACGCGCCCATAGCCCGTGCCAAGGTCACAAAAGGCCGATCAGCGATGGACAGTGTTTGGCCATACGCAACCCGTGCATAGCGGGGCCAACGGGTGAGGGCTAGCACGAGGATCACGTTGATAAACCCGGGGCCTAGGACCGCCACTGTGATAATCGCCAACAAGATCGCGGGTATCGACAGGAAAATATCAACCAGGCGCATGAGTATGGTTTCAGTCCAACCGCGCAAATAACCCGCTGCCATTCCGATGATTACACCCACCACACCTGACAGTAAAACCGAGAGAACAGCAACCGAGATCGAAATGCGTGCACCGTAGATAACGCGGCTAAGGATATCGCGACCTAATTCGTCTGAGCCAAGCCAGAAGACCGCTCCACGAGTCTCAAAACCCGGTGCCTTAAGCCGCGCCAACAGATTTTGGCGGTCTGGATCAAAGGGTGCAATCCACGGAGCGAAGATGGCTAAGATGGCTAACAAACCAAGCAAAATAGCTGGCCACCAAATAAAAAACGCCGTCAGGCGATAGGAATGCGTTGTCACAGCAGTAGCCATCACTTACCCGCCAGACGGACGCGAGGGTCCACGATGGAGTATAGAATATCGGCAGCTAGATTGGCTGCAATGGTGACAAACGCGCCTATCAAGACAACGGCTTGCACAACGATGAAATCACGGGCAGCGATACTTTGGACCGTTAACAGACCCAAACCTGGCCATGCAAAGACCGTTTCGACAATCACGGCCCCCCCCAACAATTGCGAAATTTCAAGCGCCGTGATTGAAATGATCGGGATGAGCGAATTGCGCATCAAATGGTTTGATACCATCCGACCCGTACCAACACCCCGTGCACGGGCCGAACGTACGTAGTCTTTTGACAACTCATCCACAATGGCGGATCGCGTGATCCGAGCATAGGTCGCAAGGGACAGCAGGCCAAGGGCGACTGACGGCATAACCAAATGCGCCAGCGTGCCCGTACCGGAAGAGGGCAGCCATCGCAGCCAGACGCCAAACACAAGAATCAAAATAATGCCGGACCAGAATGTCGGCATTGATTGGCACGCTAAAACAAAACCCATAATCCATCGCGATACTGCTTTTCCGCGCGTAAGGGCCATTATCAATCCGAGCGGCAAACCGATCAGCAGGGCCACAGCCAATGCGCCTGCGGCCAACTGCAAAGTTTGCGGTATGCGCGACGAGATGATGTCCCAGGTTGAAGCATTTTGAACGAAACTGCGTCCAAAATCGAGCCGGACCATATCACCTAGAAATTCAAGATATTGCACCCAGAGGGCTCGATCGAGACCAAGCGAAACGCGCATAGCTTCGATGTCTGCCTGCGTCGCTGTTACGGGCAGCAGTAGGGCCGTTGCGTCTCCGGTGAGACGCTGGATAAAGAACACCAGTGTCACCACTCCAAAGGCTGCAATCAGCGCCTGACCCCCACGATGCAGGAAGAAACGTAGCATTATTCAGCGATGATCATTCGGTTGAGGAACATGCTTTCGTTTGCTGTTGGCTCAAATACCAGATCTGATGACGCACCGTACAGAACAGCGGCCTGATACAGGGGCAACAGGTAGTAGTTGTCGCGCACAATCTGGTGGACTTCGTTATAGGCTTCTTGGCGCACAGCAGGGTCTAATGCGACGCGAGCTTTTTCAAGCAAGACGTCCAGTTCTGGCACATTCACCCGCGACCATGCGCTGTCGGAATGGAGCGTTGGGTAGGCAATACCGTCAGCATCCTGACACGCGCACGACCAACGGCCAAAACTGAGTTCAGAGTTTTCAGCCGGATCAGAGCGTACGATGCCCAGATAGGTTGGCATATCCGTCATCGAAATCGAGACATTAAATCCTGCGTCATTCAGCATTTGCTGCACGGCCTGAACGATACGTTGGTCAAATACCGGTGCTGTAGCAAGCGTGGCGGGGGTCGATGCAATGTCAGGGTTCGCTGCGGTGATTTTGGCCGCTAGCTCAGGGTCATATTCGAAAGGTGCCAAATCGGGGTTATAGCCAAAGTGAGCGGGGGTTGCCATTTGGGCTAAGGGGATTTCACCGGCCTGTAACAGACCTTCGGTAATTCCCATACGGTCAATAGCCAATGACGCTGCTTTGCGCATTTCGAGATTGTTGAAAGGCGGTTTATCTTGGTTTAAACCCATATATCCAACACGTTCAGTGGGCGCGGACAGCAGTTTGACTTCTGAATTTCCTGCCAATTGCGCACCGGCGTCGGCATCAATGCTGACAACCAGATCGGCTGTGCCTGCTTGAAGATCAGCAACGCGTGTTGCAGCATCCGGCACTGCGCGGAAGATTGCGTTGTCAAATGCCCCTACGTTTCCCCAGTAACTATCATTGCGTGATAGCGTGACAGACACTCCGCGGTTCCATTCTGCAAAAGTATAAGGACCAGAGCCAACGGGGGCGGTGTTGAATGCTTCGGCACCAACGTCTTCGACGATATGTTCGGGGACGATGGACAGTTTAACCAGCTGCGTCAAAAGTGCAGGGTACGGACCTTTTGTTGTAAGGGTTACCACGTTGCCGACCGCTGATGCGTCGATGATTTGGTTAAACTGACCCAACTGGGGCGATCCAAAATCGGGATTGGTGATCCGCTTTACGGAATAAACAACGTCTGACGGCTCAAGTGGTGTTCCGTCATGAAAGGTGACGTCTTCACGGATCGTTAACTCCATTTCAGTGTCTGAAATCTGATCCCACGATGTTGCGATTTGCGCTGTAATTTCGCCAGCATTGTTACGTGTTACAAGATTATCAAAGATGTTTCTGTAGACATAGTAGCTGTCAGGGTTCCATTGAACGTGGGGGTCTAGCGACGATGGTTCGCCTGCCAGATCAATGGTGATGTCGAGGGCATACGCTGGAGTGACCAAAACGGCTAACGCAACCCCGGCCAATAGGCCCTTTATGGTGTGTTTCATGTTTCTCTCCTGTTGGCGGCAGCACTCTTTGTTTTTGCGCGTTGCAGAACCCCTGCTGCCGGGTTCAGAGGTGCATCGCTTCGTAAAAGCTGGCGCAAGCAAAAGGTTTCTTGCGCGTCAATTAGGGCCATCCGTGCTTTGACAATGGCCTCGCCATCATCACCCAAAACGGCTTCGATGAGGGTCGTCACATCAAAGCGGTGGAAAAATTTGTCTTGGTCTGTGTCCTCGAGGAATCGCAGAATACGCGCAGAATGATGCCAAAGTTTGCGTAGATGTCTGGCAGTGAATGGGTCTAATGCGCCCAGCAACAGCCCGTCGATCCGGTCCAAATAATGCTTCACCGAGACCACAGCCCCAGTTTCACGGCGATCACCTAAAGCTTGCAAGACCAACGCGATCTGTTCCAGCTGCGCCCGTACGTCGCCGGTTAATTTAACGTCGATCAATGCGGACTCAGCAATCCGACGTGCACCCAAGACATGCCCGATTAGCGCGCCGGTTACAGGCAGAACCAACCAACCGGTGCGGGGCTGCGGCATTGCCCAGCCGTCATACCCTAGTCGCGTTAATCCGGCACGGGCCGCAGCGCGTGTAAGCCCGAACCGCTCCATAACATCGGCTTCGGTTAGGATCTCACCGGGCTGAATTTCGCACCAGATGACGGCGTCCAAAAGCCGGTCTTCGGCAAAGCGTGCCTTAGCTTCAGGCGCTGGCATACCATCTGTTGTAATAGCTGGCCGCAGCAGTGGAGAATTTGGGTCGTACATTGAACATTCCAATTAATGCTTGCTGACATATTAACGACAGATCTTTGACATTATCAAGAAGAAAATGATTGTTGAGAATAGAAAGGTGATCTTCCATGACAACAAAGCGTGTTTCCATTGCGGGGGCTAACACATTGCTAGGGCAGCATCTTTTGATGCGACTAGCAGGTTGTCGAAAATGGCTTTCTGCCTTTACCAAAACATGAAAGTCAAAGGTGTGGTTTTTACTTTTCCCACGAAATCAAGGACTTACTAGCCGCCGATTTCGCCGAAACGTCCGAGTTGTCGGACCACATGTTTCGGTAGCAGGCGGCAGAAATCCTGCGAATTTCAATAGACTGTTAGCATCAAGGCCTATAGCGGCAGTTCGGTCGTGTATTTCAGTTGTTCCATGGCAAAGCTGCTGCTCACGTCAGCCAGTTTCACCCGGCCGACCAGTCGCTTGTAAAAGCGGTCATAAGTGGCAATGTCACTGACGACTACGCGCAATAGATAGTCCACATGCCCGCTCATCCGATAGGCCTCCATGACTTCCGGCATGGCCAACACGGCTTCGGTAAAGTCTGTGAGCCAGGCGTCGTTATGCTGGTTGGTGCGAATGAATACAAATACATCCACACCCAGCGCCAGTGGTTCGCGATTGAGCAGAGCGACTCGCCGGCGGATATAACCCTGATTTTCCAGCGCCTGAATTCGCCGCCAGCAAGGGCTGGTAGTCAGGTTGACCTTTTCAGCGATGGCCTGAACCGACAGGGTGGCATCATGCTGCAGCAAATTAAGTATGGCCCGATCGACTGTATCAGGCATAAAATGCCTCCTTTTGAAGTTTATTTAACAAATATTTGTCAAAGATAGTCGAAAAGACCTTAAAAATGAAATTCAAATGCCCGGTCAAACAGTCACAATGGGACTCTTTATCGATTCACGGAGTACTTCATGACAGCGCACGCGATTAAGCCGGTTGACTGGGCGCTGTTGCGCGACAATACCCTGCAACCGGCAGGTGACCGCCTGTATGCAGACTGGACAGCCAGTGGTCGTTTATATCGTCCCGTTGAGCAGCGCCTGGTCGACATCGCTGGTCCGATGATGGCAAACACCCACACCGAAGACAGCCTGACCGGTGCGTTTATGACGCAGGCCCTGGAGCAAGCTCGCAGCATCGTGAGGCAGCATGTCGGAGCGGGCGCAGATGATGTGGTGCTGATGACGGGTGAAGGCATGACCGGTGCGCTGGCGAAGCTTGTGCGACTACTGGGATTGTGGGTGCATGAAACGCACCGCAAGACCGTACTGGCCAACCTGAGCTGGCGGCCGCTGGTGTATGTGACGCATATGGAACATCACAGCAACCACACACTCTGGCTGGAAACGCTGGCCGAGGTGCGCATTATTCCGCCAACGGAAAGTGGCGAGGTTGATCTTGACTGGCTGGCTTCGTCATTGAGCGAGGTACCCTCCGGTCAGCCAATCATGGCCTCGGTGACTGCGGCCAGTAATGTGACCGGGGTGGCGGCCCCCTACCGCGCCATCGCTAGGCTGGTTCATCAGGTCGGCGGTCGATGCTTTGTCGATTTTGCCTGTGCAGGCCCTTATGTTGACATCGACATGCATCCCCAAAACGACGAGCCGCTGGACGCCATCTTTTTCTCACCGCACAAGTTTTTGGGCGGACCAGGTGCCAGCGGTGTGCTGGTATTCAATCAGGCCCTGTATCATAACCGGGTGCCGGACCAGCCTGGCGGCGGTACCGTTTTGTGGACCAACCCCTGGGGCGAACACCGTTTCTTCGAGGATATTGTGGTACGTGAATCGGGGGGTACGCCGGGGATCCTGCAAAGCTTGAAAGCGGCCATGGCGATGCAATTGAAAGACCAGATTGGCGTCGATCCCATTTACCGGCGCGAACAGAGTCTGAACCGCCATTTCCTGAGCGGGCTTGACAGCATTGCCGGGATTCGTTGTCTCTCACGCTCGCAGGCAGATCGTTTAAGTGTGTTTTCTGTGGTGATTGAGGGGATGCATTATCAGCAAGCGGTGCAACAACTGAGCAACGACTTCGGTATTGAGGCTCGCGGTGGATGTGCCTGTGCCGGAACCTATGGCCATTATTTACTGGGCATCGACCGTGAAACCAGCCAGGCGATCACCAGCCAACTGGATCGGGGTGAGCTGACAGCCAAACCTGGCTGGGTGCGCCTGAGTTTTCATCCAATGATGACGACGGCTAATCTGGACAGGATATTGACGGCACTTGAATCCCTTGCCAGCGGCGCCGGATCGCCTCGATCGGAAGCGCCGGTTGTGGATACATCGCAACTCTGGGGTGACTGGTTAGCCGATGGTACCTGAACTCATTGCCTGAATCTGGTCACGCAGTCGAATGGCTTCGACGCGGGCGGCTTTGGCAAAATGGCTACCGCTACTGGCGTATTTACAAAGTGCCCTCTAGTAGCCTGTCGGACTTAGCGTCCGCAGGCCATTGATACCACTTGCCTCGGCTTAGCTTGCGTCATTATGGTGCCTATTGGCGATCTTCAGTGTCCAATAATCTCAAAACGAGCGAATTCCCTCGCATTTCATGCCCATTGGGCGGATTTCGGGCGCAGCACAGCCATACGTTTCAGATTCCAGGCCAAGCAACCCAGTGCCCATTCACCGCTCACTTTGTTCAGTCCGCGTAATGAGAATTGACGAAATCCCAGCACCGATTTGATGATGCCGAAGACGGGTTCGACCGTTTGCTTGCGCAACGCACAGGCGGTGCGTCCCGCCTGGGTTTGTAACTTATGCGACGTCCGCTCTGCCGGCGAGCTGTCTGCAACTGGGGGCATCGGTTCGGCAAACCGTTCCAGCGGTGGCTGGTGGTGGCTTTCCTGCTTGACGGCGATGTGCGGATCAATGCCGGCCTTTTCGCGGGCTGCTACATTCGTGGCGCTGAAATAACCGGTGTCGGCCAGCAGTATGTCGGCTTTGCCCAGCGATTGAGGCAATGCGGCCAGCTGCGCCAGCACCGGCTCGACTTGTTCCTTGTCGTTACAGGCTTGAGCAGCTTCATCTCCTGCGCGACTTCGAGAACCTGAACAAACAGACCGGCCAACTCGTCAAGAAAGCGCCGGCGAAAGGCGGCCAGGGTGTCGTGATCGGGGTGCGAGCTGGCCGCAATGAAGCGGAAGGCCACCAAGTCATACGTCGCCCGCTCGATTTTTCGGCTGGTAAACACGCCAGTGGCGTAGCCATAGATCAACAGCGACAACAGCACCAACGGGTGATAGACGGCACTGCCGCGCCCACCATCGAGCGCAAATCAAGGCCGTCTACCACCTCGACGATAAAGCGTGCCAAATGGTCCTGGGTTAACCAATCGTCAACGGACGGTGGAAGCAGAAGGCCGTGTAACAGTCGATAGAACAAAAGTTGCTCATGGCGGATCCGTGGTCAATTGGGTACCAGCATTATCTCATGTTGAATGCGGAAAGTCCGACAGGCTGCTAGGACCCCTTATAGTCTCTGTCGACGCGATTCAGTCTGACTCGGCAAGCTGATCATGCTACTACCTGGAGTCTCATGGCCACCAAGGATCGCGCAGCCACCTGACGATCGTGTTCCGGTGCTCCGGCTGCAAGGTAGCTACATCCGTAATGTCACATCGAAACCGCGATTCGCGCAGCCACACATTGCCCAACCACCCCAGGATCACCCGCTGGCGAGAGGATAGGGCGGTACACACGCGCCGCGTATTCGATCGGCCACCTCAAATGGGTCCAGTCGCGACTCACCGACCGGGAGCGGGTTCTCGTACAGCTCAGTCGTGGTGACCGAGCTGTGCCCCAGGTGATCCCGTACCGACTCCAGGGTCTCATTCAGCAGGTTAACCCGCACCGAGGCGCAGGTATGACGCAGCGTGTGGGGTCCCATCGTTTCCAGCATCCGGATCTGATCGGCCCCCAATAAATCCGGGTTGGATTCGGCAACCCAGGCAGCCGTGGCTTTACCAACGGAACGGACGCGGCGTAATACCTGTGTCAGTGACAGGGCCGTATCCGGGTGCCCTTCAAATTGGACACCGCCCCAGAGGTGCTTCGACTCCCCCGGGGCCGGGGGTCAGCTGAGCCCCATCGCCGCGCGGTACTGCACTAACCCGGCTTGCAGATCCGACGACCAGACTTGCGTGAATCTGTCTTGACTCTGGGGTCCACTATATGTAGTGGATACATTAGGTTCAATGGCTGGATAGTTTTAGCCAATCGTCTTTTACGGGGGTGGATTAACGGGCAAAGCAGATAACCATAGAGATTAAGATGGCCTATGGATGAAGTATATTATCCCATAGACTGAGAAAGGATCGTTTGTAGGTTTTCTAGCCAGGTTTTATTATATGCCTCATAAAGGTTATTCAATATTTTTATATCAATCACGAGGCTATATGAAACAGAAAGCTAACCTAATGGATCTTGACTTTAACGCTTTTGATCCAGCGATACGGAGTGAAGTCAAAGCTAATGCTCAGGCTGCTCAAAATCTATTGGATTTTGGTACTGCTATTAGCGACACCATAAGCAGCCTGAAAAATACAGTGGTCTCAGTATTTACGAGCAAATCGAAAACTCAGGGCGTCAAACCGGTCTGAATCCTTTCAAAGTAACGTGGCCTGGCTAAGATCGATAGCATGGCCTTTATTGCCAGTCAGACCCACTTCGATACACAGCCAGCACATTGTTTTCCACTATGCCCTTAACGGTACCTGCTGTTGATTTGGGTACTAGGTCAGAACGCGGTACGTGCTGTGCCAGGTGTGACACGAAAAGAAGTCTTAATACCAATACTCAGAATCGCCCGGAGCCCTACATTCTCTTCAACATCAGCATGATTTAGTTAAAGCTCCCTCCCGCTTGAACTATGGTCTCTATCTTGTAAGCATTGAACGCTGATGCAGCCATCGCCAACCTTGCGACTAATTAAGATGTATAGACCGATGTCTATTGGGTCTGTCATGCATGTATGAGTGCGAAATCCCCCTGCCATTTCTATTGCATGGCGCTGAATGAATGTGGCGCTTGGGTGTAGCCTGTCTGGTGGTGAGAGTTGGGCTGCTCACATTGTTGTCTGACTAAGTGTCTATTCAGGCCTTTTTTTTCATCAATTCACACACAAAAACTCTGAATTTTCGACTAAATAGTAGAATGTGTAAAAATAGCCCTAAACCCCATTACTAAGCATATATTAACACCCTATAACGTCTATTAACACCGTGGTGATACGTCTATTAACATATCAGCAACACGTCTATTAACATATCAGCAACACGTCTATTAACATATCAGCAACACGTCTATTAACACCCCATTTTTCGAGTGATTGTGCCGCTAATAATTGACCGAAAAAACGGACGAATTTAATGGTGTGGTGAAGGCGTTTAGCGGGCAATTGCGCGCTAGTTTCGATGTATGGAATCATGATAGTACGTCTTTTAACTGATGCGTAAACGCGGACGCTCGAACGCCCGTGGTAACAAACCCCAATCGGGTCCATGCGGTTTTCGCCTCCTTGTTTGACGCCGAATACTCAAGAACCAGTTCTTGAGCACCCCGTTTGTCAGCAAAGGCAACCAGGTCGCGAAGCAACGCTTTGAAAATGCCCAGACTACGAAACTCAGGTTCAACCCAGATATCGTCTATAACCCCGGAGTGATGTACGTAGTCCGTCGCTTGCTCCCATATATTTTGACTTGACCATAGGGCGATATCACCCATCCCGACCAACCCCACATCAGGCAGTTCGGCCACGACGATTCGTCTGTGCGGCGATTGTAAATTGGCTTTCAGCGCATCCATGAGCCGATTCTGTTCAGCCTCCTTGAGATCCAGCGGAGGGCTACCGGAAACGTGAATGGCGAGTTTGGCAAGAAAGCCCACCAGAACGGGCAGATCAGCAAGGGTGGCTTCGCGGATGATGTAATTATGGTGGCGCTTTTGTCATTGTCACACTGAGTTTAGGTTGAGTAGTACAACGATAATCGGCGCTCGCAACCGCATTTGTCATGGTCCTCAGCGCTTGCGATAGTTCAAGCAGCCCTGAAACAGTCGCAAATGATGATGGCGGAGATGACGGCGATAGTGGCGGTGAAACAGCTCCCGTCGCCCCAGAGCTGTCGTTGGCACCCCAGAGCATCAAGACCTTCAGCTTCGATTGGGATGACGTATCCGCAGAGACCGAATATCGCCTGCTGGAGAACCCCGACGGAATGTCCGGGTATACCCAGGTAGCTACGATTGCCGCAGACACCACGGGTTACGACCTTGAGGTATTCCTGCCCGGCCGCATCAACGCTAGCTACATGCTGGAAGCGTGCAACAGTGCCGGGTGCACCGATTCGGCGGCTGTCTTTGTAAGCGGCACCCTGGCCGAGGCGGTGGGTTACGTCAAAGCCAGCAATGTCGGCCTTAATCCCTCTGGCAACAGCGACTATGATCAGTTTGGCACCAGCGTGGCGCTGTCCGCCGATGGCAGCACGTTAGCGGTGGGCGCAAGTGGTGAGGAAAGCGCGGCGACAGGTATTGACGGAAATCAGGATGACGATACGACAGGAAACGCGGGTGCAGTCTACGTGTTCAGCCGCAACGGCGATACCTGGAGCCAGCAGGCTTACGTGAAAGCGAGCAATACCGGCAGTGGTGATCAGTTTGGCGGCAGTGTGGCGCTTTCCGCCGATGGAAACACGCTGGCTGTAGGGGCGACTTTTGAGAGCAGCCCAGCAACAGGTATTGACAGCGATCAGAATGACGATTCGGCTGGATTCGCGGGCGCGGTCTACGTGTTTAGCCGCAGCGGCGTGAACTGGACTCAGCAAGCTTACGTGAAGGCGAGTAATACCGATGGCGGTGATTATTTCGGCGAGAGTGTGGCGCTGTCCGCGGATGGCAGCACACTGGCGGTGGGGGGCGTCTAATGAGGACAGCGCGTCAAACGTCATTGACGGCGATCAGAATGACGATACGGCTGGATTCGCGGGCGCTGTCTACGTGTTCATCCGCAGCGGAGTGGATTGGAGCCAGCAGGCTTACGTCAAGGCGAGCAATGCCGATGAAAATGATCAATTTGGCAACAGCGTGGCACTGTCCGCGGATGGCAGCACGCTGGCGGTGGGGGCGTCTAATGAGGACAGCGCGTCAAACGTCATTGACGGCGATCAGAATGACAATACGTCACCAAACGCGGGCGCTGTCTACGTGTTCATCCGCAGCGGAGTGGATTGGAGCCAGCAGGCTTACGTCAAGGCGAGCAATGCCGATGAA
>Ga0307944_1001419_pt1 | contig 11270 bp, 8 predicted proteins | sample OrgLakmetagen179_FD_201831 | JGI IMG/M metagenome (GOLD analysis project Ga0307944, IMG submission 201831) | Saline water microbial communities from Organic Lake, Antarctica - #179 | ecosystem: Environmental > Aquatic > Non-marine Saline and Alkaline > Saline | place: Antarctica: Organic Lake... | reverse complement strand
TCGTCGGGCCGTTGCCGCTGCCCGCCTCGACGAGGGTGACGAGGATCCGCGCCTCGGTCTCGGCGGCGGCCTGGCCCATGCGGCGGGCGAGGTCGGAGAAGGCACCGAGGTCGTCGTTGACCAGCACCTGCCTGGTGATGCCGATCTTCCGCGCCCAGGTCTCGACCTTGTAGGCCTCGCGCGCCTCAGCCATCGTCCCGGCCTTGATCTCGCCGTGCTCGTTGAGCTTCTCCAGCAGCGGCGCTTCGCCCAGCATGATCTTGTTCACCGCCCGGAAGTCCCGCGCCGTGGTCTGGCGGCCGAGGCGGCGGATGCCCGAAGGCCCGGCCTGATAGGCGTCGCGCAGCACCCGGCCCACCGTGTCCCCAAGGATGATGGGGAAATCGGAGGTGGTGTGCAGCGCCCGGGTGACGAGGCTCGCGGGCGAGAGCGCCATGGTGGACTCGCCGCGCAGCGTCAGCAGCTCCTTGGCCATGTCCACCGGTGTCGAATAGGCGTAGCGGCGGGCCGGGTCGCTCAGCTCGTGGCGCGGGTTGATCCGCGAATAGAGCGCCTCGCCCATCTGTCGGGCGCGAAGTGCCGGGTCGTCCTGGCTCTCACCCATCTCGACGCGGACCTGTTCGGTCCGGATCGAAGGCGCGCTGCGGCTCGCAAGCGCCTCGAAGGCGGCGCGGCGGGCGGAATCGGGATCGGCACCTCCGTCGATCTGGCCGTCGATCCACGACTGGTCGAGCCCGGCGACGCGGGCGATGGAGCGGATCTCGGCATTGGCCTCGGTACGATTGGTTGCACCGTTTCCGTCAGGAACGGTGCTCCGGTGGCATTGCACATCGTTGTCAGCTGCAGCCATGTTGCCGCGGCCTTGAGCGGTGGTATCGGACGCACCAGTGCTTGTCGTGTCGGTCATCTCTGTCTCCATGCGAATATGGGCGCCGGGGTCGGCGGGCGTCGGCACCAGGGAAATCTCGTGCGGCGTCCAGCGGACGGCAGTCAGCACGCGCGCGCCGTTCTCGGTGGTCTCGGCCCAGTCCTCGACCGAGTAGCCGACCGAGACGTGGCGCAGGATGCCCGCCAGGACGTCCTGCCAGACCGGCTCAACCTCGGGTCGGGCCGAGAACTGGATGAGCGCCGTGCCGCGCTTGCCGTCGACGGCGGCGCTACGCACCGAGCCCAACACGTCGCGCACGGCGGTCTGGCGGTGTGCATCGAGGACGCTGGCGCCTTCGAGGCGCGAGAGATCCACGGCATCGGGCGCGAGGCTCAGCCGTTCAATGTATTGGCCCGCCATGTCGCGGCGGTGCACCGCTGCGCCTGTGGACCAGACCACCTCGACGGTGCGTGCCTCCGGATCGGCCGTAGCAGGCGCGAGCGTCGCGCGGCGGGTGAGCAATTCCACGGTGTCAGCCATCGGCCGCCTCCTTCTGCTGCAGCGTGGCTGTCTGCCCGAAGCTCAGCCCCAGCCCGTCCGCGCGTTCGCGGTCCGCGGCGATCTCGGCATCCACCTGTTCGGCGTCGTAGCCGCGCTCGGAGATCGCCTGGGACCGGCTCTTGAGCCCCGCGCCGATCGCCATGATCTCGGCCTGCACGTCCTTCATTGGATCGACGTAGTCGAACTTCGGCGGCAGCCATTCGCACCCGAGGTAGGCGTCCGGGTTCCGGTCGAAGTCCCGCGCGGGCAGTTCGCCGGTCAGCACCGCGAGGCGTACGAACCGCTCCCAGACCGGGCGGCAGAACAGGTGCACCACCACGTTGTGCTGCAGCTGCTCGACGCGGCGGCGGAACTCGATCAGCCCGGCGCGGATCGAGGAATAGGTGACGCCCTCAAGGTCGCCCGAGACCAGCTCGTAGGGCAGGCCGAGCCCCGCCGCGACGGCGCGCAGGTGGTTCTTCACGAAGGGTGCATAGGCGTCGTGCTCGGTCGGGTTCGAGAAGCGGATGTCGGCGCCGGGCGGCAGCGGGATCAGGCTGCCGGGCTCCATGCCCACGGTCAGCGCGCCGCCGGTGTCGGTGCCCGAGAGCCCGCCCGCCGTGCCGTCCGGGTCGGTGATGAACCCGGTGAACAGCGCGGCGACCTTGGCCTTCACCAGCGCGGCGTCCTCGAGCTGGTCGAGTTCGTGCAGCCGCAGCAGCACCGGCGCAAGCCAGGTGATTCCGCGCAGCTGGCCCGCGGCGAGCGGCTTGAACAGATGCAAACAATCGGCGGCAGGGACGCGGAGCGGGTCCATGCGGAGAGACCCGAGCGGATCGCCCGGGCGGGAGGACAAGACCCGGTAGGCGACCCGGCGACCGGCGGCATCGAACTCGATGCCCGCGCGGATCCGCGCCCCGCCGCCGATCTCGCGGTGCAGGTCCATGGGAACCTGTTCGCGATCCAGAAGCTCGAGGTAGAGGGGAATGCTGGCGGCGTCGCTGGCCACGCGGAGCCTCGCGAAGCTCTCGCCGCTCTCGACCATCGCGCGCACGGCCATGGCCTGCAGCCCGTAGAAATCGGCCAGCCCGTCAGGCGCGGCGTGATCGGTCCAACGCAGCCAGAGCGCCTGCAGCCGTTCGCGGACCGCGCGGTCGGGATGGGTGGATTGCGGCTTGATCCCGGCGCCGACGACATTGCCGACGAGGCTGTCCACCGCCGCCGCGACCCACGGGTTGTTCCGCGCATACCACCCGGCCCGCCGCGCCGCCGTGGTCGCGCCCGCCAGGATCGCCGCGTTCAGCCCGTCGACCGTCCGCGCCCCCTCCCAACGCCGCCCGCCACCCGCAGCGTCGAAGCCGCGAGCGCGCGCGAGGGCGAGAAGGCGATGGAGGAAGGTCCGCATGGGCGGAAGAATCGCCCGAAACGGACCCTCAAGCTATTGGGAATGTTTGGGAATGTGAAAGATGGATGATCGTGCCGCCTACTACGCCACTCGGCGGCCGAACAGGTCTGGCTGGGTCACAGAGGGTAGGCTCAAGCCGAGCCGCTTGGCCAACGCCTCCGCTGGGAAACCCCGAAGCTCCTTCGGTTCGAGCTTGTGCAGCCCACCGCCATAAACACGGCCATGCCCCAGAAGTTCATCGGCATCGATCTCGTTCAGGAACTCCCATGCCACCCGCATTGCTTCGGCATTCTTTTCCGCAGCGCGTGCCAGAATTGGCTTGGGATACAGCAGCAGGAACGTGTTGCAAGCAGTCGCTCGGGAATGGTTCAAGATGAACCGGAAGGGCTTCGCCCCGTTTCTGCTCCGCCCCATGTAGGTGCAAATGATGGGCGCAGCGGGCCGGTTCTCCTGCGAGTACCATGGCTTGCGCCCTCGGCACAAATAGCGCTCCGCGACTGCCTTTTCGCCCGTCTTGCCGGTTTTGAGATACGCGTGTAGCGCCGGATAGCGCTCCGAAATCTCATCTTCGGCGAGACGTGTGTCGAGTAGAAATAGCTGTTTGGAAAGTAGGGGATTGCCTGCTTCGTCAGCATCGATCTCATCTGTGGGTATGTGGCGCGAGCCAGGCAAGACTGGGCGAAAGCATTCTACTGGCAGGTCGCGTTCTTCGATTTGAGCACGGTCCATAATGAAGAAGCTGTTGTCGCCAGTGGCGAGGCCCCGCTTGATCTCGAAGAGATCGCCCAAGGTGATTTCGCTCTTTTGCGTGGCGCTGTCCGCCTGCGGATAACGCGTCCACTTTGCCTCATCAGCCAGTTCGGCTGCTGTCACCTCGCGTGCGAGTGACGGGGACGCAAGCGTACCACCATACGTGAAGAGGACGCGGTGATCCTTTGGCGGGGGACATTTCTTGATCCAAACAACTGCGGATGACACCAGCGCATCGTCAAATTGCACGTCATTGGGATCATAGCGATGGATACGAAGCAACGTCACCTTTTCGAGCAGGTATTGCTTCAGCATCTTCCCGTAGTTCACGCCCATGAACTCGCTCGGGATGAGCCATCCCGCGATGCCATCTTCGGCCATAAAGGGGTGTGCAAGGCCCATGAAATAGCAGTACAGCCCTGACAGGCCGTTTATCTTGACGCCGCAAGCCTCCTCAGTCTGGTGCTGGATGGCGGCCTTTCGGGCGCCATCCATGTGATGATGCCGAACGTAGGGCGGATTGCAGATGAGGAGGTTTGCGTCACGCCCCGCAGGCGAGGCCCCAGCGAAGTCTTCTAGATGGATTTGGAGTTGCGTGTCTCGCCAAAGAGCACGGGCTGGGTCACCATAGTGTGGATCAATTTCGAACCCGGTTGCGCTCTCAACCCGTTCGTGGGGCGCCGTAGCCAAAAGCGCCGAATAGAATGAACCTGTCCCGATAGCAGGGTCGAGGAACCGAATTGGAGCGTCTCTTGGCAGCAGGCTAACACCGTAGGCAAGAATCCCGCGTGCAAGTGCCGTCGGAGTCGCGAATTGGCCCATGCGGTTCCGGTCTTCCGACGTCTTATCGCCGTCCAGTGCTGCTTGCAGGACAAGCCGTTCAGCCTCGAGTTGATTGATGTCAGTCATAAGCCAAAGTCCTGAAGGTCGTCGATCCGGTGTTCCCACACCCAATCAATCCCTTCTGCGGCCTCGTAGCCGAGATAGCCACTATCAAAGTAGCCACACAGAAACAAAATAAACTCAATGTTTCCGCCATAGGTATGGCGCAGCTGGTTTACTTTTTGCGCCTCCTCCTTTCGGCGCTTGTTTGTGTTGGTGAAGTCCCCGGCCGACTTGGCCTCGACCAGCAAGGGGAATTCACCCGGCTTGGCGGTGCGGCGCATGATGACGGCGTCAACAGGTATGTTGACAGTGTTCGAGCCATTGTCGCCACCGACGGGCACATTCATGCGGAACGAGTAGGTTCCTGCTGGCATAGTGCGGAAGTCGGCGTGCCCGTCCGGAATCTTGCGATAGCCGCGCGCCTCGAGCCATTTGCCGATGTATGCGAGTTGGCGCTGCTCCTGCGCATTGCGGATGATGGGGTTTGCGACGCTGCCGCAAAGTCTGTCTGCGACAATGGTGGCGGCTCGGTGGATTTCAGGCTCGGTGGCTGGCGCGTCGCGCCCGATCCAGACGAAGATATCTGGGTCGGCCATACGTTCGATGATGTCCGCGATCTTGCGAAGTTCGGCATCAAGCGCCGCCCCTTTCAGCCGGACCGGGAGCTTCTTCTCGTTCTCCATCCGCTTGACCATGGCGGGAGGCACATCAGCCAGACCGATCAGCCGATCCACAGCCAGCGGAGGGCAGGTAGACATTCTCAGCGTCGGAAGCACTTCCGGCCAGCGCTTCATCACCTCAGGTCTGATATTGGTGAGGTTCTCTGTGGACTTGAGGGTCGCCTCGACGTCCTTCGTTGCCTCAATCCGTGTATCGCGAAACGCTTTTGGCGCAAAGTTCATGAACCACTGATTGTACATATCCACGGACTTGGCGATGTCTGCCTTCCAATTCTGGGGCTTGTGGAGGTTTACAGGCATATTTACTTCGTCGATTTCTTATACAGTTCCCACATTTCCTCGAACAGCTTCCGCAAGGATACGCCTCGTTTAGCTGCTTCTTGCTTCACCTCAGCCGCCAGTTCGGGCGACATCGAGAAGCCGACGATCTTCCGCGGGGTGGAGCGGCTATCTGGCATGTGAACCTCCTATGCTGCGCTAAGAGTCGACATGTCGACCGGAAATGTCAATGAGGCACAACATCTGGAGGTGAATTTCATGTCCCCACCCACCGGGAGCGTATGATCGCTTTCGCCTCTCGGAAGGGTATCGCTGTGCGCCCTGCCACCCCCTCCACCTCCTCGTTCAGCCTGAGCCCCATGCTGATGAGCCCGTGCAAGGCGGCGTGGGCGTAGACGAAGGTGTCGAGGGCCTCGTTGCGTTCGCCGTCGCGTTTGGGTTGCCAGGATCGGATGGGACGGCCGTTCGCGAAGCGGGTGACGACCCGCTCGGCGGTCAGCTGGCGGAAATAGTCGGCGTCGAGGCGGCGGGGGAAGTGGATCGCGCCGGGGCCGGGTTCGGTCAGGCGAAGGCGGGCGTAGATGGCGTCCTTCACCGCGTCCACGCCGACGATGAAGAGCGGGATCTTGCCCTTGTTCGTGCGCGTCGGGCGGCGCGGCCAGACGGGAATACCGGGCCCGCCGCGGCCCTTGATCGCCCAGATGCGGCGGGCGAGGCGGGTGCGGCAGAACTCGTAGGCCATCTTGGTGTGGTGGCCGCCGGTGTCGATGGCCGCTGCGCGCACCGGCAGGTCGAGCCCCGCGGGGTGTGGGAAGGTCGCCTGCAGCACCATGTCGAGATCGGACCATAGGCGCGGCCCGGAGGGATCGCCCCAGAGCACGCGGTAGTCAATGATCCAGGTCTCCTCGTCGCGGCCCCAACCGAGAATCTGCACCTCGATCCGGTCGCCCTGCACGTCCACGCCCGCGGTCAGCACGGCGACGGCGGCGGGCAGCGCCTCGCCCCAGTCCTCTCGCCGGGCCATCAGAGGGTCGGCGGGGACGGTGTCGCCCGCCTGGTCCTCCCACGACTCGCCCAGCTTGGTGTTGACCCAGACCTGCAGGCGCGCGGGATCCTTGCGGACGCGGCCGTGCTCGGCGGCGATCTCGGCCCAGGTCTCCCATGGGGAATAGAGCGCGGAGAGGTGGAAGCCCGCGGTGCGGCCGTCGCCCTCGGCCGTCGCGCGCCACTCACCCGCCGCCAGCAGCCGGGGCTTTTCGTGCTCGTGGTGGATGCCGCCGCAGGCCTCGCAGACCAGATGCGCCTGGTCGCGCCGCCCCTCGGGCCAGCGGATGCGCGCCCAGGTGATCGGGGCCATGTCGCCGCAATGCAGGCAGGGGACGTGATAGAAGCGCCGGTCGCTGTGCTCGAAGGCGGCCTCGATGCGGGAATTACCCTTCAGCGTGGGCGTGGACACCATGTAGATCTTGCGCCGCCCACGGAAGGTGGCGGTGCGCTGGATGGCCAAATCGACGGGATCGCCCTCGCCATCGGCGTCGCCGGGATAGCCGTCCACCTCATCGAGGAACAGGTAGCGGACCGGTGTGGAGCGCAGCCCCACCGCGCTGTTCGCGCCGGTCATCACCAGCTGACCGCCGGGGAAGGACTTGCGGAACAGGCTGTTCCCGGCGTCGCGAGAGCGGGGCGAGGCGACCAGTTCCCGCAGGGCGGGCGTGGCCTCGATCAGCGGGTCGATCCTCACGGTCGTGTTCCGGCGCACCATGTCGAGCGACGGCATCACCAGCATGGCGATGCCGGGCGCGTTCTGGATGATGTAGCCCAGCCAGTTCAGCCCGGCCTCCGAGCCACCGGTCTGCGCGCCCTTCATCAGCACGACGCGCTCGTAGGGGCTCGCGGTCGAGAGCGCGTCCATCACGGCGCGCAGATAGGGCGTGCGGTCGGTGCGCCAGCGGCCGGGCTCGGCCGAGGTGGGCGGCAGGATGCGGTGACGGTCGGCCCAGTCCGACACCGGGATCGGCGGCTCCGGGCGGATGCCGCGCCGCCAGGCGAGGTCGATGTCAGGCACCATCACCGATGCTCCCGAGCGGCAGGTCGGCCAGGTGCTCGAGATGCTCGCGCATCATCCGGTCAAGGGCTGCGAAGGTGGCGCGGGGATCGGCGCCAAGCTCGGCGGCCAGCAAGGGCGCGGTGCGCTGAACCCACGCCAGGTGCGCGTCGCGTTCGGCACGGGCGCGCGCGAACACCGTGCGCCGCGCCTCGTCGGCGTCGATCAGCTTGCCCTGCTCGCGCTCGTAGGCCAGCCGGGCGCGCTGGACCTTGACGATCTCGTGGAGCCGCTTCGCCTCGGTCAGCGTGGCAGTGCGAGTGGTCGAGGTCGGAGCGCCGCCCTTGTAACGACGGGCGGGATCGAGATTGGTCTCGATCCATGCCAGCCCCTCGGCGACGTCGATGCGGCCGTCGCTGCGCACCGGCAGCCCCTCGGCCACCAGCTGCGAGATGCGCCCCTTGGTCAGACCGACGCGGGCGGCGAAGGCGGTCTTGGTCTCATGGCTGTCGAGTTTAGTCATATCCGCCCCCTGACGCTGGCGGGCTTATGCGCTGCGGGTCCCCACATACGGATCGGCCCGGGAGGAACCGCCGCTTTCCCGATCCTTCCGGCTTGACGCCGCCTCGGGCGGGTGCGCTCGGCGCCTCGAATGACGCAGCGGTGACGCAGGAATGACGGGGTTTCGGGCGCAAGTTCTTGAAAGTGTTGAGATGACGCACCTCCCCCAGCATCCTTTTGAATAGGGGGGAACGGGATGATGGAGAGGGAGAGGGATTTACCCCTTATCAAAAAGGTTGAAGCCAAGTGCGTCATCTCAACACTCTCAATGGGTTAGAAGCCAAATCGCCCGTTCGGTGCGTCACCATTGCGTCACCGTCAGCCCAACGAAGAACCGCCCGGAGCTGGTGCGCTTGTGCTGGATCCCGGCGACGCGGGCCTGCACGCGCTGAACGAAGCCGTTGATGGCGGGCAGTTTCTCGGGCTTGTAGCCCTCGGCCAGCGCCCAGTTCTGGAAGCGCAGGTGGGCGTCGCGCGTGGCGATGGTGGGCCCGCCGTTCACGATCGGCACGACCTTCACGCAGGCATCCACCCATGCGGCGACGGGATCCTCGCTCAGCACCCATTCGAGGAGTTCCTCGTGGCAACTCTGCGGGATCGCGTAGTTGCGCTGGCGGATCAGCCGCGACGCGCCCTCCACCGCCCACGCCAGCAGCAGGTCCGGTTCCTCGGCGGCGATGCGCTTGCCGATGTCCTCGACGCGCTCCTCCAGCGGGATGGTGCGGGTGAAGGTGATCAGCAGAAGGCGGCGCTGCACGCCCCGGTCCACGCCGCCCTTGAAGCTCGGCAGCTGGTTCGCGGCGAAGAGGTTCTGCGCTACGGAGCGGAACTCGACCCGGCTCTTGTAGACGTCGCGCCCCTCGATGGGATCGCCGGTGACAACCGCCTTGAAGGTGTCCGACGCGATGGCCTCGGCCGAGAGCTCGTCGGAGGCGTTGAGCAGCTTGCCCACGAGGCCGATTACATGCCTCTCGTCGCCCATCTTCGAGGCGGGGACCGAGCAGATCGCGCTTTCGGGCAGGAGACCGCGGGCCAGTTCGAGCACCTGGCTCTTGCCGTTCTCGGCGGTCTTGCCGTGCAGGACCACCGCGCGGGGCTGCATCAGCCGGGTGGCGTAGCCCAGAGCCGCCGCCCCGCAGACCTCCGCGAGGAGCGCGGATTTCGCCTCGGCGTCGGGGTCGCCCTTGAAGCTGCCGGCGAGCAGCCTTGCCAGCAGCGAGCCCGCACGCGGCGTGCCGGAGGCGCCGGGTTGCCAATGGCCGGGCAGGGTGTGGCGGCAGCGATGCTCGCGGTGATGCGCCTCGAGGTGCGGCACCCCGTCCCCGTCGAAGCGGATGAAGCCCGAGGCGCAGTTGATGCCCGCGGGCGGCTTCTCGAAGTATCCCGGCTCGGCGCAGAGCGCGGCGCATTCGTGCAGGACCGAGTCGACACGGGTCTTGGTCAGCTTGACGTTCGAGGGCTCGCCCGCGGGCGTGAGGAACCCGGCGCCGTCATAGGCGTGGACCGGCAGGCGCAACTCGTGATCGGGGATCGCCTCCCAATGGGTGCCGCCGTAGCGCCAGAACTCGCCCTCGGCATGGACGATGCGCCCGAGGCGTTCGGTCAGATCCTCGCGCACACGCTTGGACATCTCCACGTCCGAGCCGATGAAAAGCCGCTTCCGTTCGGTGTCGACCTCATCAGCGCTGAAGCGTTCGGCGGCTTCGATGCGGTCGCGCACGGCCGCCTCGCCCTCGCGGACCAGAACATCGTTGAAGTCCTGCTCCTCGGGCGGGGTGGCGATCAGCACGGTCATGCCGCGATGCGCGAGCTGGCCCGCGGCGCGGGCCATCTGGCCCTCGGCCTTGCTGCCGGGCAGGTCGCCGTCGCGGGCGATGATCACCGTCGCGTTTTCGGGGACCGGCGCCCGGCCGATGTTCGAGATGCCGAGGCAGGCCCAGGTCTCCTGTCCGGTCGCCTGCCAGACCGAGAGCGCGGTTTCGACGCCCTCGCAGAGGATCAGCGGTTCCCGACCGGGGAGACGCACCGCGGCCTTCGCGGCCCAGCCATCGACAGCCTTGTTGGTGCGCTTGACCACCTTGACCGGGGCCTTCCGCCCCTCGGCCGTGAGATAGACCTGCTGGATCGCCAGCACCTCGCCCGCCTCATCGGTGGCGAGCGCGACCATGGCGCCGAACTTTCCGAAGGCATACTGGCGATAGCGGATGCAGTCGGGCGGCGTGGCGGTGATCCCGCGGTGGCGCAGATAGGCGAGCACCGGCGTGGAGACGAGGGTCTCGCTGCGGCGCACGATCTCGGCCACCTTCGCGGCGCGTTCCTCGGGCGTCGGCTCCTTCGGCCTGGCCGAGCCCGAGGCGGAACGCGCGGGCGGCGCGGGCGGCGTTGCCGTCCAGGACGGACCGGCGTCGGGTTCGCCCAGCCAGGACCGCGCCCAGCTCCACGCGGCCTTCTCGTCCAGGCGCAGGCGATAGCCGATTAGTTCCAGCCCCGCGCCCCCGGCTCCGTTCTCGTGGTCATACCAGCGGCCCTTGTTCGCGCCGTCGATTTCCACGGCGACGCTGCCCTTGGTGCCGAAGCGCAGGGTCTGCGCACTTGAAAGCTCCCGGTTCGGCTCGCCCAGCAACTCGCGGGCCAGGTCCGCGATGCGGTCCTCCAGCATGTCGGCCAGCTGGGCGACGGACATGCGGGTGGCGGCATGGGCGCGGCTGCCGGGTGGCTTGCCGTTGAAGTCGAGAGGGTCGCCCTGCACCGTCATTGCCGCGGCCCTTTCACTGTGCAGAGCAGGATAGGCATTTCGGGACAGACCGCCTGCACGCGGTTGGTCCAGGCGATCTCCTGCTCGGGCCGGGTCTCGATGATCAGCCCGTTGCGCTGCGCCATGGCCATGAGCGCGATGCTCGAATAGGCCTCGGGCGGCGGGGCGCAGGAGATGATGGCGACGCCGTCGGCCATGCCGATCAGCCGATCGAGCGCCTTTCCGTCATACTGATCGGGGCCGAGCGCACAGTCGGTGTCGTCGCCCACCATGACGATGAAGGGACGCTGCAGCAGCTTGATGCCGCGGTGGAGCCCGGTCGCGCGCTGGGGGATCACCAAGAAGCCGACACCGTGATCGCGGATCGCGTGGACGATGGGCAGCAGATGCGTGGCTTCTGCAGCGACCTTGGTTTCCAGCTGTTCGAGAATCGAGCCAGTGAACTGGATGGGCGTGTCAGGCATTGGTGAAGCCCTCCTGCAGGGCGATCCAGTCCATCAGCG
>Ga0307944_1001403_pt1 | contig 11347 bp, 10 predicted proteins | sample OrgLakmetagen179_FD_201831 | JGI IMG/M metagenome (GOLD analysis project Ga0307944, IMG submission 201831) | Saline water microbial communities from Organic Lake, Antarctica - #179 | ecosystem: Environmental > Aquatic > Non-marine Saline and Alkaline > Saline | place: Antarctica: Organic Lake... | reverse complement strand
TACCTTCATAATGGTGGTTATCCGGTGTTCCTTATCACCTGGGTTAATGCGCTCCGGGCTGTAGCCCGCGTAAAAGTCCTGGTTAAAACGCAGGCCAGACACCCGCTCCAGCACAGGCACGCACACCTCTTCGGTGGCACCGGGGTAAACCGTCGACTCGTAGACCACAATATCGCCCGGCTTCAGCACCCTGCCCACGGTTTCACTGGCCTTGATCAGAGGGGTTAAATCCGGGCGCTTAAATTCATCAATCGGCGTGGGCACGGTCACGATAAACACCTGGCACTGCGCCAAATCGTCCGCCGAGGTGGAAAACGACAGGCCGGAGGCCGCCGCCAGCTCGTCACCCGACACCTCACGGGTGACGTCTTTTCCGGCGTTTAACTCATCAATGCGCTTCTGGTTAATATCAAAACCCACCACAGCCCGCTTCTCACCAAACGCGACGGCTAAGGGCAAGCCCACGTAACCCAAACCGATTACAGCAATTTTTTTCATCTAAAATCCTATTATTTAAACATTGCCAGACAGCGCGGCGCGGTACCAGGGCATTGCTTTGGTGATGCCTGCCTGAATTGGAAATTCGGGCGCGTAGCCCAAATTATCTTTGGCCTTTTCAACACTGGCCTGGGAATGCCGAACATCGCCTGCCCGAAACTCCCGGTACACCGGCGGCTGTTCATAGGGACAACCAAGGCCCGTCAAAGCGTGCGCAAGGGACTCAAACAGAATGTTCAGCGTGGTGCGATCGCCCACCGCTACGTTGTAAACCTCGCCTCTTGCCGCCTCAGGCGCAGTAGCAGCCAACAAATTCGCCTGCACTGCATTTTCAATAAAGCAAAAATCCCGACTGGTCTCGCCATCGCCGTTCACGTAAACCGGCTCGCCTGCAATCATCGCTGCGGCCCACTTGGGAATAACCGCCGCGTAAGCGCCGTCCGGGTCCTGGCGCTGGCCAAACACATTAAAATACCGCAGCCCCGTAGCCTTGAACCCGTAGGTACGCGCAAACACATCCGCGTACAGCTCATTCACATACTTGGTCACCGCATAAGGCGACAGCGGCTTGCCAATCACCTCTTCCACCTTGGGCAAGGCGGGGTGGTCACCATAAGTGGAGCTTGATGCGGCGTAGGTAAAGCTCTGCACTCCCGCATCCCGCGCGGCCACCAGCATATTCAGAAAGCCGGACACGTTGGCGGCATTGGTGGCAATAGGATCGTTTATCGAACGCGGAACAGACCCCAACGCAGCTTGGTGAAGCACATAATCCACACCCGCGCAGGCGCTCTGACAGTCCGCCAGATTGCCAATGTCGCCTTCAATAAACCGAAACCTGGCCCACTGCGCCCCCGTTACCAAGGCCTGAACCTCGTCCAGATTGTGCAGGTGCCCGGTGGCGAAGTTGTCGAGACCGACAACGGTTTGATCGAGCTTTAACAGGTGTTCTAAAAGGTTGGAGCCAATGAAACCTGCTACGCCGGTGATTAGCCAGGTTTTGGGAGCATTCGTCAGTGTGTTTTTTAGTTCTTGATACTTTGTCATAGAATCCTCAAGCAGAAAGACAATCCAGGTAGGCCTTCACCACCCGATCTTCACTAAACATCTCTTCCATCCCGGTGATTTGCAACCCAGTTGTCCAAATAGCTGCACTTAAGCAGCCTGTTTATTGCGCTCAATTTCCTGTAATTTTCCAGGGTTGAGCGATACGGCTCCGGCAACTTCCCAGTTTCGAATGTCACCAGACCAACGCCTGGGATTCAGGCTCTTTGCTCGTTCATAAACCGCTTCACGTTTGGCTAACAACTCTGCATCAACACCTTGGTGACGTTGTGCGGGCGTCACGAAGTTGATGCCGCTGTGCAGGTGCTCTTCGTTATAGGCCTGCTCGAACAACAGCATCCATTTGCGCACCGCCGTTAGTGATGAAAAGCCCTTGGCGGGCCACTTCGGGCAGTACTTCAGCGTCTTGAACAACGACTCTGAGTACGGGTTATCGTTGCTCACCCTTGGCCGGCTGTGCGACATCAACATACCCAATTCTGCCAGCCGCGCTTTCAGCGTGTAGGACGTCATTGGCGCGCCATTATCTGAGTGCAGCACCGGTGGGTTTTGCCAACATTTCTCGCGCAACAGAGCTCGATCAATGAGCTTTTTGGCAAGCTCGCCGGACTCTGCTTCGTGGATTTCCCAAGCCACGATTTTGCGGCTGTAGATGTCCATTATAAGGTACAGATACCAGTGCTGACCGCGCACCTCTGAAGGACAATAACTAATGTCCCAGCTCCATACCTGGTTCGGGCCTGTGGCGGTAAAGCTGGTGGGCTCAGGGACCTTGCGCGGCGGTTTCATGCGGCCCCGATGATTCACTTGCTGGTACTTTTTGAGCACTCGGTAGAATGAGGACTCAGAGGCCAGGTAAAACCCTTTATCAGCCAGTCGAGGCACGATCTGGGACGGTGGCAAGCTCTGATACTCCCGTTCATTGCACGTGTCCAGGATGGCCGCTTCTTCAGCGTGAGTGAGCTGGTGTGGCTGCTCAACGCGCTCCGCTTGCGGACGTTGATCTTCCGCCACAGCGCCATTAGCCTGTCGCCAGCGCTTCAACGTGCGCTGACTCAGCTCCATCAAATCGGCCGCCTTGTACCGGGCTGCGCCACTGGCGACAGCTTCGTCATAGTCGTTTAAAAGCCTTGTACGCTCGGTCAGCGGTGTTAGCTGTCCTCGCTGTCCGGGTCCTCGCCGTACAAGGCTTCGAGCTTTTTTGACAGCACCAACAATGAGGTCGTTTCTGCCAGAACCCGATCTTTACGGCGCACTTCCGCCTTCAGCTTTTTGATGGTTTTACGGGCATCACGCTGCTGTTTCTGAGCGGCTTTCTCTTGCCCTCCTTGCAGACCCGTACCGTGTAGACAGGCCTCTTTCCAGCGCTGCACCTGCTCGGCATAAAGACCTTTCTGGCGGCAATACGCGCTCAGTTCAGCTTCGGACATAGACGCCGTTTCGATCACGACGGCCAACTTGGCATCAGGAGACCAATCGTCTCCAGCATTACGATAACCCGGCACAGGCACTCCTTGTTGTCGACACTGTTTTAACCAACTATACAGAGTCACATCCGATATGCCTTCCTCTGCGGCCACCTGTACCACACTGCGGTTTTTCGGTGGCAACAGTTTCTTCAACACGGCCGCTTTTCGTTCTTCGGAATAACGTGGCATGACTGCTCTCATACCGCCCAATCTGATATAAATTTAGGCTAAATCGCCAACTGGACAACTAGGCTGGCAGAGGGGGATCCGCCGGCGCGCCGCATCACCTGCCCGCTGCCGCTCTGACGGCGCTAACTCATAAACATATTTCATTTGTTGGGCCAAAGAATCGGCACTGCGCACATCACACAACCAACCTGTCACTCCGGCCTCTACCGACTGCCTGCACCCCGGCACGTCAGTCACAATCGCAGGCCGGCCCATGGCCGCCGCCTCTAGCACCGTTCGCGGCATGCCTTCCCGGTACGAGGGCAACACCAACACATGAGCCTGTTCAATCAACGGCCGCACATCGTCGGTCTCTCCCAAGTACTCAAGCCAGCCCTTGGCAGCCCACCTATTCACCTCTTCTTCAGTAATCGCCGTACGATTACTCACTCCCAGCGGTCCGACCAACAAACAACGCACGTTAAGGCCTTGTGCGACCAACAACCCGCAAGCCTGCGCATATTCGCGAACGCCTTTGTCCCCCAGTAAGCGGGCAATCATGATAAACGTCATCGGCCCTCGCTGCGGTAAGGGCGAGGCCTGGAACCGCTGTAAATCAACACCTGAGCCAGGCAGTAACGTAACCGGCGTGTCGCCCAGAAGGCCGGAACGCCTAAACACAGAGAGATCTTCCTCGTTCTGAAAAAATAAATGCTCGGCGCGCTTGTTGACCAGGCCATACACCTGCCGCACACGGCGAAACAGCCAGGAATCGTGAATAAACGCCGTACCGAGGCCTGAAATGTTATTGGCGAAGGGAACGTTATTCAGCGCGCAAATCATCCCCGCATATATATTCATCTTCACCGTAAAATTAAACACATACGCCGGTTTAAAACGGCGAACCGTTCGCCCGATGAATACAAGACTGCGTAGCTCCCGGATCGGCCCAACACTCTTGCCATCCAGCGGCAAAGGCAGGTGCTCCGCCCCAAGCTCAGAAACCAGCCGAGCAGCAAAATCATCTATGGGTGAGACACAAACAACCCGCCACCCTCTTTCCACAAACGCAGTGATAGTGCTTCTGCGGAAATTGTAGAGATACCAAGAGGTATTCGAGGTTAGTAGAACAGTGTCAGACACAGATCGGGCCAGATTAGGTTGAATGGTTTTGAGGTGCCTGCGGTGAAGCCGCTACCTCCGCCGGAGCCTGGCGGCCAACCCGCCAGTGAGCCGGTGCGAATGGCTTGAACAGCGACCGCACATGGCAATCGGCACAGACAAAGATCACGAAGATAACCAGGAAGGGGTAACGATAGCGCGCTGCCGTACCGTAATTGAAAACCACCAGTCCGTAGATAGACAGTGCAAAGGCCATAAACAGCAACCAGAAAATCAGTTTTTTGGGAACCCGGCGCCAGGCCGCGCGAATGATCAACGCCAAAAGCGCGGCAATCGCTATGTTCTCAGCAGACTGAATTAACTGAAGAAGCCCGCTTGCTTCCCAGGGAAACGGTTTCAGCAAAAAATAAAACCCGCTGGTCAAGCCTTCGGCTACGAACTCGCCCGGGCCATCAATACGTTCCAACTGATCCCGATCACCACTATTGATATTCATTGTCTGGATAATAGTGGTTACTGATTATAAGTGGCTGAAAGGCATCGGAAACGGCAGATTTTCTCAGTCGACCTCTTGGCGCTTTACCTCATTTCGTTCTTTAGTAATGCGGTAGGCCATTGCCATCGAGGCTCCAAACAAAACCCAGAATATCGTGAATCGTGTACCGTTGTGAGTAATACCGTAAAGCATTGCTGGTCCAGTAAGACAGCACATTCCAACAAAGCCATAAGCTCGCCATAGGTTTAGTGCCCAGACTACTAATGCGCCAGAGAACAACAGAAATCCGACTATCCCGTTATTATTAAGAACGCTTGCTAAGGTGGAGTGAACTTCATGACCAACAATCTCAGCTACCTCGCCGGCGCCAAGCCCAAAAACTATCTGAAGGATGTTCCCTTCCAAAAAAGCAAAATAGCCGCGGGATTCAAGAGAGCTATCACTTTCCTGAGTCATGCCCTGAAGGCGCTGGAGAAAAATAAATTCATCTAAAGCGCCCTGTTGATAGGACACAAAAATAGCGGTCACTCCAAACACTACCAACGAAAACCAGAAAAATGCGATGCAAATTCTGAGAATTCTATTATTGGTAGAACTCTCGGCGCTCACTGGTTTCAACACCAGAAATGCAACAGTAAAGTTAGCGACCATTGCTGCTTTAGAAAGTGAGGCAATTGAAAGAAAAATGGCGACAAGAAACATGCCGATCGCAATAATGTATTTCAAATGACCATGACGATACAAAAGATAGGTTAACGAAAGAATACAAACAGAAAAGTATCCAAGCTGATTAGGATTATTGAATGTTCCCGTTCCCCGTCCTTGACCTGACTCTTGCAAAAATACTCCGCTTACATTCACCGCTACAATAGCAATTACACAAGCAGCTATAACTCCCGGCACCAGCGCTGAAATCCCGTAACGGCGACAATAAGAGTAAATTGCTGTTACAAGAAATAAGTTATATAAAAAAAAGAGGCTACTCATTAACGATGCAGGATTTCCTCCCGCAATAGTATAGAAACTTTCTACGAAAAATGAATAGAAGCTTATTGCAGAAAGAAGAATTATCCAAATTTCAGCAGGTATTCCTTTCCTTAACAGGGTAACTATGGAAAACATAGCCAGCATTATATGCGTTGGTTGAGCGCCGCCGGAACTGAAAGTATAAACGGGTATGAGCGCGATTCCTATAGCGAGAAGGAAACTCTCTAAAATACTTGTTTTACAGCTAAATTTTGATATCAAACCCACCCTACGTCCTATATATTTTAAAGCTTTATGAGCATGAAGAATCTATGGTTAATTAATTTACTAAAAATCATTACCCGAAGAAATTAAGTGGAATTATGTCTTTTTTATTTAAATATCTTATATATTAAAACTTTTACAATACCCCACAAAAAAGTTTTGAAAAAATTAACAAACCCACACAATACTCCGAAATTTTTTACTCCAACTTTGTATGCGAATGCACCCCTTATATAAGCACTAAAAAACGTTTTATAACTTTGAGAAATCCCACCTAACTCTGAAGAAACAACAACTGATGACACGAAAGTATACTCCAAACCAGACAAATAAGCTTTAATCTTATTATCCAAATCAGCATTTATAGGAAGATCTTCTGAGAAAGGATTGTCTAGCAAAAATTTTCTTGGCACAATCATTGTCTGATGGTTCGGCATTTTTAACCACCATGGTCGGAATGAGCGCATCGGGAATGCAAAGGGTTCTTCACCATTCCAACTCGCTTCACCGACATATATTTCATTAGTACTTTCACAGCGCTCTATCAATTTCTTCATACCGTCAGAGAGGATATAATCTCCTGCGTTCATGAAGTTAACAAATTCACCGCTACAATTTAAAACTCCTTTATTCATTGCATCGTATATTCCATTATCGGGCTCACTAATAACCACATCTAAAAATTCGTCGAATTTATCAAGAACCTCAACGGTTCTATCAGTTGAAGCGCCATCTACAACAACTATTTCAGAATCATTTGATCCAAGGATTGCTTGTAGTGAAACGTAGCTTTTTAGTGTTTTTTCTAGCCCGCCTGAATTATTGAATGTAACGGTTACAAAAGATACTTTAATAGTCACTCGACACCTCAAATCTGAAGAAATACTATAAAAATATATCACACTACCCCATACTTCTCCCTTGGTTACAAGCAATAAGTGCAGCACCGCTCATTTCTAACGCTCCAGAATACTCCCCAAGAAATATCTCCGCGGGTGTGCGGAATCCGAGTCGTACTCTGGGGCGATTGTTCAATGCATTCTCAACCTTTCTGATGTCTGATTTTCGGAGCTGAGCAAAGTCGGTGCCCTTCGGAAAGTACTGTCGGATCAGGCCGTTTGTGTTCTCGTTGGTGCCGCGTTGACACGACATGTAAGGGTCGCAGAAGAACGCTTTCGCTGTCAGTGCTTTGCTCACCATTTTATGAGCGGCAAACTCAGATCCGTTATCAAAGGTGATCGTTTTGACTGCACCTCTGATCGGCGCAAGCAGCCTGACAATGGCCTTAGCCGTATTGCCCGCACTTACGGTCTCCAGTATCGCCATCTTCAGATACCCGCTGAGGCGCTCGACTAGTGTCACCAGCGCAGAGTCCTTGTGTCCCTTCAGTACCGTGTCTCCTTCCCAGTGGCCGATGGTCAGGCGGTGGTCGACAGCCTCGTCTATTGCGGCAGTGCCTACGCGGTTCGGAATCTTGCCCAGGCCCGCTGACTTGGCCATCTGCCTCCGATTTCTGTGGCTCACAGGCAGGCGGCAATAGGTCCATAAATCGCCGCCATTGGTCTTGTCTCGATAGATCAAATCATAGATCCACTGATGACTGATTTGTATTCCTGCCTTACAGAACCGGCGCATAAAACCCGCTATCTGTTGCGGGCTCCATGCGTGACGAATCCGCTCCTTGATCCACATAATGACGCCAGCATTGCGCTTATTGGCCTTCAGGGCGCTGCGTCTGCGAGTCTCGCTCAAGGCCTGAGCCTCTTCAGGTTTGTAGTCCGAATCTGGCGTCAGATTGCGCCTGAGCTCTCTCGAGACCGAGCTATTGTGGCAACCCACAATCTTACCTATTCCCCGCATGCTCAGCCCGGTGCTGCGCAGCGCTAAAATCTGGTATCGTTGTGTCTGGGTCAGCTGTCGGTATTCCATCTCTGCTTCACTTTGGTCGGTAAAGCTAAACAGGATACCGGCACTGGCCCACTTTGCTCCATCTATGGGTCAAAGTGCTGCACTTATTCTATGAAACCAAGCCTTAAATCTCACGATGCTCCCCCTCCCGGCTGCCCCTCAATTAACTCCAAAGGAATCAAACCAAGAATCACCAGACAATGTACTTGTCCTACCCAAATTTAAATAGACTGATTTTCTGAATCCAGAAAAAAAGCGGCTCATAGTATAGCCAACGCTATCGCCGGCGCCCAGACATTTAGTGTTTCGTCCGAATTCGCGAGCCTGATTCTGCTATGATTCCGTTATACGCACGAATTATGGGGATGTTATTTTAGCTCGACAATCTACACCTTTTAATCTTACGGTTAATGATCAACTGGAACTGAAGATCTGATTTAGCTAACTGGAACGATAAGCACTATACCGGGATATTTTTACCAGCGTTGGCGAACTCAAAACGGCTATTCGCCGGTTCATCAAGGTCCGTAACTAAAAACTGGCAAAGCCATTTCGATGGCATAAAAGTGTAGAATCTATTATGACATGGGCGACGTCTGCCAAGCTCAGCACTATTGATAATAAGTAAGTTGACCAGACGGGACACTAGGCGGTAAAAACGAGATATAGGTTTTCTTTTTTTAAAAATGTGCCGACTCAACGCAAGAAAGTCGCCTAATGCCGGGCAATTTTTGTACGGGCCAAGTAGGTATTGACTATTTTCGTTTTATAGATAAAATCAATGGAGATAAGCGGAGTTGACACTACCACTAATTAAGAAGTAATGACATCCTGCCGGTCCTTTACAATGGTGTTGCGAACATTAGTCACGCAATTGGTTCTGGTGTTCAAGAAACCACTCATATGTGCTTTCTAGGCCTTCTTTCAGGGTGATGCTAGCATGCCACCCCAAAGCGTTCAGGCGGGAAATCTCCATCAACTTTCGCGGGGCGCCATCGGGTTTACTGGTGTCAAATACCAATTTTCCACTGAAGCCGGTGACTTCGGCCAAGGTTTCCGCCAGTTCGCGGATGGTACAGTCTACACCGGTTCCCACATTGATATGCGACAGCATAGGCTGAGTGTTGGCTTCGTAGGTTGAGATATCTAGGTTCATCACATGCACGCAGGCGGCGGCCATATCGTCTACATGCAAAAACTCGCGCATGGGCGTGCCCGTACCCCAAATCACCACTTCTTTTGCTTCAGCTTGAGTGGCTTCATGGAACCGGCGCATCATCGCGGGGATTACATGGCTGTTTTCCGGATGGAAGTTGTCATTCTGGCCATAGAGGTTGGTGGGCATTGCGCTACGGTAGTCGCGGCCGTACTGGCGGTTGTAGCTTTCGCAAAGCTTGATGCCAGCGATTTTGGCAATGGCGTAGGGCTCATTGGTTGGCTCGAGTGTTCCAGTCAGCAGCGCATCTTCGCTCATAGGCTGCTCAGCCATTTTCGGATAAATGCACGAAGAGCCCAGGAACAGCAGCTTCTGAACGCCAGCCATGTGGGCCGAGTGGATGATATTGGCTTCGATCATCAGATTTTCATAGATGAACTCCGCCGGATAGGTGTTGTTGGCATGAATGCCACCGACCTTGGCAGCGGCAAGATATACTTGTTCTATGCTTTCCTGCTTGAAAAAAGCTTGCACAGCAGCTTGGTCAAGCAGGTTAAGCTCTGCCCTGCTACGGGTAATCAGCTCTACATTTGCGTTGTTTTCGAGTTGCCGAACCAGTGCGGAGCCGACCATGCCTTTGTGTCCGGCGACAAATATACGTTGCTTGGCCATAACTGATTAATTCTCCACCGAAATCGGAACTTCCAAACCGTGTTGCTTGAGCAGCGCGTGGCGCTTAGCAGTCTTGAGGTCTTCTTCCACCATTTCCGCACACATTTCCTGCGTCGTGATCTCCGGCGTCCAGCCAAGTTTTTCTTTGGCTTTTGAGGGGTCACCCAACAGTGTTTCAACCTCAGCCGGACGGAAATAGCGCGGATCTACCCGAACAATGACATCACCCCGCTTGAGCGCAGGAACGTTATCACCCTCAATAGCCTCGATAACCGCCACCTCATCAATGCCCTGCCCCTCAAAGCGCAGAGTGACACCCAGCTCTTTCGCTGACCACTCAATGAACTGACGAACTGAATACTGAACGCCGGTTGCTATTACAAAGTCTTCCGGCTCATCCTGTTGAAGCATCATCCACTGCATGCGCACGTAGTCCTTGGCATGGCCCCAGTCACGAAGTGCATTCATGTTGCCCATGTACAAACAGTCTTCCAGGCCCTGAGCGATGTTGGCCAGCCCACGGGTTATCTTGCGGGTCACAAAGGTTTCACCACGGCGCGGTGACTCGTGATTAAACAGTATGCCGTTACAGGCATACATTCCGTAGGCTTCACGATAGTTAACGGCGATCCAGTAGGCATACAGCTTGGCAACCGCGTAAGGCGAACGAGGATGAAAGGGCGTGGTCTCTTTTTGGGGAGTTTCCTGAACGAGACCGAACAGTTCAGAACTCGATGCCTGATAAAAACGGGTCTTCTTTTCAAGGCCGAGTAAGCGGATGGCTTCCAGAAGCCTCAGTGTTCCCATGGCGTCCACATCAGCAGTATATTCCGGCGCTTCGAAGCTCACTGCTACATGGGACTGAGCACCGAGATTGTAAACTTCATCTGGCTGAATTTCCTGCAGAATGCGGGTAAGGCTGGACGAATCCGTGAGGTCACCGTAATGCAGGACAAAATTCTGATTTTTGACGTGTGGATCCTGGTAGATATGGTCTACACGCTGGGTATTGAAAGACGAGGCTCTGCGTTTAATGCCGTGTACTTCATAGCCTTTTTCCAGAAGAAATTCGGCCAGGTAGGAGCCATCTTGGCCGGTGATGCCGGTGATTAGGGCTTTTTTCATTACTTGTCCTTTTCCAATACTGACTGGTAAAGCTCGATATATTTCGGTGCAACAACCTTATAATCAAAGCAATGTCGTATTTTATTTATAGCGCTTACAGAGAGGGATTCAGGGGCGTTATGCTCCAAAACCCAGTCGATACCCTTAGCCAAATCTTTAACGTCAAAAGGCTCAGCCAGATACCCGTTTTTTTGGTGATCGACAATATCCAACAACCCAGTGGCACCGAAAGCCACTACAGGAGTCCCGCAAGCCATCGCTTCTGATGCAGTTTGCCCAAAAGCTTCCTGCAAACTTGGGACGACCATTACATCTGCAGCGCCGTATAGCACCCGAAGGGTCACATCATCGTGTAACCGGCCAAGGTAATGGGCCGGCTGAGGGAATTCTGCACCTTTTAAGGGCTGACTGGCACCG
>Ga0307944_1001397_pt1 | contig 11385 bp, 9 predicted proteins | sample OrgLakmetagen179_FD_201831 | JGI IMG/M metagenome (GOLD analysis project Ga0307944, IMG submission 201831) | Saline water microbial communities from Organic Lake, Antarctica - #179 | ecosystem: Environmental > Aquatic > Non-marine Saline and Alkaline > Saline | place: Antarctica: Organic Lake... | reverse complement strand
TTTCTGTGCCCAACCCGGCCAAAACCGGGAAAACTGGCGGAGACGATGGGATTCGAACCCACGAACGAGTTTCCCCGTTACTCCCTTAGCAGGGGAGCGCCTTCGACCGCTCGGCCACGTCTCCACCAACGCGTATAGCCGTCCAAGCGATGGATTTACAAGGCAAAAATTCAAACACTTAGCGGTTTGCGGCAGACCCGTCCAAACCCTTGAAATGGCATGGAAAGGAACGCCGTGGAACCGGAAATGGGCAAGATCTGGCCATTTCCCCTTTCGGCAAAAGCGTCTTGGGGCTGTGTGGGCCAATCTCTGCGCCAGCAGAGGAGTTCGGCCTGACCTATCTGTGACGCCGATTTCCGATATCGCCTGCACGCACCGACTTCCTTCGCGAGAAGGAGGTGCATCATGACGGCTGAACACCAATCCCCGGGTTTCGCTACACTGGAAGACCTACGCGTTTATTGGCGCAAACCCTCTCTGAGGGCGACCCGGGAGCTTGCGAACCGCCTTGGCCTGCGTCGCGTCAAGGGGCGGTATCCTTGGCATGCGATCTGGGCCGTAGAAGGACTCGCACAGCCAGCGCCGCGTCTCTGGACAGAGCTGAAGCTGCCGCATCTGACCACGGAAGATCTCGCGCGAGTATTGCAAGGAACCAGACGCTCAGCGCAGCGCGTTGATCAGAGGACGCCCGATGCGAGCTTCCCCGGGCGTCTGCGCTTTCAGGACAAGCCGAAATTGTGGCGGCAAGCGCAGGTGAATGCCTGGACAGCTGGCCTGCCAGTACCCGTTTACACGCACCTGCCGGATCAGCGGCGGCACCCGAACATGGAGGCGAAACCCCTGGAACCAAGGTGTTCACCACAGATCACAGGGGTCTTCAATCCCTTCATCGAAACACGGTCTTCGGACGCATAGGACACCGTGATGACACATCCGACGAAGAACGGAAAAGATAACAAACACCCATCCAAAAAGTTGCGGCTTTTCTTCACGGGTGCCTGTCATCGCGTGCTTCGTCCTTACGGAAAACGGCCAATAATCACGCTGAAAGGACACACAAAAAGATGAACATGACAATCTTCAATCCCGACGAAATCGCGCGCTCCGTCGCGCCCTCAGAGGCAGCTAAGGACGATATGACCCTCCAGGGCGTAGTCGAATGGCTCGAAAGCGGGAACAATCCTCTGAGCCGAAGGACGCGACGCATCTACAGAGCCGTAGTCAGGCGCGCTGCCAAGTTGCTGAGGCGAAAAACGACCGAGGTTCTCGCAGATCGAGAAACTTTGCTCGCGCAATTTTCCCTCCAAAACCACTGCAATGGCCGGTGGAAATCCGTCAAAGCGCAGTCTGCTTTTCGAAGAAACTTGTCTGCAGCGATCAACGGTGCCGCAGGCGTCATTTCTTCTCGCACATCACGTAGCGTACGAGACGACAGTTGGAAACAGCTTCTCCAAGGGCTTGATGACGCGGTAGACGATCCATGCCAATCGCTCCCATTCCACGAAAAAAAGAGAGTTGCGCTATCAGTTCTTGCAGATTTCGCTCGTCAGATCGACCTCGAGGTCAACCAAATTGACAAGGCGGGACGCGACGCCCTGCTGGGTCTGCCGATGACAAAGGGACAAAAAGCCGCGCTGCGCGATGGCCTGAAGGCGCTTCGTGACCTGCAAAATGAGCCATTGGACAAAATCACCTGGTTACTGCCGCAGGCGCATGTTCCCAGTATTCCCTCTCACGAAGTCTCTTTTGATTTGCCGGTCGAGTTACGAGAAGAGCTCAAGTGTTGGATTCACATCGCCACACGCGGCGCATGGTCCGAAACCGATGAAGATTACGTTGGAGGCCAGGAAGTTAAACCCATCCTGATCGCTGCACGCAAGGTCCTGAAGACGCAGGTTCTGTGCGGACATATCGATATCAAGGATCTCCGTTCGATTGCTTTCGCCTTCGATAAGGCCGGACTTGTGGCATGCGTGAAGATGTGGCGTCGGTGGTCGGAGACGGGGCATCACAACGCCATTTCAGCCAAAACGGCTAATGACTACCTCCATTCAATAGTTGCGCTGATGGAGCGTAATGGTGAATCTGTGGATTTTCTTCGCGAAATTATAAAGAATGACAGCTGGCTATCTGCCTACAAAACGACCCGGAGCAGAATGACCAGAAAGAATAGGGATTTCTGCCGACGCGTTGTCACAGAGCGTGAGCAGCGCTTGAAGTTTCAGTCTCACCATATTCGATTGCGGTTACTTGCCCAGTGGCATCTCGACATGTCCAAGAAAAGTTCGGGAAAGGAGACGGAGCATCATGAGATGAAGGCGCGGCAATTCGGGGCCTGTGCGGCGTTCGCGGCGATAGAGAGTGACATATCCCCCATACGCGCCAACGTGGCGCTCCGCACGACACATAGAGGCGCCAACCCTTGGCTTGAGCTCGGGCATGGTCAGAACGGAAATGGGCACCTCACCGTCCCGGCTGCCGACAACAAGAATGGTCAGGAAATCAGTGTGCCAATTGCAGCTGAGAGCAAACTCCGCGGACTTTCCACACTTCGCTGGTATGAAGCGCAGATCAGACCCTTGTTCGAAGCATCACCAGAGAACGACTTCTTTTTTCCTGCGGTAAAAGACGGCAAATCCCGTTTGCCATATGCGACTCTCAAAAAGTGGTGGGATGCTGCCATGATGACCACCGGCTTTGGTGGGATGACGCCGCACATGTTCCGTCACGGTCAAGCCTCGATACTCGCAGCGAAAAATCCCGGAAACTGGACTCTGATCTCTGTTCGCCTCGGCGACGCTGAAAGTACATGCCGAAATTTCTACGCGTGGATCAACGATGAGCAGCTGGTTCTTCGCGGCCAGGAGCTCTTGACAGAGGAGTTCCCGCATGCATCAGCAGCTTGATACCGCGATCGATGATCATGGCTGGTGCCTGAGCAGAGGAGAGCGAAACCGCCTTGACCGATTTCGTGCATGGCTCGATCGAACAGATGACACAGAGCCTGACAGGCATGTATTCATCGCTTACGGGGCCGAAATCGGAAGCCGTGGCCTGCTTGTCGATCTTGAGAAGGCCATGTCAAAGCTTTTCTCGCCCAGGCACGAGATCCGGATCGAACTGCGAGCCGCCGTCAGGGACCATATCCATCGCTTTGATGGCGAAAGGATGCTGATCGATGTCCTTCGCGCACCCTACTGGCGGCCGTTCCTACCGCATCGCCACTTGGACCATCTTAACCGGCACGACGTATTCAGGCTCGATTCTTGGCTGGCTTGGCTGCACCAGCACCAAGTCCAGAATCCGACTGTACATCACTATCTCGAGTATGCAGATGAACAAGGCAGTTCTGAATACTCTCTCGTGTGCCTGCAGCGAGTATTCGCAAAGATCGACACGCCTAAGATTTATGCCATCGAAATCGAGCTTCCAAAGGCGATTACACGCAAGCGTGCTCAGAGATGCGCCAAGCTGCGGAAGCCTCGCGTTCGAAAGAAGATCGACAGGCGGTCCATTATGCCAGATCATGTGCGAGAAGCCCTCGCGCAGCTTGAAATGGGTCACAGCTCAACGGGAAAACGCTGTCCAGCGCAAGACTTTCTGCCAACCATTGAAAGATCGTTACATTCACTGGTTGTGTTTTGCAAACATCAGGAATTTGAGCTGGACTTCTCAAAGGGCTGCTTGATCCCGTTTGCACGCTACCTAAAGAAACGTGGTCTACGAGCATCCACCCGAGATGTGACGTTATCTGCAATCATTCGGTTTCGGTATCATTTGCAGGTCGAATATGAGGATCAAGCTGAAATTCGCGGGCTATTCAGAGATATTCGGAACGATAAGAAGTCCGAGGTCGCGCGGCTAAATGGAAAACTCGCCCGGGTCGGAACCATACATAAGACGCTTACAAAGGCAGTCGAGCTTTTACACAAAAGCCGCAAGCAGCGTTCGCTTGAACGGCGAATTTCCTACCTTTGCTCAGCAGTCGCTCTTGCACTTTTCTCACTGCTTCCCCTCCGAGTAAAGGACACTGATCTTCGATGGGGCGAAAATATCACTTTTTCGGTAGGTCGCTACCATATCGACGTAGAAACAGGAAAAACAGGAGAACATTTTTGTGGGCCTCTATGCCACTTTCTTACTCCTTTTCTTGACGCCCTGCTTTTGTGCGGATGCGACGAAATCTATCTGCCAAAAGCGAGAGACGAGGCCATTCAGACGAGACGGCACATATTTGCAAAGGCGGACTCTTCCCCCTTATCAAGAAATCGCGCAAACAATATATGGAACCGCCATCTCGGATGCCATATGCACATAGCCCGCGCGAGGATTCATACAGAGCTTGGACGGCTCGGATCGGAGGGCGTCGCAATTGCACTCGCGCTTTGCGCTCAACGCGATCCGGCCACTGCAAAGTATTATCAAGGGCGCGCAATGCGGGATGCGCTTGTCATTCAATCTTACGACGCCCTTACCTCAGACCTCACGCAGGCAGAGGTAGATGATTATTTTCCTGATCTTGACGGGTGAAGACTCGAATTCTGACGACCCTCAACGAAAGGTCCTTACTCTCTAAGAAAGAAGTACAAGTGAAGGGCGCCCTTCCAACTAAGGGCTATCACCCACCGAAGTTTTCTCAAACCAAGACTAAAGCACGCCAGGGCGTTATGCAGTGAACTGTTTTGTACTCAAGGCTTCCACCAAGAGAAAAATCTGAGGATATATGAAGTTTTTATTTCGCAAGATGCCAAAGTAGCCAATGTGTATTATGCAAGACGAAGACAAAACGGAAGTAGAGACCATCACAAGGCCCATTGATAAACTTAGTGAGACTATAATTGAGATCTTGGGAGGATCCTGGTGAAAAACAGTTTAGACACGGTGTTCAGTAAACACGTCTCCGAATCTGTAAGACTGAAGGAGACTAAAACCCCCCTCGAAAAATAGAGCGGAGCCCTTCTGACGCGACCCATAGTGGGTACGCGCACCACCAGAGAGGTGATAACGTGAAGTACACTCCCGAAATTCGTGCTCTGCTCCGCCATATCCGCACAGCCGACGAGTTCCTCCGTTGGTTGCGTGAGGAGGGCGATTTGTTGATCGCATCCGCCGATCTTCTCGGCGGGCCGTCATGGTCCTTGCGGGCCAAGGCCGTCGTCCACAGTGCCCGTTGCGGAAGAGATATTTCGTCATACAGGCGCAGCCTTGCGGCATTGCGAAAGCTGCTGAACCTTGAATTCGTTAGCTATCTCGAATCGCCCGAGGCGGCACGATTTGCAGCTTTGAGTCCGGACGACCCACGCGCCGATCAGGCGCGCCTTTGTGCGGAAGTCCTCGCGCGCTCCCTGCGCGCGATCGAGGCTTTGCGCCTCGCCGGCGTCCCTTGTGTTCGCGGGGCCGCGTGATGGTTACACCAGAAAACGATCTGCTCCAGCAGGCGCGGACCATGGCGCAAATGGCCGCCCAATGGCTGCAGCTTCTACAGTTCGCGGCACATCAGGGCGCCCCGGTGTTTTCACCAAGTCTATGTCACTACCACGATATGCTTGACCCTGCAGCAAGCGACGGTGCGCGTCTCAAATCCTGCCGCTCCATGCTTCAGGTCTTAGAGCGCCGGATTGTAATAGAGGACATCAAAGGAGAGGAAATACGGGCCATCGAGCGATCCCAGGATCCCTACGGGATGCATTGGCGAACAACCCGCGACGGAGCAGCGCTATGGATGATTGCAAATCTCCTTACTGTTGCGATCAAAGCGTTTGAGAAATATGCTTCTGAGAATTGAACTTTTTGGGGCCTTCTCTGAAGGCCCCATTAGGCACCTTGAAGTTCTTCCTACAAAATATCGGGTAGATGGGGTGGTTGCCGTCCTCCACAAGGCTCGATGATCAGGCGGTGAGAGGTCAGTCAAACCTCCGGGCCGCCCGCCCATTCGAAGACCGCGGCCTCTACCTGACTTCGGCTCCAAGGGTACGCGGGCAAGACCTCTGCGCGACACCAGGTTTACGATGCGCGGACAACCTCTGCCGGCCGCACCCCTGCCAGCCGCACCTCCAGTCACCGGATGTAGCCGTTAAGGTTCTTCGTGGCCGGTCCGCAGAACGGCTCGCCGAAATCGACCTGAGCATGACCCGGCGCATGTGACAGGGGCACGATCACCTCGCGCGACCGCCGCTTCTTCGCCCCGAGATAGTCGGTGACGATGGTGATGCGGCCGGTGAACCCGTACTCGTCCCGGAGCCGCTCATGGATCCGTTTAGCCGTATGGCGCTGCGTCTTCAGCCAGCCTTTGTCGTCCTCCAGGATCCGGTCGATGATCGGAATGAAAGCATCGAGCTTCGGCCGGGGCGGTGGCTTCGACCGCCGATAGCCGGGTGGCACCGAGTGCTTCAGGATCTTCGCAACCGTCTTTCGGTCGATCCCGAACACCCGCGCGTTCGCCACGGCACTCGAACCGGTGGCGTGCTCGTGGCTCACCGCTCTTGCTCATCCCCTCGACATGGCACGCCCGGCGCACCCGGTTGTAAAGTTCCACAGAATACAACTCCCGCCCTCAGCTCGTTCCCCTCGGGCATCCACCGCATCAGTTCAAACAGAGCCGCAAGGACAACCACGCAGAAACGAGCGCGAGCGTGCAGGACGATTTTTCTAATGAACAAAATTCGGATATCGGAATTGATCGAAACGCCGATTCAGGCGATAAAACCCTACAGTAAATCAATCGATTGGCGAACCAACGCCAAGTCAGGAGACAGGGATGGCGATCGAGAAGACGCTCTTTGCGGCCGCGGACAAGATGCGTGGGTCGATGGATCCGGGCGAATACAAGCACGTGGCCCTTGGCCTGCTGTTCCTGCGCTACATCGGCGTGGCCTTTCAGCGGAAGTATGACGAGCTCCTGCCCGAAGGCGAGGAGGTGGCCGAAGATGTCGACGAATACCTCGCCGACGGCATCTTCTGGGTGCCCGAGGCCGCGCGCTGGAGCACGCTGGCCGCGAATGCAAAGGACAAGGGCATCGGCGTGAAGGTCGACAACGCCATGCGCGCGATTGAGGCCGACAACGAGCAGCTCAAGGGCGCGCTGCCCAAGGTCTTCGGTCGTGAGGCGCTCGACCCGTCCATCGTCACCGGACTGATCGACCTCTTCTCGAACATCGAGTTCGACGGCACGCCCAAGGATTTCGACCTGATCGGCCGAATCTACGAATACTTCATCTCGGAATTTGCCAGCAGCGAGGGCAAGCGCGGCGGCGACTTCCACACGCCGAAACCCGTGGTCGAGCTGATCGTCGACATGATCGAGCCGATGAAGGGCCGCCTTTACGAGCCGTGCTGCGGGTCCGGCTCCTTCATGGTGCAGTCCGAACGCTTCCTCGAAAACCACGCCGGCCGCCGTGCCGATCTGGCCGTCTACGGGCAGGAGCGGAACCACACCACCTATGGCCTCGCGCGGATGAACCTCGCCATTCGCGGGATCGTGGCGAACATCCAGTGGAACGCCGAAGGCACCCTCCTGCGCGATGCCTTTCCTGACGAAAAGTTCGACTTCGCCATGGCCAATCCGCCCTTCAACATCTCGGACTGGTCCGGCGCCATCCTGGCCGAGGACCGGCGGTGGACCTTCGGCACGCCCCCGGTCGGCAACGCCAACTTCGCCTGGATGCAGCACATCTACGACAAGCTGGGCAGCACCGGGATCGCTGGCGTGGTCATGGCCAACGGCTCGATGTCGTCGATGTCCTCGGGCGAGGGCGACATCCGCCGCGCCATGGTCGAGGCCGAGGCGGTGGACGCCATGGTCGCCCTGCCGGGGCAGCTCTTCTACGGCACCCAGATTCCGGCCTGCATCTGGATCCTGGCGAAAGACAAGTCGAACGGCGTGGCCAAGGACGCGCGCTTGCGCGACCGGCGCGGCGAGGTGCTGTTCATCGACGCCCGCAAGATGGGCGCGCTGGTGGCGGGCAGCCGCAAGCAGAAGGAGCTGTCGCGCGAGGAAATCGCGCGCATCGCCACAGCCTACCACGCCTGGCGGGGAGAGCCGGACGCAGGGGATTACGCCGACGAGTCGGGTTTCTGCAAGGCGGCCTCCATGGAGGAGATCGCGAAGCACAACTACGTCCTGACCCCGGGCCGCTATGTCGGCGCCAGCGCGGCCGAGGAGGACGGCGAGCCATTCGAGGAGAAATTCGAGCGATTGACGGCGGAGCTGCGGGTGCAGTTCGCCGAGGGGCGGACGCTGGAAAAAGAGATCAAGGCACGTCTGGAGGGGCTGGTTTGACTACGCTCTCAGAGGCGGTCGGCGGTCCGAAACGCGTGATCGGTGGCCCATTCGGCTCTAAACTAACCACCCGCGACTATACAGACGCTGGAATACCAGTAATCCGCGGCGGCAACATGGAAGTAGATGGGCGCTGGATCGGTGGCGAATTTGCCTTCGTTTCCGAAGACAAGGTGGCGAGAGACCTCAAAACCAATCTGGCGCACCCAGGGGACATCATCGTCACGCAAAGGGGCACCTTGGGACAAGTCTCCATCGTCCCCGATGAGTCACGATATTCCCGTTTCGTAATTTCTCAGAGCCAGATGGCTATCTCTGTGGATCGAACGCGTATCGACCGGGACTATCTATATTACTTCCTGCGATCGCCTGTTTTTGGGGATTATTCCCACACTCAGACGATCCAGACGGGTGTGCCACATATCAACCTCGGTATCCTGAGAGATACGCCATTGGAGTTGCGCCCTCTGCCTGAGCAGCGCAAACTTGCTCGAGTACTCGGTGCGCTCGACGACCAGATCGAGCTGAACCGCCGGATGAGCGCGACGCTGGAGGAAATGGCGAGGGCGCTCTATCGGTCCTGGTTCGTGGATTTCGACCCCGTCCACGCCCGCGCCCTCGGCCAGCCCCCCGCCCACATGGACGCCACCACCGCCGCCCTCTTCCCCGACAGCTTCCGCCCCGATGGCCTGCCGAAGGGGTGGGCGCTCCGGCCATTTTCAGATCAAATCGAGATCATCAGCGGCGGAACTCCGAAAACCAACGTCCCAGATTACTGGGGAGGCGAAATTCCTTGGTATTCAGTAGTCGATGCGCCAGAGCCGGGCGCAGTTTTTGTTCTCGACACCGAGAAGAAGCTTACCTCAGCAGGCTTCAAAGGATGTGCCGCAAAGATGATTGTGAAAGGGACTACCATCATCAGCGCCAGAGGCACGATAGGCAAACTGGCGATGGCGGCAAGCGACATGGTTTTCAATCAATCTTGTTACGGCCTAAAGGGATCGAGGGCGCATATGGCTGAGTTCGTCTATTTCTCGGCCGTCCGCGCGGTAAACATCTTGCAATCGATGTCTCATGGTTCTGTCTTTTCAACGATCACAAGAAAAACCTTTGATGGGCTCGACATCGTTTATCCCCCGGATAATGTCCTCGAAGAGTTCGCCCGCCAATCCGGTTTGATGCTGGAACGGACCCTCGAGGCTCAGCGAGAAAGCCGAACCCTCGCCGCCCTCCGCGACTCCCTTCTCCCCCGCCTCATGTCTGGGCAACTTCGCATCCGCGATGCCGAGAAACAGGTCGAGGAGGTCGTCTGATGGCGAAGCCCCTATCTCTCCGGGATTATCTTCGCCAGCGCGCCGCGTGGGTCTGGAATGAGCAGGGGCATGCGTTCGACACCGGCTTGGCGTTGCAGGAAGAGACACTGACAGAGATGCTTTTGCTGCGCATGGCGCGGGATCACGACAAGCACGGCCTGACGGTCGCCATGTTCAACAAGGCTGAGGAAGCAAAGAATGGCGCGGATTGGGAGTGGATCGTCAACACCGGCGGATGCGAACTTGGCCTGCGCGTGCAGGCAAAACGTCTCTATCACAAGGCGAAATCTGTTGATTACGGCGGCCTTGGGCCAACCTCGAAGCAAGCTGGAAAGCTGATCTCACGAGCCGGCAGGCGTGTTCCGATCTACGTATTCTTCAACCACGATCACGGCCAGAGTTCCTCCCTTCTGACCGGCGGAGGTGAGTCGCCTTATCGTGGACGCAGCTACTGGGGATGCTCGGTGGCAAGCGCAAAGAGGGTCATGAAGGCGAAAAGCAACAAGCTATCAAAGCTAAAGTCAATTATGAAGCCCTGGCACCGGCTGATCTCTCAAAACGGGAGATGTGAAGCTTTCCCAGCCTTGGGAATTCAAAAGCAGGAAATCGCTGCATCAATGCCTGATGCCAGGCGCGAAATGACGGAACGTATCCGAGATCACGATTTCATGAAGAATTACCTTCAAAAAGAAGAACTCGCGGGCGTTGCGATTTTAGATTTTTCCGATTTCAGAGGCCAGTGAATGTTCCAGATCGATCGTTCCGCTAATCGTCTGCGCAAGCTCGAGCGCACCAGTTTCGCGCAGGTCGGGTTCCGCGAGCGGGAGCATCTTCAGGAATGGCTCGCCACCATGCCGGACGCGCTCTGCGAGGCGATGAGCGAGGGCGAGGACGGCCTGCTGATCATCCAGAAGGAGTTCGACGGCTTCGACGGCACCCGGGAGCGGCTCGACCTGCTGGCCCTCGACCGGGTCGGGCAGCTTGTCGTCATCGAGAACAAGCTGGACGATTCCGGTCGGGATGTTGTCTGGCAGGCCCTGAAATACGCCGCCTACTGCTCGAGCCTGAAGAAGGCCGAGATCGTCGGGATTTTCCAGCAATATCTCGACCAGCAAGGCGGCGGTGATGCGGCCGGGCTGATCTGCGAGTTTCTTGGCGAGGATACGCTGGACCAAGTCCTTCTAAACGATGGCACCAATCAACGCGTCGTCTTTATCGCCGCGAAGTTCCGGCGTGAGGTGACGGCGACCGTGCTCTGGCTGCGCGAACACCAGATTGACGCGCGCTGCGTCAAGGTCGTGCCCTACCGGTTCGGCGAGGAGATCTTCGTCGACCTGCAACAGGTGATCCCAACGCCCGAGGCGGCTGATTACATGATCCGGATGGCGGAGAAGGACAACGAGGAGAAATCCGCGAAAGGCGCGCAAAAATGGAGCCACCAGATGCGGCTCGAGTTCTGGGAGCGAGCCCTGGAGGCGCTCCGGGATGCCGGCCTGGCGCGTTGGCAGAACATCACGCCTTCCAAGGATCATTGGATCACGTCGAGCATAGGCGTGTCAGGCTGCATCATTGTGCTCATTTTTCTGCGCCACGAGATTAGGGTTGAGTTCCAGCTGAATCGCCCCGACCGGGATGAAAACAAATGGGTCTTCGACCAGCTTGCCGAGAACAAGGGGCGCTATGAGCAGACCGTCGGCGAGGAAATGGAGTGGCGCCGGATCGACGACAAGAAGGTCAGCATGATGGTCTGCAAGACCCCGGTCCAGGGCTACAGCAAGGAGAATTGGCCGGAGA
>Ga0307944_1001382_pt1 | contig 11475 bp, 9 predicted proteins | sample OrgLakmetagen179_FD_201831 | JGI IMG/M metagenome (GOLD analysis project Ga0307944, IMG submission 201831) | Saline water microbial communities from Organic Lake, Antarctica - #179 | ecosystem: Environmental > Aquatic > Non-marine Saline and Alkaline > Saline | place: Antarctica: Organic Lake... | reverse complement strand
CCAAAATGTAAGAGCCCCGCTCTCTTATCATTGACAGCAAACATCCATTAACATCCAAAATGTAAGAGCCCCGCTCTCTCACCTGGCATGCCAGTTCCCCCGTTCATGAGCGGAGCTATGGCGATGTCAGGAGTGGTGCCACGCAGTAGGGAGTCAATAAAGGCCTGCGAATAGGGGGAGCCATAACTAGGGGTAAGGACAAGCGTGGTCGTCCCACATCTATGCCTATCCTTCTACATCTGCATAGATCAAGTTCTAAATGCCTGTAATTGTACAGTACAGTGCTATGTACCTTCATTTACACGGCTAGGAGCGTACTCAAGCACACAATTGAGTACTGACATGCCTGTGATTGTACGGTATGGTACTGTATGCCTTCGCTATCACAGCAACTTTGTATCTAATGGTGCATGCACGGTCACGCACATACAATTCGTAGAGCAGGGAGCTTCCTGAGTGCTGGTGCGGTGGAAAATGCATGGTGGAAAAAGAAAAACAGAATAGGCTACGTTGGCAGCATTGACACATCCAACGTGATTAAGGGAAGGAGCACTTAATTACACATCCAACATTTACACAGGGTTGGCCAGAGCCACATATATATGGTGTACCGTAGAGACGGTATATCACTGCATACCGCAAACTTTTTTGACCCATCACGGAGTTATACTTATGGTTGGCTGTTGGTGATCTCCAAGCCAGAAATAACGTATGTACACCGTATATGTATGGCGTAAAAATACACGTATATGTAGGGTTCTGGCCAATCCTACATACATACACGCCTAAGTACCGGCACACCCAAAAGCCCCTCACCGCCAGCCTTTTGGTACGTATGATAAAAATGTACTGCCCTTCTTAGACCTACCTGCGAGGGGGTGGGAGCGCGGTTAGGGTAGGCAAGATGGGGAAACAAGGCCCCGTGCATGTGAGCCCCTCCTCCGCCCCCTCCGAGTATACTCATCAGTGCGAGCTGGTGCTGCTGCTGCTGCTGCAGGAGGTGGATTTGGTGGGAGGGGGTGGGGGCGATGCTGTCAAGGACAGGGGGAAGGTCAGAGCAGCTGACAGGCAGGGATGGTGGGGGCCCTCGTGAGGGGGGGCATATGCCTCCTTCATTGGCGTGCTGCGCGATAGGTTGGTGCAGCACCGGGGGGGCAGGGGGACCCACAGGGTTGCAAGGTGGGGTGAGGGGGGGGAGGCACCCTAAGATGTTAACCCCCTCTGCCACGCATACTGAGGGAGGGGGGGCGGCGGCCTGGTTTTGGACCTCGGCTGCGTGTGCTATGTCTAGGAGATGGTCCAGGGGGATGGACTGTCTGCCAGAGCCGCCGTCTTGGTTTGTTGGGGGCAGCTGGGTGCAGGGCTCAGGGGCCCCAACGCTCACGGGCAGCACTGGCCGCTGCGGTTCCTGCTGCTTCGCCTCTGCAGTGTGTGTGTGTGTGTGTTTGGTGTGTGTATATGCATGTGTGTGTATTTGTATGTGTGCGTGTATGTACATGTGCGTGTACGTGTATGCGTGTATGTGTGTGCGTGTGTGTGTATGATCATGTGTGTGAATTTATACGTGTGATGTGTGTGTGTGTGTGAGTATGACGCGTGGGTAAGTAGGCACGTGTGCATGCGCATGTGTGTCTATGTGGGAATGCTCAAGCGTTTGTGCTCACAGCATGTCAAATGGGAAGGAGTCTGGCTTCGAGGCACTCACCAGGACCCCCTCTGTCTGACACAGAGGCACCAATGATGCCATGATCTGAGTGTGTGCGTGGGGCAGCAGCTGCACACAGTGGTGTTCATTGTAGCATGAGTGGTCTATGTTGTGTGCGAGCATCTTTGCTGTGTGAATACGTTCACATATATGATGAGTCTATGTTGCGTGTGTGAGCATCAATGCTGTGTGTATGTGCATGCACCGACTTGAATGACTCGTGCATACGTCCATGAGTGTCATTGCGCACAGGCCTTGTCATTGCTCCCTTACGCAGTGCAGCTTGCCACCGAGCACTTAAATCACAAGTTTGAAACCGCCACACACTCTATGTTGTCATAGGGAGCACACACCTACGCGACACACACGCACACACACATACATCCATACACACAAACCATACTGGCAGTGGCAGCTGACAGGGGGAAGAAATGCACGGGGGCACCAAAGGAGGCATCAAGTCATTTAAGGCTGCACACATGCTCACGCGCGCGCGCACACACACACACACACACACCTGTAATGACAGTGGCAGCTGACAAGGGCGAGGAGATGCGCGGGGGCACCAGAGGAGGCACATCTATTAAGGCCGCAGACGGGGCACTGGCTGCAACGGGGCAGACAGGGGCGTTTGGGTGTTGGTTTGTGAGTACAGTAGTGCAAACGTTTTTAGGTGTATGGGTAGGCAATCAGTGTAGCTCCTGAATCTCATTTCTCATTTCTCTGGCGCGTAGTCCTTTGGTACGTGCTATTAAAAATCCACACAAAAAACGTGTGTACATGTGCGTGTGTGTATCAGTGTGTTTCCTTTAAATTTTGGAAAACCTTGGTGTCATGTCTCCTCCAATCTGGCAATTTGAGAAACTGGATTCACATGTCGATTTTATATTGCTGCCTCAGCCCGCCGGGAGGCCAAAGGCCTCCCGGAAAATAGTGTATGCAATTAATGTGTGGGTGATCTGGAAGCAATTTCTTTGAAACAGAATGATTTGTCTGAATTTGCAAGGTCGGGCTTGAAAACTTCATTCTAACTTAAAGTTTGTCTATTTGATTCCACGGCGCTTCTTAGCCTGAGCCAGCCTCTGGGTATGGGAAGGACATCACGCCGAATGCTGAGCTCTTAAACCCCCGTGCGCAACACGTCGGGTGCTGCGCATTTAGCCTGTTGCGCTGTAAGGTCACGGAGTACTGTACTTGAGCGTGCTCAACTTACGCTCATCCTCCACTGACCCTGGTACCATTACCATCACCAATTCTGACTTGACCCACCCCAAACCGATGCTGCGCCCCTAAGCGCGTGGCTTCCCCCCAAAACTCCTTGGCTGAGAGAGGGGTTGGGGGAGGGGGTTATGCAGTGTCGTTGTCAGAATCGTCATTGCTGCAGCAGGATAAGCATCTTCAGCTGCTGCTGCTGCTCGCCTTGTAGCCCGACCAGCCTTCTCAGAAATGAAGAAAGGTGATGCTGCAGTGAGCTTGGAACCAAAATTTTTGTCCCCCCCACCCCTATCACTCAGCCAGTCCTTGTGCTGGGGCTGTCGCTCAGAGGCTGGATGCTCAAGCCATTAAGCTTGGGACTTCTTTGTGGGCCCACGGGCCCCTAATCACTTCCAATCACTTTTCTCCTTGGCAACTTTGGCTATTTTTGATGGGGTTTGTCGCTCATTTTAACATGATAGCTAATGTTTGGAAATTTTTTGAAATTTGTGGTGCATGAGGGCCTTCAAAGGCCCTCTAACCACAGAATTGTTGTACACAGGGGCTCGTCGGCACCCCCAGAATCTTGGTTTCATGTCAAGTTTCCAAGTCGGAAATCCATGTTTTCATGTCGATTGACATGGTATGTCGCCTTATTAAACAACACTGGTGTGCGTGTTTTTGTGTGTGTGTTTGCGTGTGTGTGTGTGTGCGTGTGTGTGTGTGTGCAGGCACTAAATCGCCCTGCCTGAATAGGCTCTCTGATTGCATAGTCGTGGTGCATATAGGTGTGCACGTTTGCACCTTTATTAGAAGACGGTGTGTGTGATCGATGGAATCACGTGCATTGGTCACAGCACGCACACTGTTGCTGCTATCATCCTTGATCTGGTGCCGTTCCTCATGAAGCATAGCGTTTAACCCTTCTTCGTTTTTGTAGCACCTATCACGGCACTTTTTGATTGAGGACCCTGTGCTTTATTCTTGGACACGCTTCATCACCGTCCCTCTGACTTAAAGTCTGGGCACGCTAGTTGCTTCAAGGGGTAATAAGCGGCGCCCCTGTGCCGTTGAAGCAAGTTTACGTCACCTACAGCTCGAATCGGGCGATCGATCGCCCTGCTGTGCTAGTGACACTCAATATTACTACCTGTCGTTTTTGCACTGCCTCAAAGCACTGCATCGTAGCTTCTGGCAGTCAACACACAAAACGCGCACAGGCTATTCAGAATTTCATGCCGTCGCTGGTTTCTAGCATTCTGAAATGGAAATCTAAAGGTCGAAATAGTTTGATCCTGTAACACCCACCTCGTGGGGGCCACGTGTAGGGCTGTAAATGATCTGGGCACGAGGTGCTATTTTTCTAGCGAATTTGAAACGTAGATTTGCAGACCAAAAAGGCCGGGTTTTTCTAGCTAAACAACCCACCTCCTGCGCCACGTGTTGGGCTGCTGCTGCGCTGCCCAAGAGCGCTGCCGGTGCGGTTCACGGCCAAAAAGTTTGTGAGGGTGTCCGTGAAGTCATCGCTGCAGCAGCACGAATGCAACAAGACAAGCGAGGACATGGGAGTAGCACAGGGTGGTACTTCCAGCTTTGTCCAGCGGGTGCTCATACGCATTGTGGGAGCTTGAGGTGTGAAGAGCACTAGAAACAAAGACAGCTTTGGCGGATTCACTTTTGGTGAAGCTGGCACTGGATACGCTGATTGATGTAATACTGACACCGTATATACCGGTGTGATGCAGCAATCAAGACATCCCATCATATGTGGTACTGACACTGTATATAACGGTGTGATGGATTCGATGAGTGATGTGGTACTGACACTGTACATAACGGTGTGATGCAGCAATCAAGACATCCCATGAGGCACTGACACGATGTGATGCAGCAATCAAGACATCCCATCATATGCGGTACTGACACCGTATATACGTATATAACGGTGTGATGGATTCAATGAGTGATGTGGCACTGACACCTAAGTGTATATAACGGTGTGATGCCAGAAATCAAGACAACCCAGCAATCACGCCTCCCTCAGTGTGCACTGCTAAAGTGCTGAAACACTTAAGTTACTATGTCAGTACAATGCATTCGAAGCTCATTCTTGACAAGAGCGTGACTAGTACACAACACAACCGAGAGGAAGCAGGCACTCACACATGGCGCAGCCAGCAGTCTGCACTTTTATGGCACAACACCTGCAGTCATCGCAGATTAAACCCTCAAATGCAGACCAAAGAAACTGCACTGCCCTCACTCTCTTACTTTGTCCCCCGTACTTTAGTTACTCGGCATTGGCATTCAGACGGTCAGTTCAGTCATCCTCACCCCACCAACAACACACCCTTTGCTAGATTCAACCCTCTAAAGCTTTCGCTGCTCAGGTTCAATTACACATTTTGCCAAATCGGACACACACCAGGGAACTTCATCCCGTACGGGCGCCGTAAAAATTAAGCAAATATTGGGTTTGCCCGGAGGGCAAAGCCCAAATTTGAAGGGTCGATTCCGGCCTACCCAGAGAAAAGCCAGGTTCCGGAGGAACCTGGCTCCGGGACGCCCGCATAAAATAGAATTTGTATTTCCGGGCTGCCCGGAGGAAAATGTGATACCGATGGAGAGAGGCCCGGGACTCGTGTTCGGGGTGGGGGAGGAGACGCAGCGGAGGCCTCCTCTCGTGCCCAAGGGGAGGATTTCAAGAGCAGCAAGGAGTACGGGGGGTAGAGTAGCAGGAAGGGTAGGTTTCTGCTCTCTGGTGCTCATTGCTGGGCACCTGAGCGTGGCTCCATGCGCCTTGCGTATGTGTGGGATTTCTGTATGTGTGGTGTGTGGGGCTTCCGTATGTGTGGTACTACGGCATCACTGGGCACTCAATGAGCACGTGCATGCTTGCGCATGATAACATGGATTGCGTGTGCTGATGGCATATGTGTACGTGCGAGTACTTGCATGGTGCAATGTGCACTGTGCGTACGGCTGCACAAACTCATGTATGTGTGCGATTGTATGTGTACGATTGCATGCTTCAAGGTGAGTTATGCTGCATGTGCAGGCGTGGACTTACACGTATTGTACGTGCGATGTGCGTGTCTGCCCATGCGTACACGGCTGCACGTGTGTATGTGTGCGTGCGTGCTTGTTCATGGAAACATAGATGGTGTTTGAATTTGTGCGTGCGTGTGCATGGCATTTAGCATGGCAGGTGCGTGTAACACTACTCGTGGTGCTTGTGCATGCGCGCATATATGCACACATGCGCATCCGTGCTTCTTGTGCGTGCCTGAATGACGTTGCTGTGACTGCTTTCTAAATGCCCGAAAGTTTACCCTTACTTACCCGCACATTATGTGAAGTAATGTGCGGCGCAGCCGCACATTTCTTTACTTTATAGGAAACCAGCTACGGGCGACCCGCAAAAAAGAAAATTTTAGTTGCGGGCGAACCGAAAATTTTTTAGACCCCCTGAAGTTCCCTGACACACACGCTTTGCCATGGTCGGCCCTCCGACGCCCATGCTACTCAGTTCAACCTTACGCTAACAACACACAAAACACCTCGTCACGGTCAGCCCTCCAAAGCCCATGCTACTTAATTCAACCTAACGCTGAAAACACACAAAACACACCTCGCCACGGTCGGCCCTCCAAAGCCCATGCTGCTCCCACTGCGCACCAGGCCAGCCACGCCTCCAGACTGCCCCTGTAAGCCTTGCAGGGCTGCGCCCCACTCTTCCATGCTGCCACCTTGTTTGCAATCGAGCCCAGCGTCCTAAAGGAAAGCGCAAGCGGGAGGGACAGGGAGGGTTGGTTTGATTGGGATCACAGAAAGCACTGGGAGGAACTAGGAAGAGGGGAGCAGAGTTTCGTTTAAATGACATGATGCGCTGGGTTTGGAATGTGGTGGGCTAGAGGGAGAGTGCGTGAGGGGAGAGGCTGGGACGCCTGTTTCAGGAGTGGGAAGTTCACGATTGTCAGGTGCCAGGCACAGGTGGATTAGGGAGAACTCACACCTAGAATGGGGCAAGAGGCATACAGGCAGCACACCTGTTACAAGGCACAGGTGGATTAAGGAGAACTCACACCTAGAATGGGGCAAGAGGCATGCAGGCAGCACACCTGTTACAAAGCCTGATGCTTGTTGATGGATAGGCAGGTATATCAAGGAAGCAGTAGAAGGAGGAAGCAAGGGACAAACAGCGCTTGGTCACGCTGCAGACTTGGCTCACACTAGAGCACCTACGAGGCCTTTAACTCCCCCCCCTTCCAGGCACACAAAACCACTCTATTTTGTTGCAACCAAAAAGCAGCTGTTATCAAGGTGGTCACAAGGGCTGCCTTTGGCATGAAAGGCATGAGGGATACGGTTCAGCTACTGCACTCTTGCAAAAACTAAAAATAGGGCAAACCCTGCCAATACGCATCACCCAACAAAACCTAGGCAAAGCAGAGCAAGATCCTAGCATGTATAATTTGATGCCCCTCACCTATTGAAGCCGCACAAACACATACCACATACATAGGGTCGGCCAGAATATATATATGGTGTATATACGGTATTTTTGGCAGGGAAGTCACCAAATATACGGTCACGTACGGTGTATATATACAGTCATGGCCAGCCTACACATACACAAGTCACCGCCCACCTTACAAGCGCCTTTCAAATGGTCACCTTCCACCCCCAAACTTGAAACCCGCACTGACACCTAGTTAACAAATCACGTCACTCTTAAAAGAAAACACGGGTAACATTTCCCACATCCATTGCAAACACGTTCCAACTGTCCCATACGCACTACCACACACCTTGTGGGCGACCCCACCATCCCCCTTGTAACCTGTCAGCCCCAGCAGTTGGGCCAAAGCTTCATTATGGCCACCCATTCCCCCTTTGCCCCCACCCCCCCAGCCTGCTGCTAGGGTTGCCGCTGATACGTTCTCAGCGTCTAGACTTCCCCCTGTTTCTCCCCCATTAATTGCCTGCTGCTGCTGCTGCTGCTGCGCTTGCAATCCTTGCAATTCTCCCTGCAGGCATTTTGATTACAAAACACGTGTAAAATACGAGATTTGCATACATTACAGATACACCGTATGACACATCCCTGTTTGCTGCCAAGGAATAGAGTTGGCGTTTGAAAGGTGCTCACCAGCGTGATGGATGAGCACACGTCGCCATTGGTCAAAAGGCCAGGAGACGAATACAAAATCGATGTAAGGCTTGTAGAGGAGTAACAACGAAACAAGTCACTAGCGTCGAGCTATGCAGAGCCAACAAAAACGCGCTTCTGAGAGCCAGATCTTCTCTATCCTCTTTACATCTAAATCAAGTTAAAACTCAACAATCGCACATCAAAACTGTGAGCTCACTTTTCCAAAATTCTGACTATAAACACACATACACACACTCGCTCAAACACATACACACCTGCTGCATGAGCAGCTCCTGTGCTGCCAGCTGACTTGCCCCGTCATGCAGCCTGGCATGGCCACCCTCCTCTACCCCCATAGCCATAGGCATGCCCAGCAGTGCCCCCAAACCGCCAGGGACCATGCCAGGGAAGCCTGAGGACACACAGACACACAGTTCAAGTGTGTGTGTTTGTGCTGAGTGAGCATATGCCCACTTTTGTTGATGTACAGTCTCAGTAAGGCTCTCAATTTTGCAGCTGCCGCAGCTGAGTGTGTGCTTCACAGCGCCTGACATACAGACCAACAAAAAATGTGTGTTTGTGTGTGCATCGCACACAGATAGCGAGTGAGCTGAAAATGTGTTTTTGAAAAGGCCACCTGGGAGCCTGATACTCAATCAAGGTCACGGGTCAAGGACCCAGAGCAGGTCAAAACAATATAGATGGACAGACAGGACTCAGGAAATAATTAGTCAGGGAGGGCCATCAGACAGGACACACACACACACACTCACGTACACACGTACCAGGTAGCCCAGCTCCCATGGGCAGGCCAAAAGGAGACAGAGACATGGGCAAGCAGAAGCCGGACTTGTGCTGGGCTATGGCCTGGAATTTAAAAGGGAGCAAATGGTGATGAGTTTAAGGCTTTAGGTTTAGTATAATCACAGTATAATCCTGAGAAGAAGCCTTGAGTTTGACAAATGCTTTGCAACATTAAGTCTGTGCAGAGCTGCTACACAGCACTATGCATATAAGTAAAAAGATGTGCAAACAGCTTTGTCTGCCATTTTTTATGACATGAAATATGACGCATCATGTCACACCACAATTTGAAGCATGCACAACGCACGCATATTAAAATCTGGTGCGTGTCCACACTGTCAACACAGAACATAGGCAAACCATTTGTCTAAGGCCTACCTGGCAGTTGAGGCACTTATAACCCTGCAGGTTGTACTGGTGCAGTACGGGGTTCTGTGCCATCTGCAGCCAAACACAACAATAAAGAGCGCTTGGGCAACACGGGGAGGCTGCAAGCTGTACTGGTGCAGGAGGTAGTTTCTGTCTGCATGGCCGTCAGCAAACAATAAAGCAGCCAAAAATCACACGGCAAGAAGGATAAAGAGCGCGGTAGCAAGTTCTCTGGAATGCTACTTCCAGGATGTACGGGTGCAAGACAGCACAAATGATCACCTGCAGCGGCATTAAGATACGTGTGTGTGTGCGTGTGTGCATATGTGTGTGTGTGCTGTTGTAATAACAAAGTGTACATGATGTGGACAGCACAGCACTAGCGCGTTGGGACCACAGGATGTGGCTTTTGTGCAGGAGATTGCGTGCACACTGCTCATGCTTTCGCTAGAGTACGTGCCTGGTGCTTGTGCACAGGGTATGCTACTCATGTGCAGCATTCATTGCAGCTCGCGTTCACAAGTCGAGTATAGAGACTTACACATACACGTACACGTATATACACACACCTCCCTCTACATCCCCACCTGCAGCTGATGCGCACAAGCCTGCGTGCACTACAGCCCAACATTAGACCCCTACTGCAAGTGCTGGGCATGAGTCGAGTAAACTGCCACCTGTTGCTGCTGCTGAGCTCTGATTTAGAACGCAAATAAGCAGCGCAACAGGGTTTCATTGCTTGGCTTTCAGCCCCAGTGTGCCCTGACAGCCACGACTTACGTCTGTAGGCTACAATATCCTGCCAGCAGCTGCAGAGCGCGTGTGCATCTGAACACAGTTTGCACCCAGCACGTGTAGGCCTTGTACCTCATTAGCACGCGAGAGCCATCCCGTTCCAGAGTTCACGCATGAAGTGGCACCATGGCACGCTCATTCATACAGCCTCACCAGCAGCTGCAGGCAGTGTACGTGCGCCCAGCACTTGCAGTCTTCACACTCGATCATCATCGCCCCGTCGTCGTGCCGCACACCGCACGGGCAGGACACGATGTAGGAGGGCTGCAGCACCCCCTGGCCTGCACCACACACAAAACGTTTACACATGTCAGTACGTATGAAGGGGCGTATGTAGGTGTGTGAGGTGTTTTTAAGGCTGCTGAGCTGCTGAGCAGGTGCGGTAAGGCACTTGCTCCTATACAAAAGCACAGACTGCGCCATGGCCACCAGGGTGACGAACGACGCAAAATGTTCAAAAGCCATGGCGATTGCACGTCTTGGCCCTAAGTAAATTGAACGAGAAGGAGCTTTTACTCTCGGTGGCTCTCGGTGGCTTCCTCCTGAAACTGAAGCATGTCACCACACAAGACAGTGAAGCTTCAAAGAAAGAAAGAGCGCCGCCCACACTTGCGACAGAGCACCATTCCATCGACATTTGCGTGTGCTATGTGTGTTGCGCGTGTATGTGTGCTATGCGCGTGCATGTGTGCTATGTGCGTGCAAGTGTATGTATGTGTGCAGTCCCTACCTGCAGCGTCGTTCTGCATTTCACCGGGTTGGCTGTGCTGGTGGCGCCCGTTGGTCAAAGCCTCTAGGTCCTCCTCGTCTTCTTCCGTTTCCTGCAATAAGTAAAAACAAGGGGGAAGGTCACTTGTAGCATTCATGGGCTGTGCTGCTGGTGCCCGTCTGTGAGACTCTCTTTGTCTCATCCTGGATTGTCTTGGGTCAGAGCCTCAATGTTTCTTAATCCTTTTACTTCTTCTGCGCAGCGTCACAAAGAGGAGGAGTTATACGTGGAATCCATTGGCTGCGCTGCTGGTGTCCGACTGCGAGCGTCTCTTTATCCTACCTGAGGCGAGTTGTGTGAGAAATTATTACCGGTAGAGAAATTGTGAACTTAGAGGAAATGCACAAGAGCAATGAGACTCAAAAGGAATGATCTCAAAACTTATTTCCGGTAGAGACATTGCCCCTCTCATGCGCATTTCCTTTTGAGGAGGAAATGCGCGTGAGAGGGGCAAGGTAGGGGAGGAGGCTGCCTGGGATGGTGCAAACAACGAGCAATGCGTAAGCAAGGAGGGGCACAACCGACCGCCTGCTGCAGGTTTGGGTGCTTCACACACAAGTGTGCAGGTGGTGTTCACCAGGAGCAGCAGGCGTTGAGCTTTTTGGGCAGACGGGAGGGAATGCGCGTGCATTGTTATGGTTTTTGTGCTCTTAAGTGGTAATACAATTGAAAAGGTTTCCCTGC
>Ga0307944_1001375_pt1 | contig 11506 bp, 8 predicted proteins | sample OrgLakmetagen179_FD_201831 | JGI IMG/M metagenome (GOLD analysis project Ga0307944, IMG submission 201831) | Saline water microbial communities from Organic Lake, Antarctica - #179 | ecosystem: Environmental > Aquatic > Non-marine Saline and Alkaline > Saline | place: Antarctica: Organic Lake... | reverse complement strand
CTGGTTCTCCCGACCGACGGCGTTCCCGAGGACCCTTTTTCCTTGGTGGCCAATTTCTCGTGGTTCATCGGCGGGTTGTACATGGACAGCGTGGACGGATGGGGTCTACGGATGGTTTCCGCTTACGATCCCCTCACATCCGTCATGTCGGAAGAGATAAGAGACGGAGTGACCCGCTTGATCGTCGCTTTGCCGTTGTGTATAGAACACGTTCCTCTGTTGAAGCTCGACCGCAACGACGTCGAAATGATTCTCAGGGTGAACCCAGATCGCGACGATTTGCTCCTCGAGCCCCCGAAGTGCGTCGGCTGGGATGTCCAAGACAAAATGGATAGCAGAACGGAAGATAGACTCAAACGCCTCGAAGACTCTGTAGAATATAGATGTCAGAAGGATGACGCTGACGGAGAAGGAAGCGGAGGCGGGACGGTCGTCAAAGTCTCGCGCAACTTGGTATTGAAACCGGTGCGGTGGGTGTGTGTGACGATGCTGACCATGATGATCATCGACAAACTCGACAAACGGAACATCCGTCGCGGAGGATGCGGCAATCCACGAGTATGATGGGCAATCGTCAAACAGGAGTATGCGTATGTTTTTTGTCTTCGAATGTCGTCTGTACATATAAAAAAAATCAGGTATGCGCCCCGAAACGATGGCATTACCCCCTCCACATGGTGCATGCGAAAGCGAGAGCGGCAGCTTCTTTTCATCCCTTGTAAAAATCCTGGTCGAGGCGGTGCGATCCATCATAATGCATGAACGTCCTGACTGTCCGCCCCAATCTGAATCCAAACGGGACACCGTGAATGATGACAGACATGAAGATCCACCCTTGGCACTCGCTTCGAGTATGCACGACCCATCTCGCGGGGACACATACCTACCGTCCTATCCAGGCGACTCGATGTCGGCGGTGAAAGGCCCGTGGAATACCACGATGCAATGAGTGTGATCCTGATCCTCTTTCTCCCCTTGATGATCTACTGGGACATACTCCGGCACGCGTGGGTGAACATGAGGTGCCTGTTTACCAGCAAACGACGCTGCATCAACGTGACCGTCGTCGATCACATCTGAATCTGCACCAGGCTTTCTTTTTTCGGTGAGCGTGTAGCGTTATCTAAAAAATAAAGCCTGACCAAAAAAAAGAAGACACGATTGCACAAAACACATAACCGTGGCCCTGAATCTCACGTCTTTCTGGTGAAAAAAGACGTGAGATTTTTACCAGGGTGTACCTGGTGTGCCTCGACATTATGCGAAGTGGCTTGCCACTTCGCATAACATTTTAGGAAAGGTTTTTTATTCTATCAACGCTAGAAGTTTTCGTAATTGGGATTCGTTGACGGATGTGTTCCCGATCCGTAACGAGTTCCCGACCCGCAACCTACCTTTGTGCCACGCGTCTCCGTTGACCTGGAACTTATGCTGCATTATGTCACCTCCGCCCTTGTTCCATATGTTGGTGTAGATGCGGAAGGATTCGTCGGGGTTGTCGTTCAAAGTGAGGCGTAGGTGGCTTCTGTCTCTCCCGTACGCGATTTTTTCCAGGTAGTAGGGATCGTTGCCGCGGGGTCCGAACCGAATTTTACCATCGACCTTGATATCTCCTCGGACGTGAGCATCTTTCATGTTCGCCTTTCCTCCCACGTGTACGTCTTTGTTCGCGTGGACGTCTCCGGATCGGTCCAGACGGAGTCTGCCTCCTCGATTCAGGAGGTCCAGATCCCCTGCGCGATTTTTCCGGAGGCTCGCGACGTCGTTGTTCTTGTGCGTCTTCAGGTCGTAATACACGTCGTCGTCGTATTCTTCCAAGCTGACGTGGGTGTCCGGCCTCTTGTAAAACGTGTGAAACCTCCCTCCGTCTTTGGACCCTTTTCCTCCCGGATTACGGACGTCCAGGTTCCCGTAGGCCTTGAGGTCTCCGGAAGCGTGGACGCTTTTACCGACGCGCAGATTTCCCTCGTGACCGGCGTCGCCGTTGCCTGTGAAATAGTGCTTCTCCACACCGGGGCCCTGGCAGCCCTGCGGACCTTCGCGACACGCGTTCCCCATGATCCGGAACTTTTCGTCTGGATTGTCATTGATCGTGAGATCTAAAGTGTGAACGGTACCTTGGTGTTAGGTGTGGATCCAGGGAGGACGACAATCGTGACCGTCGTTTGTATAGACGATAAAGGGAAAAAACACTCGGAAAAGCACCATGCTTTTAACCCTTGATACTCCTAGCACGTCTATTATTAAAGAATTGATACTCCTAGCACGTCTACTATTATAGAATTGATACTCCTAGCACGTCTATTGACAAAGAAAACAATGCCATTTGTTTCCCTTACTAACCCACCTCCAGCACCTCCCGTTCCCTTTCTATTTCTTCTTGATGACATAGAAACACAAGGATCTGTCCGTTCAATGCCTCGATAGTTGCGTTGCATTGTGCAACAGTCCTGCTCTCCAATCCCTGCAAGTACCGTCATGGATGGAGCAGAAGTGGCAACCCCTCTCCTTTTGACAAGCAACATGAAATCTGGACTTTTTGCACTGCCGCCCAGGCGAGCAGCAAGCGACAGGACGATGTCTCACTGAAACATATTACAACAAAGTGTCACAAATCAGAAAATCATACAGGAAAAAAGTGAGCAGTCGGTGCAAGAAGGTGTGGGAGCGTTAATTTTCATTTACAATTGTACCACATGGGTCCTCTTCTGGGAGGGCCTTTTTTTCTGACACCACTTTCTGACACCCAGTACCCCTGGGACATGTGATGAGGTACAATGTTTTTTGGTGCAAACATTTCCCTCTGCATTGGCCAGCAGAAGCCCACGTCATTTTTCGCTGTTGTTGTTAGTTCGATTCATACTAATTAATTACCATCTCGGTACACTCGAGTCGTAAATGTACAGTACGCGTACCAGAGTACGCGTACCCATACCCTTCGTACCCGTACTCGTACCCGTACGCGGCACGGCTGGCACGGCGGGGCGGAGAGGGGGCTGGAGGGTACCCCAGGTCCTCCCACCGACCCATTTTCACCGCCAACACACAAATTATATTAAATATTTTTTATGTGATGTTGAAGGCCTTCGAGCAACGTTGCACTGTAGTTGAGGCGGAAAAGGGGAAGAAGAAGAGGCTGGAATGCAATCTGTTGTTCTCTGTTATCACACATAGCACACCTCTCTGGGGCTAAGGGTAAGAAAGGAGCTGAGGCAGCTGTTTGCAAGAAGGCATGACATGTGGGATGCCGTACGGAAGGCGGGGCCTGGGCCCACTCTCCTACAACACTTACCGCACAACAGCGCTGAACAAGGTAAACATGAGAGCCTTTGGTAAAGCTACAGCGATGGGTAACGCTTAAGGGTACTCTCATTGACGGGCTTTTTTGAGTGGCTTCAATACTGCTTTATGGTTACATAGCTGATACCATTCATCTAGCCAAAAACAAGCTAAAGCAGCCAAAACATACATAGATGCAACTCATTAAGTTGGCATGTGCATAGGCAAGGTTTCTAGGCGGGTTTCACGCACACCGTACCGCCCTCAAAAAGTTGACGTACGTGTACCCGTACCCATACCCGTACCCGTACTGCCGTACTGTGCAACTATGAATTGAGTCTTGACTAGGTACACATGTAACGACTTATGAGGGGAAGTGCCACATGCTAGTGCTCTTGTGCAGTCGCTGGAATAATAGCAAATCACAGGATGCATCGGACGTGGATGTGCCGTGCATTATAAGCACTATCAGGCAGCGCACCTACGATGACCCCTAATCCCTGCTCCGGCATTTGCTTTATAAAAGGTTACCTGGATGCCCCTGTTCGACCGCTGTATCAGTAGAATTATAATGAGACCTCCAAGGCAAAGGGCGCACAGACCTGCATGGAGGCAGGGTGCACCCACGAGCGTGTTTTTACGTGCATAGTAGGATGCGTTGTAGGACGACCCAGGATAAATATCGCCAGTGCTAGATAGACGCATGTCCCATCTTGAAGAGTGGCTTGTGGCTTATGCTGTGTAAATGAAGGACCACTAAGGCAACTTGCTGCTTATTAGGAACCCTACCTTGGCATGTTTCTTTCGGAAGAGCCATGAATTCGAAGTAGGTGCTCAGTCCCTCCAAGGCCAACACAAGCCTGCACAGTGAAATGCATGTCTTTCATTCCCTTGGAGGGGGAGCTTTTCTGTGCTGGACATGCACATGGCACCCATGGACTCATCATCAGGACCCTGCTGGCGTGCGTCACCACATGTAAGCCTGCCTCACCTCATCGGAACGACCTCACTCAGGAAAAGGCGGGGGAGGAGGAGGAGGAGCGCGGCGCAGCCGTGCGAAGCGCGTATTAATAGTCATGCATTTACAGATTGTGAGCAAAGTAGCAAAGTGCTGAAGGGAAAATGAGAAAGATTTTCCAGAAACGTCAACCGAGTCTAACTAAGTCCTAACTAAGTCTAACTAAGTCCTGATATAAGTCCTGATATTATCACATGTAAATTCAAACATGCAACAAAATAAAATTTTGAATGGAAAGAACTGGATTAGGATATGCATTCACAGCATCACCTGCTGCAATGACCAGCACTGCTCCTACTCGAAGTGCCAGGGACCTAAAGAAGCTGCTGCAGGTAAGTTTCGTTTACGCACCCAACCGGCGCGATTGCAATTTACTAGCACATGCTCGGGATATTCCTTCTCTTCCACCCCCCCCACCCTTTCCCGATCGAATAAGGTGCGTCCGTGCACACATCCTGCAGCATATCGTGTCGACGCCCAGCACGTCATGCTCTGTTGACATGTCGGTCGACATGTCGGAGGCGGCAGCGTCCGACTGCTGCCCGTTTCTGCCCGTGTGCGCACCAGTTCGCGCCCTTCTAAGCCACTGGCTGACCTGCGAGGTGACGAGCAGGGCGGGGTGCATGCAAGATTGTTTCCCCTAGCAACATACACAAGACATACATACATAGCAATAAGCAACCACTGCTGACCGGGGCTTTATTTAAATGCACACCCAGCAGGACCCCGCGTGCGAGGTTTGCTCTGCCCTCTGGCCTGAAATTAGCGAGAATGAAGCAATCAGGGTGCGTGCGTGTGAGCATGCGTGTTAGGTTGATTGTATACAGTACGCACACAATGGTACCAGGGTGCTTTAACAAACTTATTATCAGGTGGTAGCTAATACATAATACATGTAGCACTCCGTCCCCCCCACGCACGCACCTGCTGGCCTGCAAGCTTGGCCAGCCTTAGGCAAAAATGGCCAATGGCTACACCCTGCTCTTGTACTTGCCACTGCAAGGACTTGCTGCATCACGTTAATGCCAATAGTAGCAGAAGTTTGTTATGCCCGTGCGTGCATGCAGAGCAAGCTGATGATTTTCAGCAACACCTGTATGACCACTTCCCGCTAACAGGACTGTTAGTTAGTTCAGCAGTGTGCCTCCTAAGTAGTAGCGCTTACTCCTTGATTGGCCGGCCAGCAGATCACCACAACCGAGCAGGATCCACTCAGGTTCCCACGCACATGTTGTAGTGCTCATCATATCATCTGTAACATGCATAAGTAAAGTACAATCCACTTATCGCTCATTCATCCGGTTAACCATTTTGGCCGCTACGCCACTACATCATCATATCCATCTCACTTCATTAAAAGTGCAGTAAACGTTTACTTGCGTCCCCTTTTTGCCACCATACCACCATGTGCACGTGCTCTAATTAGCACTCAATAATCTTGTAGTACAAGGGTTATCTATCTAGTCCTGTTGCACAGGCGGTGTGTGCAATACAGCCCTTTGCGACTTTGTTTAGTTGCTCAGGAACCTTTTTATAACCTCCACACATGAAGCATTAATGGATCAGACTACATTGAGGTGGCAGACGCAGCATCACTGCACACGGTCCGACTACGTAATTTGTCACCTCAAAGGGACTTGTGAATAATGGGCGCAGCTTATTTACCGAGCTTCACCATCTCAGTTTATACCTCACTTCGTCACTTCCCTATGATGCTGGTTTATCTTCTTCTATCCTTTGTTGCGCACAGCTCCCATCATTCCTTCTTGCACAACTCTTCCTGCAAAATGAGCAGCCGGCCATGAGGCGTCTTGAACGCTATAGAAGGCAACTGCAAACAAACCTATAGCTCGGTTTCAATCAAGGAGTGTTGGCTGCAGTTCAGAGGGAATTGTTTAACTTCCTCAACTCCTGACAGGGGTTTTAATTATTTGCAAACTCGGCACAGGCCAAAGAAATTTCCTAGCCATCATGCTCTCACGTGAGCTCAAAAGTGTTTCCTAACTCCAATGTACATATGATCCGTTTGACCATCCATTTGGGGGTGGAAGGTTCAAAACATTATCTTATTTAGGCTCACACATCGCACAAATGTACCCAAACTTTGTAGTTGATTTGGAGCTCGTGATCTGATCTGAGTGTGACCGGCAGCCCTTGGCAACCTCACATTATTAAAATTAGCATCAAAGCTTCTATCCAGCATTCAGGGCCTCGTGGTGCCCACTAATGCACCATCTTTTACAAGGCACGAGCTGTCTTCAGTCCACGATGTGGCAGGGTGGGACGGCGCCTTTCTGTCCTACCCTTTCAATCTTAACTTAGAGAGCCTATGTGTGGGATCTTTTGCTTGGATCAGACTGCTATGTACGACTATTTAGTCACGTGCATACCAAAGTTCTTCTTCACTTTTCAGCCTCTGTGTATCCAATGCTTAGAACAACAGAGGGAATCATTTGTATGCCGCTTGATTATTCCCACAAACCAAAAACATCGAAGTAGAGCTACAAGTGTTTCCTTTAGGCGTCCCCGATTTAATCTTCATTACTCTTCTTCCCACCAAATTCCTGGGAAGAAAACGGTGCTGGTGTAGGCCCTGTCAAATTCTTACTTGTTGTAGCATTCTGCTGCACGTCTGCATCACTCGGATGGTTCTTAGAAGCGTCAACTAAGTCCGCCCTTTTCATTACCTCGGAGGAGGAGGAGAAGGCAGTTGCTGGTGTGCTAGATCAGCATCATGAATCGACTCCCTTAACCATTTCCGTCGACAAACCATTACAAACAACGCAAGCCTGAAAGTCTCAGCACATATGACCGTGTTGGGGATTGCTGGGTCATGCTGCAGCGGGTTGCGGGTTGTTGGTTCTGCCAGATTCAAAGAGCCTTTGCCGTACCTGATCAATAATGTCGACTTGACAGGAACTTCATCCACCTAGCCGCCTTCTACTTCTAAACAAGATGGGTCGCGTTTGCAGATGAATGCACGCGCGATAGTCTGTTATGAGCTCAACATTTGGAGCACCCTCCAATCAATGAGCACCCCTGACTTGCAAGGCGTACACAATCTCGAGCAATTCTTGCCCAGATAATCTGTGATTGAGTTCTGCGGGTGCAAGAACTGAACTCGTGTAGTATAAAGTATAAAACAACACAACCTTGCATAATAAGTACGCCACCAGAGCCAACCACACAAGTGACAGTGTGCATTTGAAGATGCTTGTTTTTATCTAGGACAGCCAAGAACAAGTGCCGTAATCAGTTTAGACCAGCATAAAAAACTTTCACGTGCTCTTTACTCAGGGCACTCCAGTCTGCTGCCTGTTTTGGCTTGCGCCATCTAAGCATGCCTCAGTCATAATTCGGTCTTCTCTCAGGCATGAAATGCCACGATTGGCTTTTTCCTAAGCACCGGCAAGGACTGCCGAGCAAATACAAGAAATTGACGCTGGGATGTCCCTGTTCATTGAATACTCTGTTCACATTTGCACCAAAAAAGCAAAGAGGAGGAGGGAAACAAGATGTGTATGGGCAACCTACTCTCTTTTTATCTCCCTACCTTGAGCATTGAACACCCCGCACATCATGGGTGTACCCCTCTCATCGTTGTTAATGCCCTACATAGTAACAGGCCGCCTGTGTGCATTGTGTGAAAGTCTGAGTGCAAACGTGGGATGAGAGTGTCAGGCAGGCAAAAGGGAGCAGAGCAAACAAGGGGATTTGGGCTGCAGAACAATTGTGAAAGGAGGGTCATTTAGACCGCCTGTTTGATGTCCTATGATTAAAGAAAGAGCACACAAGACCGTACGCAGGGGTAGAAATGAGCTAACTTAAAGGTGAGATTGGAGCCTACATACAACCATGCAGATTGTTTTGCAGACCCGCTGTCCCCACAAACCTCGCTCGTAGATGCCGCTCCTATTGTTGGGTTGGAGGCCCACATCTTGGATGCATGGGAAGTTATACCTCTAGCAGGCTTGCAGCACTGGAAGAATGTCATTTTTGTATATCCTAAGGGTCTGCGGTCAAATTCAAATATACATGGCCTCACAACGGGACAGTGGGTGTGAGGGTGTGAGTGTGGGTGGGTGCATGGTGCTTTGATCTTCTTAAACGGCATTTCATCACACCATACAAAGGTATGTTCTTGTACATCGTGTGCTTGAAATGGGAGTAAACCTGGATCTTTTGTATTTATTTGCCAGAACGAGCCAGGTAGATCTAGTGTCCATTGTAGTGCCTGGATTAGGGATTGAATCAGGTCAAACTTCTCACGTGATGTTTTGCTGTTTCTATCCTAGTTCGCAAGCCTGGAGGGGAGAGCAACAGACGAAGACAGTCAGGTGATGCCCATCGCCCCTTTGCTGTTATTGAGGAGCACCTCCATTGTACGCAACAATGCTGGAGTTGGACGCTGGACTTCAGCTGAGTACCAGGACACATTGAAACTGTTGTTGAGGAGCCTTGTGCTCCAGGGGACAGGCAAACACAGGTATGAGTCTGAACAATGTTGTACACGTTGAAGCGACTGCACAAAGGCACCGCCTCACCTTTGACTCTCTCTAGCCTTGACAAAGAAATCAACTGAATTATTCTGAATGATGGGTGAAACATGGACAATAGAGTTTATGGCATCAGGCTGTTACTGTTAATGATGTGGCTGGGTGTTGAACCCGTGCCTACAGATAGCAAACAGGTGTAGCCCTGGACTTCCTTGTGAGCCTTATGTCTAAGAGCCTGTAAGGTGATCTGATGATTTGAGGATAGGAAGGTGTTCTGTTACAGGGGATGAAGGCTTGAGCGAAATGCTGGAATGTAGTCGGAGCGTGTTGCGTGTATATCTATCGTGTGTGGGTGCATTACAGCAGCAACAAACTTTACAGCATTAATTAAACTGTGTGCTTGCATAGACGTCTAATTGCCAAGACTCTGGTTGCATTCTGGTAAAAGGACGCAAAGCACCAAGTCAAGAAATTGTCCATGTAATGGAAGACCTTTGGGATCACAGTCTTGTGGTGGCTTCCTTTGACTTTTGAGTTTGGTCAGTGCGAGTTGAAGCACTCGTTATGTCTGAGATTTGAGGAGGTCTGAGGTACTTTCAGTGCCAAGAGCAATAGCATACGCTATTAATTTCCCAATTTGCCTAAGGGATTACTCTGACAAGCTCTCCCATTCACTCCTTGTTTTAAATAACGCAAGTTTTAACTTTGATGCTCCATACCGCCGTAAACTGCAATTCTAAGAGTGTTTGAGGGTCGGTGGTGTTTGAAGGGCGTTCACCTTTGCATATTGGATGGAGACCAAATTTCCACACATGCACAGATTCCAGGCAGAGCGATGCATAAGGGTTTGTGGTCATCATTATAATCCAGATAGGGAAAACATATAGACATGTTGTTGCCTGTGCAGAGGGCAGCAAAATAAATAGCTTGCTGTGCTGTTGAAATGTTTGGTGTTCTCACAACAGATTGGGCAACAGATGGAGAAATGAAAGGTATGGGAGGAGGATCCCTGCCTCAAAAAACTTGTTTCTTATATGATCACTCGTGATCTCAGGTATCTTGGGGTCTTGGAAGGGTAAGCCAAGTAACCAGGACCCAACTTTGAATTTGAAATTGCATGGCATATACCACCCACCTGGCATTTCCTCCTCTAGACCACCGTATTTGAATGCACTATGTGGTGTTACCTCCATAAGTGTCCTGATGAATCAGTGAAGTCAAATCATGGTGTACCTCAAGGCAGAGTGACAGCAGCACAGTGTGCTCATTTGAATCATGCCAATTGACCAGCTGATGTTTCTGGACCAATTAATGCTCCTTGCATGCAGTTAAGATCATTGAGACTGTTGCATTTCTTTATTTTGTTGAGATCAAAACTTCGAGTTGCAAGGAGGCTAAACCAATATTGTACCTGGGCATTGTATCTGGGCATCAAACTAGCAGGCGCTTGAAAGCACTTTCTTTTTGCTTCCATTCACTTCATTTTATGCTGCCCTCAAGTTCTGGACGTTCTGTGTGCTTGTCAATAAAATTATCTTTTGTGTTGCCCCGTCTGCTTGTTAAATTTTTCTCACTTATATCACAAGCTTGGGCTGCCTGTCTCCTACACTTTGTTCTACGTGCTTCTCATCTCACATTTTGCTCAACTACTGTGCACATAAGTCCCTCCCGATCTGTCCTGCAAGTTGAACAGCTAGGTTCCTGATTTGTTACTTTGACAAAATGCGCAGTCGCAACTTACCCACAAGGGATCAAACATGGCCTTGTACAGAGACTCTACTATTAACAATGAATTGGAAGTTCAGCTAAAGCTAAGCTACGAAGTTTGTACAGTGATATCAGGAAAGCTTTCAGGAATAAGGAGTATTTTTAAAGATTCCACTTCATGGCAGGTGTTACGTGGTGGTCACTCCTACCTTGACTTGTTCTCCCACACAAAATGCCTGCTATGTGTGAGATCGGTCACACTGCAGGGTATGCATAGCAGTGACACTGCAGGGTATGCGTAGCAGGGTGTGCATAGCAGTGACACTGCAGTGTATGCGTAGCAGGGTGTGCATAGCAGTGTATGCGTAGCAGTGTATGCATAGCAGTGTATGCATAGCAGTGTATGCGTAGCAGGGTATGCATAGCAGTGACTGGATTACAAGGCAAGCTCAAACCTTGCATTATCATCACGTTGGATGCTGAACTGCTATTCATTCACGTAGTAGACCAGCATGCTGCTCGTACAAATAGTGACTTGTAGAGTTCATACTCGTAAAATTCAGACAGACACGCAGAATTTAGACAGACACGTAGAAGTCATATTCGTATTCATACACGTAGAATCCATACACGTATTCAAACAGACACGTAACATTCATACGCGTAGAAGTAGACCAGCATGCTGCTCGTACAAACATTGATTTGCTACTGCACGTCGTGATCTAGCAAGAGTGTTATTCATTCCATGCTCTAGACTTTGATGTTACAATGAATGTGTTGTCAACCACAACCCTCCCTCCCCAACTGGCTTGCTCCGATCCATTGTGCTGTACTTTCAGGATCAAATGGAGTGGCTTCGCGAGGCCAAGAGGTTATGGCACCACCTCATTTCTGAATGTGAAACTGCTAGCATGGAGTGCGGTTACCCCGGCTGTCAGAACGCTCGGGCCATCTTGCGCCACCACATTGCGTGCCAGGTGTGGCGGAAGGGTGTGTGCTTGGGGGG
>Ga0307944_1001325_pt1 | contig 11769 bp, 8 predicted proteins | sample OrgLakmetagen179_FD_201831 | JGI IMG/M metagenome (GOLD analysis project Ga0307944, IMG submission 201831) | Saline water microbial communities from Organic Lake, Antarctica - #179 | ecosystem: Environmental > Aquatic > Non-marine Saline and Alkaline > Saline | place: Antarctica: Organic Lake... | reverse complement strand
GGGGTCGTAGTCGAAGTTAAATTTGAGAACGGCCAGTCTCAGCTCGAAGAAGGTGGCGTTATAGTTGTCCTCAATCAAGAGAGCTTAATTGTCCCAACGGCTATATCCTCAAGGAGTGATAAGCGACTGATGGGTATTTGGAATATCGAGTACGCGCTTATTCCATTCTTAGGTTGGGCTACAAGCCTAATGGGCTGGATCATTGTTCGGCAATGGTCCGGACAATCTAAGAGGCAACTGCACAAGGCTGCGCTTTACGCAAAAAATGGTGGTTTAATTGTGATATCGGCAGAGGGAAAGCGGAGTATTGATGGAGAACTGATGCCTTATAAAAAAGGTGTTGCGGTTCTGCCCATTGAGTCGCAGGCTGTTATTCATCCTCTGTACATTGCTGGTGCTAGGCATTGCCTTCCGGTAGGTGAATGGAGAATTCGGCCTGGAACAGTTGTACTTCATTACTTAGAGCCAATCCCAACGGAAGGCCTCACCTATGACGATCGAAATTCTTTGCTAGAGAAACTTCGAGCGGTAGCAGAGGTTGAACATGCTCAATGTAAACAAGCCGAAGGACTAAAGTGACACCCATGTTAGTGAAATTTGAAAGCAGTTTACTATCGGAAATAGAGACTCGTTTAAAGGTGAATGGTACAAAGGGGCGTGACAGGAAGATCCCAGTGTTTAGCCCAAAATCTTGATTTTCAGGCACAGAAAAACCTCAGGTAGCCCTGAAAATTGATTCTGAGAGCGACTAAATGCATCCAAGTTAATGAAATTTGAAAGGATTTTACTATCCAAAATAGAGACTCGTCTAGAGGTGAATGGTACAAAAGGGGTGTGACAGGAAGATCCCAGTGTTTAGCCCAAAATCTTGATTTTCAGGCACAGAAAAACCTCAGTTAGCCCTGAAAATTGATTCTGAGAGGGTGTTGAACGTGGCATAGTGTCTAACCCTGACAGCCCGTTTTTATAGAGCTGTATAAAATACTGTATATAGGTCTGAGGGTCAAGTACTCGGGTGGGTGTCTAGCTAAGCCTATGTGCAGAACATGCGAGAGCATCGCCGTCAAAAATGAAGAGTTCCGCCGGGTGCTCTACACGGCGAAGAACTGCCAGTTCGTCGTCATGGCGCTAAAACCCAAGGGGGAGATCGGGATGGAAGTCCACAAGCTCGACCAGTTCTTTCGCGTGGAGGAAGGGGCGGGTGAGGCGGTTCTCGATGGCGTTCGCACGGCGATCAGCGCAGGCTTTGCGGTGCTCGTCCCGGCCGGGGTGAATCACAACATCATCAACACCGGCAGTGTTCCGCTGAAGCTCTATACGATTTATGCGCCGCCGAATCACCGGGACGGCGTCGTCCACCATACCAGCGACGACGCGGAGGCGGACAACGAACACTTCGATGGCAAAACGACGGAATAGAAGATTGACCGGGCGCTGGGTTGATCTCAGCACTAGCGCCCAGATTGACCTCCCATGGCGGTCTCTATATCGTTGGCCCCGAATCATGTTTGAAAGGAAACGCACATGGCAAGAAATAATATACCGCGTCATATCGGTTTCATTCCGGATGAAAATCGCCGCTGGGCTGTAGACCACGGCCTGACGAAAGAGGCTGGATATGCTTATGGTATCGATCCGGGATTGCTGTTGTACGAGAATTGCAAGGAATGTGGAATCGCGGAAGTTTCTGTCTACTGCTTTACCCAGGATAATACCAAGCGGCCTGCCATTCAAAATCAGGCATTCAGCGAGGCCAGCGTTGTATTTGCTTGTGAAATTGCGCGTCGTGGCGCAGCCTTACTGGTTGTCGGTGATGAGACCTCGGCGCAATTTCCCGAAAAATTAAAAGAATTCCGGCAGCGCCAGGGCAGTGGAATGAAAGTAAATCTACTCGTCAATTATGGTTGGGAATGGGATCTGGCCGGCCTTAAAAATGGTGGCCTGCGTTCAGATGAAGTCTCACGTCTGGACTTGATTGTACGCTGGGGCGGGGGACGCCGCTTGAGCGGATTTCTTCCGGTGCAATCGGTTTACGCGGATATTTATGTCCGGGACGAATATTGGCCAGATTACCGTCCGCAGCATTTTGAGCAGGCACTCGCCTGGTTTAAGAACCAGGACCGGACACTCGGTGGGTAATGCAAAATTTTGCTCTGTTTTAATTACTACATAGGGCGGAAAAGGTCGGCGGAAAAGGGGTCAGGAGCCGATACGGAGCCTAACCAGTCGTTGCAGTGGACCGGGCTACGCCCGGCCACTGAACTTGATCGTTATGTGCCAAGGAGAGTTCATTGTCAAACCAAGACTAATTGGACATGCACTTTAGTCGACTATCATAGTTGGGCTAGCTATATTCTATTACTATTCTATGTGGCGGGTGCCCACACAATCCTAGTGCTGAGGTGGGTATCCCGTTAGAAACCTTCAGACCCGAGTCTATATGAGTATCCTTATTCTATAGTCATGGCATCCATATCAGCTCAACGAGCTTGGTATTCGGATCAGTAAACTGAGCTGCCAACGCAGTCAATTGCATTGACGTTGCCGGGGGCTCGGTGGCAAAGGTCAATGCCTCTACAGGGTTCTGTCCAAACAGGGGCGCATATGCCATGACCTCGGCTTGCTGTTTGGCTCCGTTAATGTTTTGCTGAAAATCCAGTTTAAGCGTTTGATGCCATTGATTAATTTGGTTAGCTGTTGCTTGCGATTCGGCAAGCGATACCAACTGAGTTTTTACCTCTGTTAATACGGTCTCGACATTCTCCGGATCTGTTGACAATTCAATGATCAGTGTGATCTCGTCCTGCGTGATTGTTGCTCCATCAATGGTCGACCCAATCGAATAGACATAACCCCTATTTTCCCGAATCTCTTCAAACAAGGTTTTATTCAACCAGGCTTCCAGCAAATTGAATGTGGTGAACGACGTTTCCGTAAAGTCGGTTTTAGGCAGGCTGTACCTTAGTACGGCAGTTGCTGTTTGTTCGCCGCTGCCAGACACTCTGTGTGAGGCGGTTTCTGCAGGTGCAGGGTAGGCGCGCGCCACGCTCCAGTCGGCTGACTGTTGAGGTAAGGTGGCAATGGCTTCGATGATCGACGTACGCACTGTTTTTCTGCTGATGTCGCCGACGATACTGAGTTGATAATTCTGGGTGCCGGAGAAATAAGTGTCATAGATTGCCTGTATCGAATCGGCATCAATACGATTGAGCTCTTCTGCCGAGAGGGACCTGAAGGCAACATCGTTGCGAAAAAGCGTTTCCTCCACGGTTTTGATCCAGGGTTCATGAGGGTGTCCCTGGATCTGGTTAAGGTGTTCCTGATTCTGGTTGCGAATGTGACGCCATGCGGTGTCATCGACCTGAGCTTCTGTCAGGGCGCTGTGCAATAACCGCATCATCACTGGAAATTGCTGGCGTGGGCCGGACCCATACATCCCGCGCTCAAAGAAGGAGAACCTGGGCATTTGGGTTATATTGCGGGCATTGAGCCATTCACTAAGCTGAGATCCGTTCATATCGCGCAGTCCGCTGGTGCCGAGTGTGGGCAGTGCCAGGCGAGCAACGATGGTTTCCGAAGGAGACAGAGCATTGAAACCGTGCAAGCCAACCAATTCATAGTAGACCTTGCCGGGTGCCTGATCGCTGTGCCGGTAATGGACCGTCATGCCGTTATTAAGGGTCCAGCGAGTCACGTCTTGGGCGAGCGCTTCTTCTTTTACAATGGCCCCACCCGTTGCCGGATTAATTGCCCAAGCCGTATCAGTCTCGCTTTCACTGGCTACGGTTGCGAGCGGCAGAACAGCGGCGCTGTCAAGCCAGGTGTTTATGTCTTCAATAGTAGGGGCTGGCGAGCGGTACGGGTGTATCAGCGTGATCTTTGGATCGGAGTTGAACAACGCAGCAAAGGCCGCCTGAACACTTTCGGGAGTTAACTCTCCCAGCCTTTGTTCAAACAGTTTAATGCGTTCAGGTTGCCCCAGCATTGGCCAGTCAAAAAGAATATTCTGTGCTATTACATCAGCCAGGTAGGCCGCTGAATCTTGCTGAGAGCGTTCATGTTCCAGCAAGCTATTGCGCCAGTTGTCGAGCTCAGCCTGGTCAATGCCGGTGGCGATAATGCGTTGACGTTCTTGTTCGATCAATCCGATGGCCTGCTCAAAGTCATCGCCAGCCAGATTGGCCGACACGCCTATGTTCAGCGTGTCTCCAGACAGGTGATTCCAGGAATAGTCTGCGTTGCTAACGGCACCCTGAGTATCCGGCAGGCGAGCTTGAACCCGGTCGTACCAGATATCCAGCGCAGCAATCCAATGGTTAATGTCGACAAGCTCATCGATGGTATCAATGAGTGGGTAATCGACATAGTGATTGATTTCGACGTAACCGCTGGTCACGTAAGGGTCGGTCAGAATTAACCGTTCTTCCATGGCTGCCGGATTTAGCTTGTATGAGCCCGGTTCTGGGCTGTTTTGATTGTCTTCGGGGAAATACTGTGAGACCAGTTCAGCCACTGCCGGTGCATCAACGTCTCCAGCGACAATAATGGCCATGTTGTTGGCCCGGTACCAGCGCTGGTAAAACGCTTTCAAGCCTTCGGCCGTTGCCGACTCAATGCTTATTCGTGTGCCAATCGGCATACGATCTGCACCCCGGGTGCCTGCATAGTAATTCTCTTTAATTCGAGACTCGACGCGGTCTGCTTCAGTTTGCATCAGCCGCCATTCTTCCACAACGATCGCTTTTTCTTTCTGGACTTCCTGCTCACTGAACTCAACGCGATAGGCCCACTCGGACAGCAGCCGAATCGCTGCCTCAAGACGTTCAGGGTCAACGCTGTTCAAGTACAAGTCATAGCGGGTGTGGTCGAACGTGGTGTAGGCATTCACATGATCGCCTAAACTCATACCAAGGTATTCCAGCTGTTCCCTAATGGCATCACCGGGAAACGCGTCTGTTCCATTGAACGCCATGTGCTCAACGAAGTGAGCATAGCCAAGCTCTGTATCCCTTTCCTGCAAGCTGCCTGCCTTCACCAGAAGACTGAGGGTAGCTTCATTATTGGAGTGACTATTGCTGTTAGGCCAAATAGACACATAGGGTTGGCCTTGATGGGTGACGCTAACGGGTTGAGTGATTGTGTTGGTCTGTGCACAACCCACTAAAGCCAGAAGTGTCAGTAGCAGTATTGATATTCCTGATGTTTTTAGGTGCATGGCGTTACTCTTTCCTTTGAGGGTAATGTTGGTTAATACAGTGCGTGGGTCGTGTGGCATCAGCGCGGTCCTTTGCGATACCGTAAATCATCAGATAGAACGGTGCTGTAAACAGATGGTGCACCTGTGTCCAGCGTCGTTTGAAACCCGTATCAAAATCGATACTGTTACCATAAAACAGTTGGTTGGTATTTAACCATAGCGCATCGATGTCCTCGATCGATCGGATGTCGTTGCCGTGCAGCGCGTGTTCAAAGTGATGCAGGATTCGGTGTCGATGGTTCATTTCGATCTGCCTGCTTTGCCTAAAGGCGATGAGGTTCGTTTTACAGTCAGGATACTCAATTTCCAGACTTTCCAGAAAGACAGTCTCAAAATCCAGAGCCCAGGTTTCACTGTCCACAGCATTCAGTGGTTCGCTGGTGTGTGCAGAGTGTCGATGCAGGTAGTGGTGGACGGCATGCCCTATCTCATGGGCAAGCCGCACGGCAGATGAGAGGCTACCATCGAAATCCAATTGTACGTAGCTGCCAAAAGGTGTGTCCAAACACAGGTCAGGAAGATCTGCCTCGGGTAGCAAACGAAGCCTTCCCTGTGTAAGGATCCGGTCTATTTCCCGAGCGCATTCAGGATGGCATTGACTGAACGATGCCCTGAGTAGGCGGAGTGTGTCAGAAAGGGAAAAGTGAAGGTGTGCAAACTGACTGTCTTCAAGATCGCGAATGTCCGATAGCAAGGGCCGTTGAATACCTGAATCAATCTGCAACCTGGCGAAATAGGCCTGACTTTCTGCCTGATGTACCGCTGTAAAGTTGACCTGGTCGTTATGGAGGCGATTGTTGCGCATTCGATGGGTAAAGGCTATTACGCCGGGATCAATACGTGATCTGTGCGCAAGAGCGGAACAGGCCTTGAGTCTATCTGTTTCATACTGGCTTGCGATATTCGCGTAAAATTGCTGCAGTTCTGGACTGAGACATGAAGCAGTCATGCTGTTAAGCCAAGTATGAATAGTGGTCGGTAGAGTATTGACTTCAACCTCAATACAGCGAATATACTCTTCAATTAGCTGGCCAAAGTGAGCCGTTTGGTCAAGGTGCCATCTGTACAGTTCGGTATGCGTGCCTTTTTCAGATTGGCACAAAGTATAGAGGTTAAAAGCGCTCTGAATCGAAAAGAGTATCCGATCAATCTTCATTATATCGTCGTAGATACTTAACATGGATTCGGGACTCTTCGATTTTATAGTGGCTTCTGACCACAGGCGGGCAAGTTCGTATTCCAGATGCAGGCGATGATTGTATTTTTCGTAATACGACAAAACATCATCGGCTAGGGTTAGGTCCCAAGTCGTCCAATCTGGCAGCATCGTTTTCACCGTTTGCGTATGCATTCTGTTCAGTACCTCAGAAAGTAGCTGACAGAAAAGGTGGGCGAATCGAGACAGTAGACGGCATGAAACCAACCCGCTGGTTGAACTAACAGTTCGCCGGGGTTTAGGACGACCTCGATTTTTGTTGCGTTGGAAAATTCGGGAAAGCGTTTGTAGTCAGGCTTTTCCGGCCTCACCCAGCACGGTTGATAGGTGTTGTAAGTCTTCATGGGGTAGAGGTAGGGTGCTTGATTGGGTGCGAACAGTATGACTTTTTTGCGCCCCATTATCTGATACAGAAAGCCGTCCAGCGGGTCGTGATGAAGACTGCTGGCCGGCACGTTCACAGGCACAGATCCCAGCCATATTTGAGGGTCAATGTAGTCATCCCGTGTAAAATGGTTGGGCATGAAGTCTTTGTGCATGGGGTCCGGTAAAAAGCAGCCTTCCGTATAAGCCTTGGTGTGACCTTCGATGATTTGATCGGTATCGAGATCTGCGGATCTAACCCGGCCGATAAATTCGGCTACCGTTTCTTTCTGGTCAGCCGAGCGAACTCGCAGCGGAACAGTACCGTATTCTTCCTCCAGGCGTTCCAGAGACCAACGACGGTCGTTAATCAGCATGTCCAGATCGGTGATGATCATGGGTTTTCCGGCAGCGATGGATTCAAGAATGTCCAGTTCTGGCGGGTTGGAAACCCGAGGAATATCGGTCAGCTTGTAAGCTTCGGTATCGAGGTTTTCAGCCAACTCGAAGCGTTCGAGTGTATCCTCCGCAGGTCTTAGCAGTGACTTGGCAACCTGGTTGATCAAGTCCAGGTTTCCGTCCAAGTGTATGTTGCCCATGACTTCCGGGTCTCTAAAGTCGATCTCGGTGATGGTGTTGACAATGTACTCTGCCGTCGCCAACGGTAGGGTTAGGGTGGCATCGGGGTGGTCCATCCAGCCGTATTGGATGTTAAGGTCGTTTCGCGAAAAATCGATGGCCAAGGGATAGGACTGAGCGGTACCCGAAATAGTGAACTGCACACGACCGGTAATCTGTTCCGGGTTTTCGAAACCGTGCTGAATAAGGTCGGCCAGCCCTCCTATCGCGGCTGGGCATTCCGTTAAGTGAGGTGGTTGAGCTAAAGTCATTACTGTCTCCTGTCCCTGCTAGTGGCAAAACGCTTTTTTACGGCAGTCGGCTGAGCCAATCCCACTGACGGTAATATGCCAGTTCGATCAACTCCCGAGCCAACTCGACCCGAGTGATCAATACGGCTAATTGACGATCCAGAAAATCTTGTTGGCGATTCTGGACATCGGTATAGCTGGCCAGCCCTTCGCGGTAACGCGTGAGCTCATGGTCTAGGGCGCGTTGGCTGAGGCGGAGGCCCTGGTCGTTTAAGCCCTGTTCGTCCAAGCGAGTCTCGGCGCTTTGCTGCAACTGAGCGATACTCCACTGAAGTTGTTTCAGTCGATCTTCCGCGTTCCAGCCAGCAATCGTTGCTTGGGCCCGTCGACGAGCCTGTTGTTCGCGGGTTGAAACATCGAACAGGGCATAGCTGAAGCGCAGCCCCCAAGCCTGGCTTTCTGCATCTGGCAATACATCGCGGTAGTTCTTCTCATAGCGATAAAACACACTCAGGTCTGGCCAACGGTCTCTGCGGCCCGCCCGTTCTTCCCGCTGCGCGACATCCAATTGCAGTTGCTGTTGCCGGTATTCGGGATGAACAGAGCGACTGGGTTCCCCGTTGAGCACAGGCAGTAATCGATCAAGCAGTGATGAGGTAGATGGCAGAGGTTCAACGTGTACATTGGCGTTACGAACCCATGAAAGGGTCAGAGTTTGTTGACTCCGGCGGACTGTTACTTCAGCCTCGGCAACCCTCAGCTCCTGTCGAAGTGCATCCAGATGGGCCAAGTCTCGATCTATGCTCAGACTTCGCCCTTCATTCACCAGCGCCGTGGTTACCTCAGTAAGATACCGAGTAAGTTCGAGCTTTTGTTGCTCCATCTGGAGTTGATCATGAGCCTCTTGAACGGCGGTGAAGTCGAGCATGGCATTCTTAAGCAGCGTCAGTCGATCCAACTCGCCCTCTAGCTGATAGTGTTGCCATTGCGTCTGAGCCCGAAGCCGTGGCAGGTTGTTATAGCCAAGGGTGTTATGCTTAAGCAGCGGCTGGGAGACCTCTATATTCAGGTTCTGTGCTTGCAGGTCTTTCTCCGGAATACCCTGACTCACCCTACCCAGTTGACGGCCGTATTGATGTTCCACGCCCAGGGACACCTCCGTGCCCAGCCAGGATGTCCAGGTAGAATCCAGACCTGTTGTCACCCCGCTCTCAATGGTTTTTGTGGCTTGTGTTGCCAGGGTGGCATCTGCTTCATCGGTGACTTCGTCATATCCCGTTCGGGCCGTGATGTCAGGCCAGTAATGACGCCGACCTTGTTGCAGATTAAGCAATTCTGCCTGTGCTAAAGCACTGTGTTCTTGCTGTGTTAGGTGGTATTGCAAGGTTGCTTCCAAATAGGATGCCAGGTCCAGAGATTGCACGTTCTGCGCCTGGGAAGGCAGGATGCTTAGTGCGCCTGCGAGCGCGATACAAAATGTCCATTGTTTGCTCATTGCGGCCTCATGCTCGATCACGAAGGTTCACTCAGGGCTGTGCGCAGGTTCTTGGTGAAAGGGTCAAATAAATAATTAATGAGGCGACGCTCACCGGCTTTTATTTCGACGCTCAACTGCAAACCGGGGCGCAGGAAGGTCTCTGGGTTGTTGATGTCCATCCGGGTAATATTGCCGGTCATACGATAAAAGCGCTGGCCAGTACCACCCTTGGCAGCCTCGGAAGATCGGGATACAAACCCTACCGTACCATGCAGACGGCCGTGATCTTCCGGGTTACTGCCCAGCGAACTGGCCCGAAATTCCATGCCAGGTTCCACCCAGATGGCGTAGTTCGACGGAATGCGGATTTCGATCTCGAGATCGTCACTGTCAAAGAGAGGGCGCAACGTCACAAGAGCGGCTCCGGCATCCATCACTTCATGCCGACCTCGGGCCAGTACCTGATCCACAACGGCCGCAAAGGGTGCGCGCACCGTCATGTCGGCCAACTGACGTAGCTGGCTGGTTAGCCGGCTTTGAGTTTGGCGGTACTGATCCAACTGATCATGCAGCCGCAGCATTCGCTCCAGAATGAAGTCTTCTTTCAGTTTGTCCCGCTCGACCCTAAGCGTATCCCGCTCGTTGCCCGCATTCGAAAGCTCTGAGCGAAGAGACTCCAGCCGGGATTCCGTGTCTAGCAACGCTCTCCGAGCGGTATCAGCTGAGCGCTGACTTTCGATGCCCTGGTCGTACAAGCGTTGTAAACGCCCTAATTCTGCTTGTTCCATCGACAGCGAAGCGTCCATCAGCCTGATCTGACGGGACATCGCAGCCTGGCGGCCTTCCAGGCCTATAACGGATTGATCGAGAGCGGCCAAGGAGTGGCCCAGTGACCGTTCCAGATACCCCTGATAATCTTGTCCGGGTATTGGATTGGCCACCGATTCAAGCAGGCGGGTGAGGTTCACCTGGGTATCCGGCGTCAACCAGGTACGCATTTGATAAAAGTCGGTCCAAATAGCCCGAGACAGGGTTGCGAGCTCCTGCTGCAAACGGTCTGTCTCAAGGTCCATCAATTCTGTATCGAACCGAACCAGGGGCTCCCCCTGACTAACTTCCATACCTTGCGAAACCAAAATGGCGTCAATGTACCCATGCTGAGGGCTGCGGACTTCAAACAGCTTCGCCTGGGCTTCCAGAACGCCTTGGGCAGGAACAATCTTGTCTACTTTGAAGACAACGGCACAGGTTACTGCTGTAATGATCACCATTAAAATGATGGCTGTCATCACCTTCAAGTCAACGGGCACATTGAACCGCTTACTGTACTCAGGGTTGTCGCTCAACTGGTTCAGTGTGTGAATTTCCCGGAAACTATATTGCACGGGAAACCTCTTGCTCGACCAGCTCAGGCAGGTGGTCGGCGTGGAGTGCCAGCCGGTCCAGGGCCGTGTCACGCTTGAGCATGGCATCCCACATCGCCTTGTAACTATTGTCACCGCTAAGCAGTTCGTCGTGCGTCCCGACCGCTTCAATTGCACCATGTTGCATAACAACGATGCGGTCACAGTAGGAAAGCGTGTTCAGGCGATGCGCAATGATAATGCCGGTCTTGTTCTGGCAGGCGTTGTAGATGGTGTCTTTAATTTTTTCTTCGGTTTGGTTATCCAGTGCACTGGTGGCTTCATCAAACAACAGAATGTCACTGTTGCGCACCAGCGCCCTGGCGATGGCGAGACGTTGGCGCTGCCCGCCAGACAAGTTGCCACCGTCTTCACTGAGGTTAGTCAAAAACTTGTGTGGCATCTCATCGACAAAGTCGTTACTGCCAGAGGCGTCCAGAGCACGTTGGATGTCTTCGACATTGGAATCAAGACGGCCAAGGTGAATATTCTCCAGCACTGAAGTATTGAACAGGAAGTTGGTCTGTTGAACAGACGATATACGGGCGCGAAGCACCTCCGGCGGAATCAGGTCAATATCGTAGCCGTTGACTTTTATCTTGCCTCGTGTCGGTTTGTAAAAACCCAGTAGCAGGTTGGCAAGCGTGGATTTACCGGACCCACTGCCGCCAACGATGCCCGCAATTTCATGCGGCTGTATCATAAGGTTTATGTTCCTGAGTACATAATTGTCAGACTCCTGAATGCCTTCAGCGTCGTTCGAGGGGTATCGAAACCAGACCTCCTGAAATTCGATAGGACCGTTAAGGTCCAGTTCGCGACCGTCAACCGGTAGAGCAATGGGTTCCGGCGGTTGTAATTCTTCCAATCTTCTTTTAGCCAGTTTGAAGGTCTCCCAGCCGCTGGCGGTCATCACCAGAGACAATAAGGGGTTGACGACATTCCCGGCCATCATGTTGAACGCAATTAACTGGCCGATCGTCATTTGGTTGGCAAACACCGCCTGAGCACCAAAAAAGATAACGGCGATCGTTATTAACTGGCTTTGGAAACTCACCATGGCACGCACCACATGGCCCAGCCTGGCAATGTGGAAATCGCCATAAAGATTGGTTTCCAGGCTTGTGTTGATGCGGTGGCGAAAGTGTGATTCATTCGCCAGTGACTTGATGGTGCGCATACCC
>Ga0307944_1001308_pt1 | contig 11866 bp, 10 predicted proteins | sample OrgLakmetagen179_FD_201831 | JGI IMG/M metagenome (GOLD analysis project Ga0307944, IMG submission 201831) | Saline water microbial communities from Organic Lake, Antarctica - #179 | ecosystem: Environmental > Aquatic > Non-marine Saline and Alkaline > Saline | place: Antarctica: Organic Lake... | reverse complement strand
AGTTTAAAGAAGAGTGGCTGCTTATCCCTCAAGAGGACAGACTCGATCTTTTAAGAGGATTGATCGACTCGGGAGGAAGTATATTTAAAGACAGTAGTTGCCGCTACTATTCCAGCGATATTGACATAGCACGTAAAGTTAGAATATTGGCCTGCTCTTTAGGTCTTAAAGCTACTCTTGTGGAGAAAAACATACCTGAGGATAATAAAAGACACTACATAGTAGACTTCACTCCTATGGACAGAGAGCTAGTGTCCAAAGGAACTTATAAGTATGTAGATAAGAGATATATTGTCGATGTCGAGGAAACCGAAGAGTTTGAGGAGATGTTTTGCGTTGAAGTAGATTCAAAAGACAGTAGTTACTTAATATCTGACTCTTATATCCCTACGCACAACTCGGCCATGGCATCTCAAACGGCACTTTATTTTTGTGCCTTTAATGGAAATGGCTCTAAAGTGGCATGTTTGGCCACTAGAAAAGAACAGGCCAGAATTGTTTTAGACTCTGCCAGAGAAATGGCCAGAAAGAATGAGTCCTTTAAACGAAAGAAAGGCATTGAAGTGATGGCCCACAAAATAGAACAAACTTCCTCTTTCTCAGAAATAAGAGCATTGTCTTCTGACCAGAACGGACTAGACGGTTTGAATGACGCACTCGGTATATGTGACGAATTACATGCAATGAAGAAAGAAGTGTTCGAAGTTATTTCCTCGGGTATGAGTAAGCGAAGAGACTCACTCCTTCTTTGTATTACCACGGCAGGGTTTAACACAGAGTCCATTGGGCATTCACAGTCTTGTTACGCAAAAAAGGTGGCCACTGGGGAGGTAGGGGACGAACAGTTCTTTTCACTAGTCTATACTCTGGATGACAAAGACGATGTGTTTGACGAGAATGTATGGATTAAGGCCAACCCTAACTATGGCCAGTCTGTGGACCCTACGACTTTTAAAGCGAAAGTAAATAAGGCGAGAGTAACTCCGAGCGACCTGGCCAACTTAAAAGTAAAGCATTTCAATGTTTGGATTTCAGAGGCCAGCGCATTTTATTCTCAACAAAAGTGGGACTTGTGCGAGGACACTACTTTAGACATCGAAGATTTCAGAGGCCAGAAATGTTTTATCGGACTAGACTTGGCCTCTAAAATTGACTTGGCATCTAATTTCAAATTATTCAGAAAGATGCATGAAGATGGCCTATGGCACTACTACGCGTTTGACGACACATATATTCCAGAAGAAACACTGAGAGAAATATCAAATACTTTGTTTGAAGAGTGTGTAGAAAAAGGCTACTTACATAAGACCCCAGGCGAAGCTATTCATTATCCACAAATTGAAGAAACTGTAGTCAAAGATGCCAGGAGATTTAAGTTAATCGCAGCGCATTATGACCCCTGGAACGCTACTCAACTCGCCCAGAATTTAAAGAACAATCATAGAATAAATATGGTGGAGTTTAGAATGAATACGGCAAACTTGTCTGAGCCTACTAAAACGCTGGACGCTCTTATCAGACAGAGAAGGTTCCATCACAATGGAAGTCCTCTTTTGAGGTGGTGTTTAGGTAATGTGGTTTGCAAAGAAGACGCTGCCGGGAATGTTTTCCCTAGAAAAAGTCACGATAGACTTAAGATCGACCCTATAGTTTCAGCATTAATGGCCCTGGCCGGGTGGATACAAGAAGAAGAAAACGAGTCTGTGTACGAAAATCGCGGTATTCGCATCCTATAGGCATGTAAAAAGTTTACATTTCCTTTTTTCATATCTAGTCTTTTAGCTAGGAGACTATTTATGAAATTAATTGACACAGCTAAAGCTAAAACTGAGTTTAAAATTGAGGCCAGACAATCCGAGGCGGACATACTTTTATATGGCGCAGTAGGGGATGACTTCTGGGAAGACTCAGTGTCGGCCAAGTCTTTTTCGGACGAGCTTAAGGCCCTTCCAGAGTCAGTTAAGAAGATCAACTTAAGAATAAATTCTCCAGGCGGGTCAGTATTTGATGGCGTCACAATCTATGAAAGACTAAGACAACATAAGGCCAAGGTCACTGTATATGTAGACGGCATGGCCGCTTCTATTGCTTCAATTATCGCACTGGCCGGAGACGAGGTCATTATAGGCGAAGGAGCTTTCTTCATGGTCCACGCTCCTATGTCAGGAGTTATGGGTAATGCCCGAGAAATGGAAGACATGATCGAGGTACTGGATAAGATCGAAGCACAGATGACTGGAATTTATTCTAGAAAAACTGGACTTTCTAGTGCAGAGATTTCTAGAATGCTCATGAAAGATACTTGGCTTAATGCAGAAGAGGCAGTTGAAATGGGATTTGCAGATAGAATTTCTGACAATGATGAGTCTCAGATGAGAGTTGCCGCTAGTTTAATCGAGAATGCTAACTGGATTAAGTCTAGACCAAATATGAAAACACGAGATGCAATGGCCCGTGAAAAGGTCAAAGACTTCAAAAATAATATTAAAGAGTTTTTAGCTCGCAAGTAGCGTAGCTTAACTAAAACCATTTTATAGGAGAAAAGTTATGAATTTGGAACAAATGAAAGCGAGACTTGCGGAAATCGTTTCTAAGCTAGAAGATTTTCAAGACATTGAAAGTTTCAGTGACGAGCAAGTAGAAGAAGTAAATGCCCTTAACGATGAGTTCGGCGGGCTTAAGAAAAACATTGAAGCTAAAGAGCGCATTGAAGTAATGAAACAAACTGCTTCTGCTCCTAAGCGTCAAACAGCTACTAAGCCAATCGAGAACGCTGCTTCAAGCAACTCTTACGGTGCCGTAACTGTTTCTAAAACTAAGAAAGACAAGTTGGGCGGATTTGAGAGCTCAGGTGATTTCCTTATGGCCGTTAAACGTGCCTCTGCCGGAGACATCGACAAGCGTTTTCAAAATACAATGTATGAGAAGAACGGTGAAGACGGTGGATTTCTTGTACCAGAAGAAATGAGAGAAGAAATCGCTCAGAAAATGGGCTCAGACGAAGCTCTTATTAGTCGTACACGACAATTCCCTATCGGTGGAAACGCTCTTAGCCTTCCAACTGATGAAAACCAACCTTGGACAGGTGGCGTACAAGCCTACTGGACCGCCGAAGGCCAACCCATCACTGGCTCTGACCACAGCTTTGGACAAGCAAACTGGAGACTTCATAAAGTAGCCGCTCTTGTGAAAACAACTGACGAACTTCTTGAAGATGCCGTTGCTCTTGAAAGCTATATTCGTGCCATGGCCCCAGAAGCTATTATGCACAAAATCAACGAAGCTATCCTTACTGGTAATGGCATTGGCAAACCAAAAGGGATTTTGACTTCTGGTTTTAAAGTAACTGTAGCTGCCGAGTCTGGACAAGATGCCGACACAGTTGTTGCTCGTAACGTAATCAAAATGTATAGCAGAATGATTCCTCGTTCACGTGCTAACGCTGTATGGTTTATCAACCCAGAAGTTGAAGAACAACTTAAGTCTATGACTGACGACAATGGTAACTTCATCTATATTGCTCCTGGTTCACAAATGAATCAGACTCCTTATGGGACACTTCTTGGACGACCAGTCCTTCCACTACTCGGTGGTATGAAGGCCCTAGGTGACGAAGGCGACATTATGTTTGCTGACCTGAGCTACTACTACTCAATCATGAAAAGTGCTGGTATTAGAAGCGATGTTTCTACTCACCTTTACTTTGATCGTGACCAAACTGCTTATAAGTTCATCATGAGAGTTGACGGTTCTTGTCCATTCAAGAGTCCAGTTGTGACTCAATATGGTAACTATGAAATGTCAGGTTTCGTTACTTTGGCCGACAGATAAATAATAGGCCCTAGGAAACTAGGGCCTTTTTAAGATGTACAATTAAAATGAACAAAACCTTTTAAGGAGAAATTATATGGAAGCGTTTTTAGCAGAAGAATATGGGATTAAGGACGGAATTGTCCCACAAGAAGTAAGTGCCTCTGCCGTCAATGGCGAGCGTATTTCTCTAGAAAACCTACACAGAGTAACTGTTTTAGTTTCTGTGGCAGCTACAGCTAGTGCAGCTTTGAGCTTAACTCTTAGACAACACAATGCTGCCTCTGCGGGTGACTCTAAAGACTTATCAGTCGATAACATGTACTACCACAAAGTAGATGCTGCTTCTTCTTTTACGAAAGTTGAGCCTGCTTCTGCCGCTGCAAGTTACGACTTGTTCGCAGTAGCAGATGTAGATAAAGCGGTTTTCGCTTTTGAAGTACTTGCAGAAGACTTAGACGTAAACAATGACTTTAGCCACTTTTCAGTAGATGTTACTGGTGACGCTACTGCTCGTCTTGTTCACGCTATTTATGTTGGTCCTGCCGACAAGCTTCCTGCTTACGAACTAGAGCTTTAGTAAGATATTTAAACACAAGAATAAGGGCCCACGTGGGCCCTTTTTTCTCATTGGAGTGAATTATGAAACTTAGATTTATAGGCGATGCCATGTATAGAGGAGAACTCAAGTACAAAGAAGGCCAAGAAGTTGAAGTAAGTAACGATAAAGGCGAAGCAGATCGATGGCTTAAAAGAAACTTAGCTGTAGATGCCAAAGAAATACCTAAGAAAGAAGTAAAGAAAGAAGTTAAGAAAGAAGTTAAGAAAGAAGATAAGAAAGAAGTTAAGAAAGATGCTAAGTCTAAGAAAGATGCAAGTCTTGACCTTTTAGGAAAGAAAGACGAGTCTGAGTTAGAACTATAATTCATTTCTGAGGATTAGCTATGGCCTGGAAACTACCATTCTTTAAAAATAAGAAGTACCGCCCCAGGCAACCGCAATCCCCTAGGCGATATATTCAATTGTCAGGAGGCTCAGTAGTATCTCCTGACAGTGCCAAAGAGGTGTCTGCTTTTTACAGAGGCCTTACATATATCTCCACTCAGATTTCTAAAATACCTTGGGAGATAAAAGACGCGGATAACAAACTCGTAAACAACTCCCTTTCAAATCTTTTACAAGTCGCCCCCAACCCAGAAGTAAATGCATTTCACTTTAAAAACTGCATGGTCCAATGGGCCATTATTTTTGGAAATAGCTACGCAGAAATTGTAAGAGACTTGCGTGGAATGCCAACTCAACTTTGGCTTATGGATCCAAGAGACGTACAGCCCTGGAGAGACCCAGACGGAAACCTAATCTATAGAATTATAGGCGGCTCTGCTGCATATCCGGGACAAGATGCGTACCTAGCAAAAGAAGATGTGTTTCACTTAAAGAACTTCATTACAAGCGACAACGGAGTTATGGGCCAGGGAGTAGTTAGTTACGCTACGACCACATTAGGGATTAGTCTAGGGGCAGATCAATTTGCCAATGGGCTATTCTCCAATGGCGGTATGCCAAGTGGCGTTATAGAAGTGGGTGGAAGTTTAAGCGATGAAGCCTTTAAAAGAATTAAAGAGTCTTGGCAAGAAGCTCACGGCGGGAGAAAGGCCGGAGGGACGGCAGTGCTTGAAGAGGGCGCAAAGTTTGAGCCTGTCTCACTTGCCCCAGATGTTTTACAATTCCTAGAAACCAGAAAGTTTTCTGTGTTTGAAATAGCCCGATTCCTTGGCGTGCCTCCGACAAAACTATTTGATGGAGACTCTGCCACTTACAACAATATTGAACATGCCAACTTAGAAGTGGCCACAGATACCTTAGATGCTTGGGCCAGAAACCTAGAGTGCGAAGCAGATGTGAAACTTCTAAATAATAGAAGAGGCGGTAGAAAAACTGAGTTCGACATGTACGCTGTATTTAGAGGCGACATGGAAACTCGCTCTCAATACTTTAATCGTATGATGCAGAACGCCGCTATGACTCCAAATGAAATCAGACAAAAAGAGGGCATGAGCCCCTACGAAGGTGGAGAAAGATTCTTCATTGCCACAAACAACTTCTCCCCTGCCGACAGGATAGACGAAATTGTGGACTCTCAAATAAATAAAGTTAAAGAGAGTACAGCGCAAGACGATCTAAACGAGGAAGAAGAGAAAGAGTTGCGGGCAGTTGTAAAAGATTTCTTGCTGAGTAAAAGTAAGTAGAGTGTAACTAGAGACTAAAATCGCCCTTGAGCGCATTAGGTGAATAGTGAAGAATGAAGTCTTAATGGCCCTCGCCCTTAGATTGGCGGAGGATGCTGTACATGAACATGTTTCCCGGATTGAGCCCATACGCGGCCCAAGAGGATTTAGAGGGAGAGATGGACAAGACGGAAATGACTTTCATCTAAAAGACCACAAACAAGAAATACAGAATTTTGTTGAGGAAGTTTTTCCTAAGTACCCGGCATTGTCTCCAGAAGATAAAGCCGAGCTTAAAGGCGAACGTGGACCTAAAGGTGTTCCAGGTGCGAGTGGGGTAGACGGAAGAGATTTTAACTTAGAAGAGAATTTATCTTTAGTTAAGTCCGAAATATTAAATTTAATTAACAAGAAAAAAGAAGAACTAAAACTTAAGTTTAGCGACCTAGACGACGAGGAAGTTGCCCTACTCAAAGGAGATAAGGGCGCAAGAGGACAGCGAGGTAAGCCCGGAGAGTCTTTCAGTTTTGAGGACCACTCGCAAGACATAAAGTGTATTATATCCGATGTCATTAACTCCCTAAGAGAAGACCTCAGACTAAAGTTCGAGAACTTAAATGAAGAAGAAAAAGTAGAGCTCAAAGGTGATAGAGGTGACAAAGGGCGTCCAGGTAAAGACGGTCGTGACTTTGATTTTAAAGAGTCTAGAAATAAAATCGAAAAACTCGTTTTGGATAATAAAGAGTCTTTACGACTAAAGTTCGAGAACTTAAATGAAGAAGAAAGAGAAGATCTTAAACTCAAGTTTGAAGATTTATCTTCAAGAGACTTAGAGAATATCCGTGGGGCCAGGGGCCCTAGAGGGCAGAAAGGTAAAACTGGAGAGCCTGGGGAAAAAGGTCAAATAGGTCCAAGGGGTATCCCTGGAATGCCTGGCCTACAGGGCATCATGGGCCCGCAGGGGTTTGAAGGTCTTCAAGGGGAAGACGGAAGAGACGGAGAAGACGGAGAAGATGCTCCTCAAATATCTGAAATAATTGTAAGAAAAGACATAAACCACGAGAGATACTATTTCGTATTTGTTATGAGCGACGGGGAGAGAATAAGGTCTAACACCTTTTCTATGCCCGAGGCCCAGGCCAGTGGTGGCGGCTCTATTGTAAGTAGGAGCTTGATTCAACTATTCCAAGATGGGGCCCTAGTAGCTTCTTCCAATAAAGTCAATTTTACTGGAGACGGAGTTACTGTCACTGAGGGCGTTGAAGGGCAAGTCGATGTAGACATAGCGGCCGGAGGAGGCTCTACTCTTCTTGTCAACACAGTGGATACATCGGAGTTAGAGTTTACAGGCGACGGCGTAGTTATCACCGACGACGGGCTAGGGACAACTACTGTAGACATCCCCGCTAGTCAAGCAGATATTCAGATTTGCGATGAAGGCGAGTTAATAGCGAGCTCTGTACAGAAAATAGACTTTGTTGGAGACAACATAACTGCCTTCCCAGTTGTCCCTATGTCAGAGTGGGACGCACTTTCAGATGTAGAGCCAAGTCTTTCAGAGTACGATAAAAACAACACTGCAAGTCAAATAGAAGTGAGAGTAGATGTTCCTGACGCGAGTTTGCTCAAGGATGTAGATTGCGAGGCCAGTGTATATGTAGGTTCTTTTGTCTATGTAGACAGCGGCTCACTTGCTAGGAATGCTTTAGCAGATACTTATAATACATCTAACGTCGTGGGATTAGTAGAGGCCAAGAGTTCATCTACTAAATGCGATATTAGATTTAATGGTCTGTCAGGGCCTATATATTCGGGGCTTAATCCGGCAGAGGATTACTACTTAAGTGACACTACTCCAGGGGAAATATCCAGCACTGTGTCCACTACGTCAGGACACATAAAAATAAGAGTTGGACAGTCTTTCGGACAAGATAAATTCTTATTTGTCAAAGGCGAAAGGGTGGTGAGGCTATGACTATAAGAAATTTTGAATATACAGATGTAGACGGAATTAAAAAAGAGGCGAGCGCATACACAACTGGCTCTTTTGTTACTACTTCTACTCCTGACTCTCCAGCTATTACAGGTTCAAATGGGAAGTTTGACGCTTCTTTAATTCCTTCACAAGTAGCTGCCAAAGCGGCCAGTCTCATTATAGACAGAGTGGCCTCGGAGCAAATATTTGCAGGGGATTTAGTTTATTCTACAGGCACAAATGAAATTGGCATGGCCGACAACTCAATAGACCTTGACGAAGCAAAGGTTATGGGCCTGGCCCTTAATGCTGCACTACAGACTGAGACAGTAGAGGTTCTTATTTTAGGAGTAGCAAACTCTATAGACTACTCAGTTTTTACAGCGAATGATATTTTATTTCTTGACGAACTGGGCGGGATTACTAATGTAAGACCCACAGTCCCGGATGCAAAATATTTAGTTCAAGCAGGTAAGTCCCTTGGAGGGAATGAAATACTGGTAGAAATAAAACTACCGACAGTTTTAGGAGGGTAATATGGCCACGACAAAAAAGAGAACAAGACCAACTGAGAAGAAAACAAAAAAGAAAACAGGAAAAGAATCGGCCAAGGTCGAGAAAGTTAATACTCATCTAAGTGCAGATCACTTAAGAGTTATAGAAATAACTGACAGAGACATTAGAATAAGTAAGTTGGAAATGGGGAATGAAGAGCAAGCATTAAACAATATGGTGTTGTCACTCAGGCTACTGGAGTCTAAAATAGAGAAGCAGCGAGAAGTTGTGGCCTCTAGAGCGCAAAGGTACGAAGATGCCAAGAAGCGTTATACTGTCTTGAAGAAAGAAATATGGCCACAGTATGGATTTGGGGAGAATGAAGGTTTAGGGTTCAATCCCGACACTGGAGAAATTGTAAAACAATAAACTATAATCCACAGGAGGGATTAAAATGGCAGATATTAAAGTAATTTATGTGAATGCAGACAGCCTATATGAGGAACACTCAGAGGCCAATGATAGTATTAAAATGCAATCATTGAAAACTGCCAACTTCGAACTTACAGACACTAAGCTTGGGAATCTAGTTGATGGTGCCGACGCTAATGACGAGCATATTCACGATGCCAGATACTATAGAGAGGACGAACATGTCTCTACTTCAACTGGAGTTAGTGAGGCCAACCTTCCTGTTATACTTGATGCTGGAGGAAAACTAGACGAGTCTTTAATCGACCCTGCCGCCCTAGCTGGCACTCTTGACCACGGACTTCTAACTGGCCTTGGCGATGACGACCATACTCAATACCTATTAGTAGACGGAACTAGAGATGCGACAGGACTCCTAAGCTATAGTTCTGCCCTTGCTATTAGTGCCGACACAAATCTTGTCCATAAGAAATATGTTGATGACCTTTTCTCTGGTCAAGAATGGCAAGACTCAGTTATAGACAGAGCAATTACTCCTCCAGGCTCTCCGAGTACAGGAGACAGATACTTAATTGACGCTTCTCTTGGGACCGCTACTGGTGCCTGGGTAGGACAAGAAGACTCTATTGCAGAATGGGACGGAAGTGCCTGGGTTTTCACTGCCCCTACTACTGGTGCATTTGTCTCTGCCGATGATGAAAGTGACAGACTTTTTCTCTATGACGGTACCAACTGGGTAGCAAAACTTTTTGAGTCTACAACTGCATCTACTGGCCTTGAGAAAGTAGGACTTGATATTCGAGTCGCTTCTTCAATTGCTGGCGACGGGCTTGCTTTTACAGCGGGTGTTCTTAGTTCAAACGTAGACGACACTACTATTGAGATCGACACAGATATTCTCAGAGTTAAAGCAGACGGGATTAATGACACACACATAGACTTTGGAACGGGAACTAATCAAGTATCAGGCGAGGACATTCCTCTTCTAGACTCTGGAGCATTCTTTGCGACAGATAATGTAGAAGCTGCTCTTCAACAACTTGCAGGAAGTATTGAAAATGCTGGCACTGACTACACTGTGGGCACAGGCGGGGTAACTGCCGGAGACTTAGTTTATGTCTCATCTAACGACACGGTTCTACCATTTTCTACTTTGTCTAATCCTGACTATTGCGTAGGGATTGCTCTTAGCACTGAGACAGCATCTTCTACAGTCAAGGTACTATCGAATGATACTGTAGTTACTGGAGTGATAACAGGAGCTACTCCTGGGGCCAAATATTTCTGGGACGGAAGTGCGATTGTTGCTACTGCCCCTACTGGCTCTGGTAGTACAGTCTGGCAAGTAGGCGTGGCCAAAAACGCTACTGACCTTCACGTAGAAGTCAGACAGATCAAACGTAACGCGTAACCTGATTAAGGGGCGGCCTATGCCGCCCCTTTATAAAGGAACTTAATGGCAGATATTAAAATACTCTTTGTAAATGACGACAATCTATATGAGGGTCACTCAGAGAGTGAAGACAGTATTAAACTGCTTTCTTTAAAAACTGCTAACTTCGAACTTACAGATGAAAAGCTCGGGAATTTAGTAGACGGTGCCGAGGCAGACGATGAGCATATTCATGATGCCAGGTACTACAGAGAGAACGAACACATATCTATTTCAACTGGAGTTAGTGAAGCCGGACTCCCTATCGTGCTTGATGCCGGGGGAAAACTAGATGGCTCTTTTTTAGATATTGAAGCAGACCTCATAAGCTTCCTCCAAGCACCCTCCCAAAATACGGCAGAGGGAGACAATCTCCAGGAGTTAATAGATAGATTGTGTCCTGCATCTGCCACTCAAAAAGTAGACTACAATGCAGACGGCACAGTAGATAAAGTAACTGTCTATAAGAACAGTACGCAGATTGCTGCCAATAGAAGACTTCTCCACACATTTACTTATGACGCTCAGCTAAGAGTGACGACCGAGGTAGTAGATATTTTTACTTTTGACGACGGCACTAGCATAGCTAAAACAACAACTTTCACATATAGTTACAATACGGATGGAACACTAGATACTTCAACTCAGGCGACCGTATGATTAACAGCGTTTTCAAATTTGTACAAGGTATTGTAAATCTACGTGGTGCTACGGACGATACACGCATAGGGAATGTAGAGGACAGATTAAAGACAGAGTCTAAGCTAACGTCAGGAGTTAGTAATCCTTTATTTGATGGGTATGACAGGCAAAGAGTTTCACAGCCGGAAGTAATTTATGATGCCAGATTTATATATGACTTAAGACCTCTACTGACTACTAGCTTCACGACCTCTGGTGGTACGATAACTCGGGACGCTAACGCCTCTTCTGCTCAGATGAATGTCACAACTACAAATGGGTCGAGGTCAACTTATCAGTCAAAAGAATATATCCACTACATACCTGGGCAGACATTTGAGTCTTACATAACGGGAAGATTCAGTGCTAACTCTGCTAACAGAAAGCAAAGACTCGGCTCTTTTGATAATTCAAACGGGGTGTTTTTCGAATATGAGGATGGAGATATATATACAGTAAGAAGGACATCGACTTCTGGGTCAGTAGTTGATAGTAGGACTATAAGCTCAAGCTGGAACATTGACAAAATGGACGGCACAGGCCCTAGTGGATTAACTCTAGACCCAGATAGCCAACAAAACTATTTTATTAGATACCAATGGAACGGATCTGGACCTATTATTTGGGGCCTAAGAATTAACGGCATTGTGATTTATGTACATAAAGAACAATTTTCAAACACAGAGCAAACTCCTTGGGCCTCAACGGGAGACTTCCCTGTCAGGTCAGAAGTTATAAACACTGCAACAGCGGCCAACAGTGCCACATTGAACATACAATGTTTTTCTGTATTGTCTAATGGCGCAGTGTTTA
>Ga0307944_1001287_pt1 | contig 11984 bp, 10 predicted proteins | sample OrgLakmetagen179_FD_201831 | JGI IMG/M metagenome (GOLD analysis project Ga0307944, IMG submission 201831) | Saline water microbial communities from Organic Lake, Antarctica - #179 | ecosystem: Environmental > Aquatic > Non-marine Saline and Alkaline > Saline | place: Antarctica: Organic Lake... | reverse complement strand
TATGCTTTAGTCAATATTATCCTCAAATCTATTGCGATTACCAGCTTATACCTTATCGTAAGTTTAAAAGGAAAGCTATCTAAAGATTTGTCCAAATTTTATCAACAAATCTTTAAAAAGAAAACTCCTTAGCCTATTTAATAGTATTACCAATTTAGCCTATAATATCGCAATAAATCGTTTCTTTTTCGCTTGCTTTTTATCAAAAATAATTACCATAACTAAGGCTATGCTAATTATTTTTAAATTCAATCAATCAAAAAACCTGTGCTGAGCTACGTCGTAGTATAATTCAATTTATTTATACGATATTATAAATTTAATTTGGTAAAAGGAGTTTTCCAAACTAATCAAACAAAAATTATTTTGAGACCGAAGGTCTTAAAACAAAAACAACCTAGTAGTAATTCTTTAAAATTTCTGAATCCTTACACTTTCATTTTAAGCTTTAAATATTGACCAGTAAACGAGGCCTTCACTTGAGCGACTTGTTCTGGAGTTCCTTCGGCCAGCAGTTTACCTCCGTTTATACCTCCTTCAGGGCCAAGATCGATCACATGGTCTGCACATTTTATTAAGTCGATGTTATGTTCAATTACCACAACACTATGGCCATTTTCTATAAGTGCTTCAAAAGATTTCAGTAATTTATTGATATCATGAAAATGAAGCCCTGTTGTTGGCTCATCAAAAATGAATAGAGTTTTATCTGCATTTTTACCCTTAGTAAGAAATGAAGCTAATTTGATACGCTGAGCTTCACCCCCAGATAAAGTAGACGAACTTTGTCCTAAAGCAACATAACCCAAGCCTACATCTTGCAGAGCTTCCAGTTTATTGGAAATTTTGGTTTCGTTATGAGACGAGAAAAACTCCATAGCATCATCAATTGTCATGGATAAGACGTCATCTATATTCTTACCTTCAAATTCTACATCCAAAACTTGTTGTTTAAAGCGTTTTCCGTAACAAGCTTCACATTCTAAGTGAACATCTGCCATAAACTGCATTTCGATAGTCACTTCACCTTCACCTTCGCAAGTGTCACAACGGCCTCCTTCTACATTAAAACTGAAATGTTTTGGTTTGAAATTCCTGATTTTAGAAAGCTTTTGCTTAGCAAATAAATTCCGAATATCATCATAAGCTTTGATATAGGTTACAGGGTTGGACCTAGAGGATCTCCCTATCGGATTTTGATCTACATATTCTACATGTTTGATGTGCTTGAAGTTTCCATCAATACCATCAAACTGTCCAGCTTTGGTTCCGTAACCTCCATTATACTTAATCATGGCTGGGTATAGAATTCTTTTAACAAGTGTACTTTTACCACTTCCAGAAACTCCTGTTATAGCTACAAAACAATCTAAAGGAACCTTAACATTGATATTTTTTAAATTGTTTTCTCTTGCTCCTTTTAGTTCTACAAAAGCTTTTGTCTTACGCCTAGTTTTAGGGATTTCGATTTCTTTTTTCCCATTGAGGTAAGAAGACGTTAGGGAGGATCCTTTTAGAATCTCTTTATAACTTCCCTGGCCGACGAGATACCCTCCATGAGTTCCTGCTTCTGGGCCAATGTCTATAATATAATCTGCAGCTTTCATGATATCTTCATCATGCTCTACCACAATAACTGTATTGCCCAGATCTCTTAAGTTTTTTAAAACTTCAATTAAGCGTTCATTGTCTTTAGAATGTAGGCCAATGGAAGGTTCGTCAAGAATATACATGGAACCTACCAGACTGCTTCCTAAAGAGGTAGCCAAGTTAATACGTTGAGATTCCCCACCAGAAAGGGTGTTGGACTTTCGGTTAAGCGATAAGTAGGTTAAACCTACATCCATTAAAAATTTAAGCCTATTATCGATTTCTCTCAATAAGCGCTTTGCAACATTTGTATCGTGCTCATTAAGCTTTATATTTTTAAAAAACTCACTGACTTTATCAATAGGTAAATCGACCAGGTCTGTGATATTAACGTCGTTAATTTTGACGTAGGTGGTTTCCTTTTTAAGCCGTCTTCCTTTACATTCTGGACATTTGGTTCGTCCTCGGTATCTGGATAATAAAACCCTATTCTGAATTTTATAGGCTTTAGATTTTACCACTTCAAAAAACTCGTTGACACCTGTTGTGTATTGGTTTCCGTTCCAGATTATATTTTTTTGTTCGTCTGTCAATTCAAAATAAGGCGTGTGAACTGGAAAATCGAATTTATGAGCATATTTTATTAACTCCTTTTTATACCAACCTAAAGTCTCTCCATTCCATGGAGCAATAGCACCCTCGTAAACACTTAAGCCAGTATTAGGAATAACTAAAGCTTCATCAATATCTACAATATCACCATAACCTTCACACTTGGGACAAGCCCCAACTGGGTTATTGAAGCTAAAGAGGTGCACAGTGGGTTCTGTGAACTGCATGCCATCGAGCTCAAATTTATTATTGAAGTTGGTGAGTTGACCAGAAGTGACGTCCTCAATATTCAATTCTCCTTTGCCTTCGTAAAAAGCATTTTGAATTGAATCTGCTAATCGGTTATAAAAATCTTCGTCATGCATAATAACAATCCGATCTACAACTATGGAAAGCTGGCTCTTTTTCGATATTTTCTGCTCTAAGGCATCATTTATTTTTAAAACGGTATCATCGACTTTAATTCGGCTAAAGCCTTGTTGCTGAAGGATTTTTATTTTCTCCTCTATAGTTCTGTTATTTTCTAAACTTACAGGAGCAAGGAGTAGTAATTTTTGTTTTTCTTCGAGTGACTTTACAAAATCAATCACATCGGTAACTCTATGTTTTTTGACTTCATTACCAGAAATGGGAGAGAGTGTTTTTCCTGCTCTGGCATACAGTAACTTTAGATAGTCATAGATTTCAGTAGAAGTTCCTACTGTGGATCTAGGGTTTGTTGAATTTACTTTCTGTTCAATAGCTATTGCGGGTGCAATACCTTTAATATAATCTACTTTAGGCTTATCTAATCTGCCAAGAAATTGCCTGGCATAAGCAGAAAGGCTTTCTACATAGCGTCTTTGACCTTCTGCATATAGAGTGTCAAATGCTAAACTAGATTTTCCAGAGCCAGATAGTCCTGTCATAACGACTAGCTTATTTCTGGGTATAACAACATCAATATTTTTAAGATTGTGAAGTTTCGCTCCTTTAATAATAATGTACTCTTTGGGATCGAACTTATCTAAATTTGTTTGTTTCATAGACTAACGGAATCTTGCAAATATAAAGATATGTCACTCCAAATTGGAGTTGAATACAAGCGTATAATATGTTAAATTTATTAACGGAGTGTAGTGGGTAAACTTATATTTATATATTAGCCAGATAATCACAAGCCTATATAACACTTTTACTTAAAAATATTTTTAATTATTAACGCCACCACTTCAGGATAGGTGTTTATTTAAGTAAAAGACATGAATAGAACTTCAATCTCTACAGAAGCTGTATTAGTAAAGCAATACATAGATGGTGATGAAAAATCTCTTTCTACTTTAATCAATAGGCATCAACATAAAATTTTTAGTTTCATTTTTTCTAAAGTTTACGATAAAGATTTAGCTGAAGATATTTTTCAAGATACTTTCATTAAAGTGATTAGAACTTTAAAGCGCGGGAAGTATAATGAAGAAGGTAAATTCCTTCCTTGGGTAATGAGAATTGCTCATAATTTGGTTATAGATCACTTCAGGAAAAGCAACAGGATGCCAAAGTTTGAAGGGAAAGGAGATTTTGAAATCTTAGATTTCATGACCGATGGCGATCTTAATGCTGAGCGACAAATCATAAAATCTCAAATTGAAACCGATTTGCATGAATTAATTAAAGAACTTCCACAAGACCAGCTAGAAGTTTTGGAAATGCGAATTTTTAAAGAGATGAGCTTTAAGGAAATTGCTTTTAAAACAGATGTTAGTATCAATACAGCCCTAGGTCGTATGCGTTATGCTCTCATCAATTTAAGAAAAATTATAGAAAAGCACCAAGTCGTCTTAACCAATTAGTCTACAATAATTCGTAAAAAATTGCGTTTTTGTAATATCTAAAATTTATAGATATGGCAAAAATTTACTTAAACGAAGCATCTCAAACTCCTTCAAAGACGATGAAACCTTCAGCAAAAATAGTTAAATCTATTTTAGATTTTTCTAAAGCATTTACTGTAGTGACCTACAAGGATCTTCAGTTCGATAGCTTTCAAAATTAATGGTCTAATTTTTAAATTGAAAAGACTTCTTTATTTAGATTTAGAAGCCTTTTTCTTGTCGTATTCATCAATTATAGATTTTCGTCCAATAGTTTTTGTGATGATATCCTTTTCCATGTCCCATGCTCTGGCAGGAGAATATTCTCGTCCATACCAAATGATCTGTAGATGGAGATCGTTCCAAACCTCTTGAGGGAACAATCGTTTAGCATCTTTTTCTGTTTTTTGAACATTTTTACCAGTGGTAAGCCCCCAGCGGTACATCAACCTGTGGATGTGAGTATCCACAGGGAAAGTGGGAACGCCAAAAGCTTGTGCTAGAACAACACTTGCAGTTTTATGACCAACAGCTGGTAATTCTTCCAAACCCTCAAAGCTTTGAGGTACTTTTCCATTGTATTTTTCGATTATAATTTGAGAAAGACCATAAATACCTTTAGATTTCATAGGTGATAACCCAACGGGCTTAATTATTTCTCGTATTTGATCAGCATTCATTTTTATCATGTCCCAAGGATTATCTGCCCTTTCAAAAAGAAGTGGAGTGATTTGGTTTACCTTTACATCTGTACATTGTGCAGAAAGCAACACAGCGATTAACAATGTATACGGATCTTTATGGTCTAGAGGTATTGGAATTTCTGGATAAAGTTCCTTTAACGTATTTATAACGAAATCTACTTTTTCAGATTTTTTCATTTACTTTACTTTTAAACAAAAATAGGAATTATGACAACATTAAAAGCAGGAGATAAAGCACCAAGTTTTGAAGCTAAAGATCAAGATGGAAACATACATAGTTTAAAAGATTATGAAGGAAAAAAACTCGTTGTTTTTTTCTATCCCAAGGCGAGTACTCCAGGTTGTACTGCAGAAGCTTGTAACTTGAGAGATAACTGGAAAGCTTTACAAGCTCAAGGTTATCATATATTAGGAGCAAGTGCAGATTCTCAAAAGCGCCAGCAAAATTTTAAAAATAAATATGAGCTCCCATTTCCACTTCTAGCAGATGAAGACAAATCGGTTATTGAAGCCTTTGGGGTTTGGGGACCCAAAAAGTTTATGGGTAAAGAATATGACGGTATCCATAGAACCACTTTTATTATAGATGAAAACGGAGTTTTAGAAGACGTGATCACAAAGGTGAAAACCAAAGCTCACGCTGAACAAATTCTGTAATTTTAAAATAATCATCTTAACTTGCCTGTATGAAATGGCAAGAAGCAATTCAAGATTTTACATATTACCTTAAAATAGAAAGAGGACTAGCCGATAATACTATTCAAAATTATCGGCTAGATATCTTAAAGCTAGCCAACTATCTTTCAGAATATAATGCGACTCTTACTCCAGAGCTTGTTGATGAAGAAACTCTTCAAGGCTTTATTTACTCTATTTCAAAAGTTATTAACGAACGCTCTCAAGCCCGATTAATTTCAGGTTTAAAAAGTTTTTTTGATTATCTCATTTTCGAAGATTACAGAAAAACCAACCCTTTAGAGCTTATTGAATCCCCTCGATTAGGAAGGAGATTACCAGATACGCTCTCTACAGAGGAAATCGATCAACTTGTTGATGCTATAGACCTTTCACATCCGCAAGGTCATCGCAATAAAGCTATTATAGAGACATTGTATGGGTGTGGACTGCGTGTAAGCGAACTCGTAGAGCTTAAAATTTCAGATCTTTTTTTTGAAGAAGGTTTTATAAAAGTAATTGGAAAAGGAAATAAAGAAAGACTAGTTCCTATCAATAGGTATACACAGAAATTCATCAGTATTTATAAAGAGGAGTTTAGAATTCTTATAAATCAGAAGTCAGAGTTTAAGGATATTTTATTTCTGAATAGGCGAGGGGCTCAATTAACTCGTGCTATGATTTTTACGATTGTAAAACAGTTGGCTAAAAAAACAAATCTTCAAAAAAACATTAGCCCCCATACTTTTAGGCATTCTTTTGCGACTCATCTGTTAGAGAATGGAGCCAACTTAAGAGTTATTCAACAAATGCTAGGTCATGAAAGCATTACAACAACAGAAATTTACATGCATTTGGACAAAACTCACCTAAAGTCAGTTTTAGAAAATTACCATCCAAGAGCTTAATTGCTAAATTTCTATTTTACTTAATATTTTATAGTTTTTGTAAAGACGCTTGGTCAATATCCCGTAGAGTAATCTATAGAAAAGCAAGAAGAAGGCGAGGATAATCAACAAGATAAAAAGCATGATCCCTATCATAATCCATAATTCGGCAGGATCTAACTCAGTTTGATTTAAAATGATTTTTGCGGACGTTATTATAAAAATAATAGCTAGAAATATGATATTGTAACGTACATAGTATTTTACAGTTGAGCGTGTTTTAATGATCTGCTTCATAAGTTGTCTAGCAGAATCATTGACTTGAATACGTTTGTAATTTCTAAAAAAAACAATAATAAATCCAACAAGGACTGCATAATTAACGATCGAAGATAGTCTTAGAAACCAAGTAAATCCAATGCTCTCAATAATAGAATTATAATCTTGAGAAAGGCTTAGTAATTCTACAATAATCCAAAATGAAAATTCTAAAATACTGATAACCAGAATCCACTTCACACTAGAAGAAGACTTCTTATGAATCATAGGAAATAGCTCCTCTTTTGAGTAGCTAGGCAGATTTTTTGTTCTATTCTGCCAGTCCTTTTTTATAAGATCTAATTCATCCATAGTTAAGGATTCAATATGTTTTTTAATTTTGTTTTCACTCTATTCATTTTCACTCTAGCATTCACTTCAGAAATTCCTAAAGCTTCAGATATTTCAGTATAAGGTTTGTCTTCTAGGTAAAGCAGTACCAGAGCTTTGTCAATATCATTTAATTCTTTGATGGCAGCATACATCAATTTTAAATTATCATCTAAAGTTGAATCATAGCCCTCAGAAGAAATTTTAAAATCGTAGTCTTCCCAAGGCAAAGTCTGCACCCTTCTTTTTTTCTTTCTGTAAAGAGTTATCGCTGTATTAAAAGCGACACGATACATCCACGTGCTAAACTTGGATTCTTCCCTAAACTTTGGGTAAGCTTTCCAAAGTTGAACGGTAATCTCCTGAAATAAATCTTTATGTGAGTCAGCATCATAGGTATACATCCTACAAATTTTATGAGCAATATTCTGATGCTTTTCTAGTAGGTCGATAAATTTTTTTTCTAAAGATGTCCTCAAAGCTATACAATACGTTTATATGTCGTTAAATTTACCAAAAGTTACACACTAAACAGGAAAAGATAGTACTTTAGAATAAAAAAGTTATGAACGTTCCAATTACAGATTTACCAAGAGTGGTTATTATAGGGGCTGGTTTTGGTGGAGTAAGTTTAGTTAATGACCTAGAGAAAAAACCATTTCAGGTGGTCATGCTGGATAAGAGGAATTATCACACTTTTCAGCCTTTATTATATCAAGTATCAACCTCTGGTCTTGAGCCAGACTCCATCGCATATCCCATACGAAAGATTCTTAAAAATAATAAGAATGCTTATTTCAGAATGGCAGATGTCGAGCATATCGACTCTGATAAACAATTAATCCATACAAACATAGGTGAGGTTACTTATGATTATTTGGTGATTGCAACTGGGTCGAAGACTAATTTCTTCGGAAATAAAAGTGTAGAGGACAATGCTATTTGGATGAAAACTGTACCCCAAGCTTTAAACTTGAGGAGTTTGATTTTGGAAAATTTTGAAGAAGCTACCATAACCGAAGATCCTGAACGAAAAAAAGCTTTGTTAAATTTTGTTATTGCAGGTGCAGGTCCTACAGGCGTGGAACTGAGTGGTGCCATTGCAGAACTTCGTAAAAATGTAATCCCTAAAGATTATCAAGATATTGATCCTAAGGATATCCATATTCATTTAATAGAAGGGATGGATAAAGTCTTACCTCCAATGAGTGCAAAATCTTCTAAAAATGCGCAGAAATACCTAGAAGAACTTGGTGTCGAAATTCACCTCAATACCTTCGTTGAATCTTATAACGACCATATCGTAAGGACAAGTAACGAAGATCTCTCTTTTCCTACAGAGACCTTTATCTGGAGCGCTGGTGTCACTGGAGCAGCTATAGAAGGACTTAAGAATGGAGCTTTGATGGAAAAATCAAACCGATATAATGTAAATGCATTTAACCAAATAGAGGGTTACGAAACTATTTTTGCAATAGGCGATATTGCTTTAATGGTAAGCGCAGAATATCCAAAAGGCCATCCTATGGTTGCCCAACCTGCTATTCAACAAGGTGCGCATTTGGCAAAAAATTTACTGAGAACTATAAATAAGCAATCTCTTAATCCTTTTGAATATTTCGATAAAGGCACCATGGCAACGGTAGGAAGAAATAAAGCTGTGGTTGACATAGGTAAAATCCAATTTGGTGGCGCCTTTGCTTGGTTTGTGTGGATGTTTGTTCATCTGTGGTTTCTAGTTGGATTCAGGAATAGAATAGTCACTTTTTTTAACTGGACTTACAGCTATATCAATTACGATAGAGCGGCTCGTTTAATCGTAAGGCCCTTTAAAGCAGAAAAAATAAAATCCCCAGACTAGTTATTGTGAATACTTAAAAAGGGACTTTTCAATATAATGAAAAGTCCCTTTTTAACCTTAAGTTTCATAAGATTTAGTTTTCCAAAACTTCTTTTACTTTGTCTCGTAAAGCTTCACCTCGAAGGTCTTTGCCAACAATGACACCATTTTCATCAATTAAAAAGGCTGCTGGGATAGCTTTTACTCCATATTTTTGGGCTATTGGTTCTTGCCAAAACATTAGGTTTGAAACATGATTCCATTCCAATTGATCATCTTCAATAGCTTTTAACCAAGAATTTTTACTATTGGGCTTGTCTAAAGAAATACCTATTACAGAAAACCCTTTATCTTTATAGTCGTTATAGATACTTACAATGTTAGGATTTTCGACACGACATGGTCTGCACCAGGAAGCCCAAAAATCAATAAGGGTTACTTTACCCATAGCTTCATCAAGAGATAGCTTTTCTCCACTTGGTGTTGGTCCTGAAAATTTTGGAGCTTCTGCTCCAATATCAGTAGCGCCTATCTTTGCAATATTTTGGCCTAACATCCTACCTAGGGGTGTATCCTTAACAGGATCACTAAACCCATCGTAAAGGGATTTCATTTTATTTAAGGGAACAGATTTAGAATTCATCACATCAGACAAAGCCATCATTCCTACGACAGAGTTGGTGTGGGACTGAATAAAATCCAACGTAGCTTTTTTCGATTCTTCTGCCAAGGCATCCATATCTAATCTAGCATCTAGAATGGCAATTTCATCTTGATTCTGCGTAGCTTCTGAATGCTGATTTTTAATGAAATTTTTCTCTTCTGCAAATTTGGTGATGATACTGATATAGTCCTTTAATAACTTGTTGTGTTCACCAGCCTCTATTTTAGAATTTCTTAAATTTTCATTTGAAGCATCGATCTTTATTGTTTCAGCATCATTAATAAAAATGATGTTACCGTCCACACCTTCGACTTGAATAAGATTGATGTCTTGATTTTTGGAGGTAGTTAAATCAAATTCAAAAGAGTTGTTATTCACTTGAGTTGTATCTAGTGGCACAGGAACATTTTGTGGACCTAAGCGAGCTAAGTAAACATTCGATCCATTAGGAACTTCATCAATAGAGGCTTCGAGTTTAGGAGAGGATGAGTTACATCCTAAAACAAGGACTAAGATCGAAAAGGCATATAAAATTTTCATTTAGTTTGATTTTGATTTTGCACAAAAATAGACAACTCCAAAAGAGTAGAAGAATTACTTAAGAATAAAATAGCCAAAACTTATAAAAGTATCTTAAGTGAACGATCAAATCTTCCCTTTATAAATAGTATTGTACTCTGTATACTTAACTATGGACCGCTATAAAGATATTTATCCTTTTAGAATAAAATTGAGTTTCCAAAAAATATTGGATAACTTTAGTCAGCGCTTGGAAACGGAAACCAATCCTATTTCCAAAACATATATCAAAGGTGTTTTAGAGTATTCTAAATCTTACCCAGAGTTATTTGAAGGTATCGAAGATTTAGAAAACTTAGAAGTCTACCAAGATCAAATAAAAATTCTTCTTGATGATCTGTTCCCAGATGTGTTGACCTACAATGAGATAAAAGTTGCTACGGTTCCTTTTCGCTCTAAAATGTTTAGAAAAACTAAGCGATTTGAATCCATACTGAATTCAGTAAAAGAAAAAGACTTTGAATTTCTACCTAGAAATTTCAATATCGAAAAGGATTATATTTTAGCGTGTATTATAATTTTAAATACTTATTACGACTACAATATCGATTTTTTCCGTCCAGAATATTATGATGTTCCAGATGCAAATGGTAACCTAAGAAATTATCGACTTTTTGTAAATGCGGATTTCATTGAGCTCATTCCCACAAAAGATGCTTTAGATATCACAGATAAAGATGTAGATAAGCTTTTAAATCATTATGATGATATTGATTTTTGGAAGGAAAAATTTCCTCCAAATTCTTGGGTTTTTAAAGGATTCGCCATTTTAAACCTTACTGATGTTACGGCAGATAATAGCATTTCCGAAATTAAAACCCTCTTATTAAATAACAATATACTTTCAGACTCAAAGATTATTTCTACGAAAATGAGAGATGTTCTAAGCTCTATTTTTAGTCTTCCCAAATTAAAATTTGGCTTTGCTCTTTTTGATGATGTCGAAGAGAAATTCCAACATATAAATTCACAATATATAGAAAGTTTTATTTTAGATTCAATTTCAGAAAATGGATGTAGAGAAGCTTTTTGTGAAGAAGCTTATAAATCTATTGTAACTCGACATACTTATTTTAGTATTCCAGATGTGGAAAGTTATGCTGAGAAAAATCCTAGAAATAAATTTGCGAAGCATCTTCATCAACACTCTATAAAATCTGCTATACTAGCACCAGTCATTAAAAACGAAAAGCTTCTAGCTATTCTCGAATTAGTGAGTTATTCCAAAAATGATTTAAATAATATCAATGCTATAAAGCTCGATGATATTGTTCCTTATATCGCTGAAACGGTAAAAAATTACATACAAGAAAAGCAAAACCTCATAAAGGCAATTATTCAAAGTGAATACACCTCTATACATCCAAGTGTAGAATGGAAATTCCAAGAAGAAGCAGAAAAGTTTTTAAAAGGTTTTGCAAATAAGGAAGAGGCTAACTTAGATGAAATTACATTTAAAGAGGTATATCCACTTTTTGGCCAAATAGACATTGCAGGTTCGTCAACCCAAAGAAATTCTGCGATTCAAAATGATTTAATTTACCAACTCAATCAAGTTCTAAATATCATTAATTCAGCCTTCGAAGCTCAACCTATTCCTGTATACGAGCAAATGGGATATAGAATTACAGATAGTCTTTCGAGTTTAATGGAGGGAATCACAGCTTCAACCGAGCAGAAAACCGATAACCTTTTAAAATATGATATTCTTCCTATTTTGGAGCACATCGAAAATAATGTTTCAGACTGCAAACTCATGGTCAATATGTACTTAAAAAAAATAGAGGCAGGTGCCAAAGCTTTTCATAAACAAAGAGACGAGTTTGATGAGACCGTTTCTAGCATTAACTCTTGCATGGCCAACTATATTGATTTGAAGCAAGTAGAAGCACAGAAAATATACCCACATTATTTTGATCGTTATAAAACCGATGG
>Ga0307944_1001269_pt1 | contig 12113 bp, 13 predicted proteins | sample OrgLakmetagen179_FD_201831 | JGI IMG/M metagenome (GOLD analysis project Ga0307944, IMG submission 201831) | Saline water microbial communities from Organic Lake, Antarctica - #179 | ecosystem: Environmental > Aquatic > Non-marine Saline and Alkaline > Saline | place: Antarctica: Organic Lake... | reverse complement strand
TTTAAAAACACTTTGTATACATGCTAAAGAACAAGAGCTAACTATAAATAATCAAGCTTTAAAAATGAAAACTAAAAAAGATAATACAGACGATAATGTAATTGTATTAAATAAAGCTGAAATTGAAAAAATTAAAAGGCTTAGGGGTTTATCAAATAATCTCGAAAAGACACGGCAGTGGCTAATTATTAGCTGTTATACAGGTCAAAGAATTTCGGATTTCATGAGATTTGAAAAAATTATGATGAAGAATATTGGTGACAAAAAAATAATTGAGATTAAGCAGCAGAAAGGAAAAAAACATATTAGTATCCCAATCCTTTCAGAAGTTGAAAGTATCTTAAATCTAAATTTAGGTAATTTTCCTGAAAAAATGTCACATCAGAAATATAACGCTCATTTAAAAAAATTATGTGAGTTGGCAGAAATCAACCAAACTATTTATGCAAGTAAATTAACAAAAAGAGGTGATAAAAAATATAGGAGGATAAAGGGTTACTATCCGAAATGTCATATAGTATCCTCGCACATGGGGAGAAGGACATTTGCAACAATGTTCTATGGCATATTACCCACATCCTTTTTAATGCAAATAACTGGACATTGTTCCGAGGGTATGTTGCTAAAATATATTGGGAAAACAAATCAAGAGTTTGCTTTGGAAAGCTTTAAATATTTGAATTAATATTCGAAATTAATTGCTCTATAAACATGTAGTCGGAGATTTAAATCTCCGACTTTTTTGGGTAAATTTATTAAATGAAATATTTTAAATAAAAAAAGCTCTAATTATATTAGAGCTTTTTTTATTGTGCATTGTTGGCTAAAATTCAGGTTGTGGTACTTTTTCAATTTCAAGTAACTTATAGTAAATTCTCCCTTTGACGTGATGTCGGGTTAAACGTTTATCATCAGCCCATCTCGAAATCGTTGAATTATTTACCTTGAAATATTTTGCAGTTTCTTTTTGTGTCAAATATGTGATTCTTCTGTTATTTAGATTGTAATCATCAATAATTTTTTTGACTCCAATTTCTACAGCATTGCTGACTATTTCACCCAATTTTTTTTCTGATATTACTATCATTGTTGTGTTTTCTTCCATCTCATTTCGCTTTCTTTTTATATTATCAGAAATGAAAAAGTTTAGTTTTTTTTAATAATTTTAAACATCTAGTTTAGATTATTTTTAATGTAAAAAAGTAATAATTCGATTTTTTAAAATCTGGAATTCAACTATTAAATGCAACTTTTAGATTTGATTATTATAGATTTTTTTTAAAACAGTCTTTACAGAAATTACTAATTGCAATGGTAAATAAGCTACTTAAACACTGTTTTGCTTTTGCAAAATCTGGTAGACCTCATGATGAAATGTACGTTCACATTTTACCTAGATATGTAGAAGAAAACACAACAAAAAACTCAAAGAATCATGAATGTGAATCTCTGAGTCTAGAATAATAGTGCCTCAAAATTAATGGAGAAAAGAGTTGTTTTTTGCCTCAGTTCTTTGTTATAAGTAGTTTTTTATTCCGTTTATAATGTATTTTTATTTCCTTTTTGTAAAACTTCCCACGTTTGTCAGTTGCAATAACTTTTGGTTTTTCTCCATTATTCCAAATTAGTTCAAATGATTTTAGAGAGTCAAATTTGGAATTCAAAATTGAACGATAATTATTTTCTTTAATACTGTAGACAATTCGTTTGTTCTTTAGGATACTTGTGTTTGGGTATTCTCTTTTTAATTAGGATTACAATGAGTGAAATTTGGCTTGGGTAATGTCCATTGGGGAGTATTATCTCTAAAAACAAGGCAACTCGTAACACCATTTACATCCCAAGAACTTAAGTTTTGATTGAAAGCATTTACTTGCCTGAACATACTTCCCATATCAGTCACATTACTCACATTCCAGCTCCCTATATCTTGGTTAAAAGCATCTGCATCCCAGAACATACCAAACATATTAGTCACATTACTCACGTCCCAATTACCTATATCTTGATTGAATACTGTTGTATCACCAAACATACCTCTCATATCAGTCACATTGCTCACATCCCAGCTACCTATATCTTGGTTAAAAGTAGAGTTTACACTAGTATAGTTTCGAAACATACCATTCATATCTATCACATTACCCACATCCCAATTATCAATGTTTTGATTGAATGACTCGGCAGAAATAAACATACCGTTCATATCAGTCGCATTGCTCACATCCCAGCTCCCTATATCTTGGTTAAAAGCATCAGCGTCCCTGAACATAAACTTCATATCAGTCACATTACTCATATCCCAATTACCAATGTTTTGGTTGAAAGAAGAATATCCATAAAACAACTCTCTCGTCTGCACAATTTTCGTTGTTGCAATTCTGCTAACATCCTGGCCATTTAATATCATATCTTTTAACATATTATAACTAACTACTAAATAATAAGTCCCATTTATTACTCCGCCATCTCCATATGACGCCCAATCCCTTGCTTTTACAGTGATGCCATTATCATCTAAATATACTGGGTTATCATCAATTACATCTACTATTCTTGTAATATTTGCTGTATTACCAGCAGTATCACTAACACTATAAATCACATCATAACTACCAATAACTTGGGTGTTTACCGAAGATAAAATTTCAATATTATTAGAAATATCTCCATCTATATTATCTATAGCTGTTGCTCCTAATTCTGCATAATTTTGATTTTGAAATATAGTTTGTGGATTTTCACCTACAAGGGTGATTACTGGAGCTGTGGTGTCTTCAATTACATTTACTATTCTTGTAACATTTGCTGAATTACCAGCAGTATCATTAATACTATAAATTACATCATAACTACCAATAACTTGAGTGTTTACCGAAGATGAAATTTCAATATTATCAGAAATGTCTCCATCTACATTATCAACAGCAGTCGCTCCTAATTCTACATAACTTTGATTTTGAAATATCATTTGTGGGTTTTCTCCTATAAGAGTGATTTCTGGAGCTGTAGTTTCTTGATTGCTATTATTGTCCTCATCACTGGAACAAGCTAAAAAAGCAACCGCAATTAATAAATAAATTAGTTTTTTCATATTTGATTTTTATTTTTAGGTTTTTCCTGAAATTACTTATTAGAGTAGAGCCTGATTGTTTTATTATATACGCTATACGAATATAATAAAACAATCAGCGACCCCTTCATCAAACCGTGCATGAAGTTTTCCCTCACACGGCTTACCGATAGATTTCTTTATTTGCTTTTCATATAAATCTACCCAGCATAGGTATAATTCATAGGCTTAATGAACCACGAATGCTTTCTCTTCATATTTGAACAAACATATAGCGACATTTAAAATCAACTATTTGAAATTTCAGCCAATAGGACTAAGCCAGTACTGATAGTATTGATTCTATATTCGCACATCTAAAGTAGTGTCCCTTTCCTAATTAGAGTTTTGTTGTCTCTAACATCATAGGTACTATGAACACCTCCGACTTCTCTTGCTACAGCTAGTGATTTCGTAATACTTATCTACTAGCTTTTATAGTTGCCACCATTTGTAACAAGAGACCTCCCACAGCCTGCTCCGTTTTTTCGGGGTTACGTAGTTTTCCCCCTATAACCACGCCATCCCTGTGACTACCGTAAATTATTACAACTCATATAGCTATTTATCATTGTAATATAGCAGGGTTCTAGAACGTCGAAACTTTCCCCAATCTACAGATAAGCGTATCGAAGCTACTACGGATTAACACTTGCGTATTACAGCTTGGTTATTTGAACATGCCGGGCTTCAGCGAAATCCTCAAAAATTATCTGTCGGCAGCTCTTCCAAATGAACAGCAAATTATTTAGGTAAGATTTACACCTACTGGAAAACCACAACTTCGTGGCGCACCAACGGATTTGTATATGACCCGTAGCGGGCAAATTAGCGACTACTATTCGGTTGCACACAAGCGAATTTTTAAATTTTTCTTATTATCTTTTTCTCTCAATAAGCCAAATTTAAAAATTTGGAGACCTTGTAAAAGTGCCTGAAACATTGAGTTAAGCGTCAATTTCCTTATTATTTTTATACGTTATTGGCAATAGTTGTTATTCCGCCCAGCTTCTGTAAACTTCTCCAAATTCGTTTAAAAGTTCAGAGCTATTTTCTATTGTTTCTTTATCATTTACTCTTAATCCTTCGAAATATAGTTCAAGTCCTTTTATAAATTTTTTCTCATATGCAACCGCTAATTCTTCATCCACCATTTTTAGTCCATTTAGAGAAACTTTAGAACTCTCATTTAACGCTTTTTTTCGTAATTCATTAGATTTGTTGTAATATGATTTATCAGTAAATAAACCATATCCAGAATTTACATTTTCTCCTTCTACTGCGAAAGCCTCTTGTAAATAGACAATAGAGTTTTTAAATTCATTTGCGTCACTAAATTTTTTCTTTTCTTCCTGTTTTTCGCTATTGTCTAGAAGATAATATGGCCAAGCAAAACCTTTAAGAGTTGAAACAATTTCTCCAAACATTAGCCAATCCCCAAAACTATTTTCTTTCGCATAATCGTAATTATATTTTATTGCAAATCCGCTGCCAATAAATAAATAGATGTATAAGATATATTTTAAGACTTTCATTTTTTTTTATTGATGGTTAACTTGCTGTGTATGGTTAGTTACGTTGGCTAGCAACTAAATTAGTAAAAAAAACGAACCAGAGGAAAATCCGTAGGATTTTCCGAGTACACACATAACAAGCAATTGACTCTACACATTGTTACCAAACGGGTTTTTTTTAGAATTTTTCGGTTTTTGTATTTCCATATAATTCCATTAAATATTCAAATGCTTTTGTTAAACGAAGCCTTAAATTGTCATCATCTAGTGATTTATCTAGCATAAATGAAATATTTTCTTTTTTAGACCAGTTGTCATCTCCTTTAGTAATTAAAATAGCATCTTCACTATTTTTAATTTTGATTTCTAACCAGTAATTATTTTGGTTTTCAACAAACTCAATATTGTTAATTTTATTGAGTGGAATAAAAAAAGCACGACTAAAACCCCAAGGCTTGGTTGTTTCTTGTATATGAGTTCCTGCTAAATAATAATTACCTTTTATTTCTATTACGCTGTCAAAATACTGTACTTGTTTTGTTCCTTCTGATTCAAATTGATGCTCAACGAATTTACTATTTATCCATTCGATAGTTTCTTGCGTTTCAGTTTCTCGCTTAATAGTTACTTGAGAGGTTATATTTAAACTTAATAGGAAAGTAAATAATAGAAGTAAGTTTTTTCTCATCTTTTATTGTTCTTGTAATAGTGTTTTAAAATGCTCAATATCTGTTGAAGTCCAAAAAGTCCCGTAGATGCTTCTATGAAGTGCAACTATTTGAAAATCCATGTCTGTATCTTCGGTCAAGTCTTTGAAAAGACTATCATTTCCCTATAGTTTGTACCAATCAATTTCAAGATTATTTTCTCATAAATATTTAATTGGTAATATAAAAAATCAATGAATCGGAAATCTGTTTTTCGTATTTGACTGGTTTTCTAATAGTTTTAATTTTTTTAACAAATCGTTAGCTTCTTGGATTTTCATGGTTTTCCTTAACTGTTTGGTAAAGTTGTTTTACAAGATTAGTTGCTTTGGTTAAGCGATAAAGTTAATAAATAATAACTGAATAGAAAGTCCGCGAGGACTTTCCTAAATAAGCCAGAACTAAAGCAATTAATTTTGTACGGTGTGTGTGCCCAGCATGGTCATCTTTTTAACTACAGTAATGTAGTTAATTAATCTAGAGGGTGCAAGTTCCTTATGGGCTGGGTTAACCCCTCAATTTTACTCAATACAGGCTCTTTGAACCATTAGTAAGACGCTAGCTTGTTAAGGGCGACCATAGAAGTGGAGTAAGCGAAACTTCAAAAATCTGAACCGACCCTTCGACTAAGCTCAGGATAAACCAAGTAGTAACCTTTTATGAGACATTTTTACACTTATAAGCAAGCACATTATTGGCTTGTCTAAAGGATACAAAATGTGTATCTATATAAATACTTCAGAAAACTAATTAAAGCCTCCTGTCTATCTTCTTAGCGTAGGCTGGAAAGATGTCATTAGCTATAGGGCGGGGAAAGAAAATAACCTAAGAACATTTTAGCGAACAAGCCAGCTTGCCGCCTAGATTACTTAAATTTGAATAGGCTTAAGTTGGTAAAGAGCTACACAATAAAAAAAGAAGTACTCGTCTTAACCAAAAAAACTATCCCTAAAAATCAAGTAATCCCCATAAGTTTGTCGACAAACAATCGGTTCAGTCAATAGGTTCTTCATGTCCGGTTACCGAAAATACAGCATAGGCTTTACCGACAACACGAATGTTTAGTTATTGTGTGCAGTTTTATATATTAAAATAATAATGTAATCCAACTCCAAATGAGATTGAGTTAAAATTATAATTAAGGAAGTCTACTTTACTATATCCTATTTCAATGCTGCATTTTAATTTATCTGATAATTGAGGGTAAGTAAATTCTAAACCACCACCAACTCCATATCCAAAGCTACTTTCAGAATCTTCTATAAAACTTAAACCATAAGATTATATATAATATTTCCATATACCAGCTTGTGCATATATATATGGCTTTAGTAGTAAATTTTCTCCACTCTAGGAAAAATTATAAATATATCTACCATAGTAACTTGAAAATGGACCAAAAATTCCAATAACTGCTTGGGCTGAATGTTGTTCTGTCAAATCAGCTTTAACACTTAGTACTCAAGCTGGAAAATTAGCTTGGAATCCAACTCTTAATCTTGGGTAACTTAAATCTTGTGCTAATAAAAAGCTTGAGCTAAATACAAAAGCAACTAATAAAAAAGTTTTTTTAATCATAATCAAAATTATTTTAAATCTCTATTGGGTTTAATTCCCCGAGGCTTATTTACTTTTACCTACTTCAAAATTTATTGACTTTTCGGTTAATTCCCAACATTATATTTAAGTCAAATTCAGTTGTTCGATTTGACAGCTAATAATCTAAAATTGTATTTCTAAAATATAAGATAAATTTTTGTAGATTATTTACCGTATTCCATATTTTTAATATTTTTTTCAAATTCTGACTAACGTTTTTATAATATTCTGAAAAATCAATTGTTAGTGTTTTCAGTTTTGTTTTTTGCTTTTTTTTCGCTAACCGAGCGTTAGCCTAAAGTAATTATTTCCTTTTCCGTAAAAAGAGGAATTGCTGCAATAACGGTTTTGATACAAAACGTAGTGCATAAAATTAGTAGTTTCGTTTAAGTTGCGAAAATTGTTTAATTATTTCAAAATAATCATCCCAATTATTGGCATTTCGTTTTTATTCGCTCTGTTGCTTTAAAATGCTCAATACTTCTTCAAACCTTTCATCCACGACTTCCATTAATTCTGAATTTTGTTCGAAGTGAAATGAAACCCATCTTATATTAGTTGTTTGAATACTATTATAAAAATAACAAGCTTTTGATTCTTGATTGAATTTGATAAATGGTAGTAATTCAATTGGCTCATTATGGTTTTGATGTACGAAATATAGTTTGTTTTCATCAAGTGGTTTTAATGAAATTACTTCTATTTCGTTGAAAGGTGTTTTATTTCCAACTAATTCCTTTGCCTTAAAATTGAATACTCCATTCTTATAATTTCCAGTCGTTGCACTTATTAATCTACAATCATCAAACGCTCCTTTAATAACTTGTCTTAAACTATTTAATTCATGTTCAAGTAACGTAAGCCGATTGATATTATCCTGCTCGCTCGAAATCCCACCGTGTCCTTTCCAATCATTACGATATTCTCTTACATTTTCTAAAACAGGAATGATTCCTTTGCTTGTTATAAGGTTTAAAAATTCACTACTTGGTTTTCCTAAAAGGTTAAGAATGATGTCTTTTTTATCAGCATCATTAATTAGTGTACGAATCGCTTTAAGAAGGTTTGCTGTCAAATTATTCCAACCTCCAAATGTTGCTTTTTTAATCCAATCCTCGTATTGACCATCATTGTTTATCCATCTGTGACTTTCGGATTTGTAAAATTGCTGGTCTTGATTAAAAGCACTCAATAAGAGCATCGATAAAAATTCGGAAAATGCCTCAAAAAAGTGAAGTAAATAATCAACTTTACTTTTATTTTCTGATATTGCTATGTATTTCCAAAGAATAGAGGAAATCGGAAATGGCAAACTGTCTAACCATTTTTCAATACTATTATCTTCTTCGTATTTAACAATATTTTTATTTATTTCTTGTGCTTGGCTCGGACGTTTCCAAAGTTGATTTTGATATTCAGAAATTTCCAAAAGCAAATTCTCAATCTTATTGTTTACTTCAATTAAACTAATTTGTTCTTGATAATTTGGAATGAACAATGGTGCATCTTCTAATGATGATAGTGTAATATTTTCTATTGTAGTTCCGACTTTTCTGCTTTCTCTTGTAAGTTTACCTAAAGACGTATTGAGATATTTTGCTAAATAAGTTGGACTAACTTGATTTTCTAAAATTACTTGAATATAATTATGTGGCTTGATATTAAAATTGCTTGGGTTTTCGACAACATCGCTATTTCCAATGCGAGGTAAGTAAATTATGTTGTTTGAATGCTCCATTTCCTCGGGACTTACATTCTTAATTGTTCTGAAATCAGCAATATTTTTAAAGATAGTTGGCTTTGAACCTGTTCTTCTTCCTATTTTAAATACATCCTCGTCTTTTTCAAATGCTTTATATGATGTAAAATTCTCTAATGCGATAAAACTACCCAAAGAAGTTGTTTTTCCTTCTTTTTTTTTGTTGAAATTATCAGCAATATTATTATTAGTACTAACGCTTGAAGATAATTGAGCTATAAAAGTTTTTTGCGTAGCTAATTTGGATACAATTACAAGATATGATGGTATTGAAGTTGTTGGTGAATGACTGCCTTCTGGAATATAAAATAAAGCATTTACAAATAGACCGCTATCTTTCAAGGATTTTTCGATTTTTTTATCAAATACAAATTTTCCTGGCATTAAGAAAATCAGTTTTCCGTTTTTCGTAATATGTTTTGAAGACTCAATTAATAAATCCGTAGAATAGTCTTTTGAGACTGATTCACGAGTTTTAGCTCGCATTGCAAAAGGCGGAAATGAAACCACCAAATCCGATTTTTCCGTTTCTTGTGTTATTAGTTCAAGCGGTTCGCCTAACAATATTTTTGATTCGTCAATTTTGAATCCTTGAACAATAAGGTTTTTTTCTTGCGGATTAATGCAAAAACCTTTAAAATCTTTTTGGACATTATTAACAAGAAACGAGTTTCTGTTTATCCAAGGGTCTAAAATCTTTTTTGACCTCACATTTTCAGTTAAGTAATTAATGAAGTCATTTATCCAATTTGGTATATGAATTATTGGCGAGATTGCAATTTGGGTAAGCTCTTTGTTTGCTAATATTTTTTTTAAATGTTCTATTCCAAATTCTAAGCCCATTCTTTCAAGACTTGATATATCTGAAAATCTGCTAAAATTCAATTCCCCCGTATTTCTTGAGCTATATAGACTTTTAGTTATCAAATCCTTTATTTCTCTCATAGTTCTAGTGTTTTTTAAAAAAGGATGCTAACATTTATGTGGTCGAGTAGACTAAGGGATTTCACCCCAAGCCTTTCACAGAACCGTGCTTAAAAGTCTCCCCTCACAGAGCCTGCCCCGTTTTTTCGGGGGACACCTCATCGATGGCTCACTTAAGTTTATCCTGAGCTTGACGAAATTTCAACTCCTTTATTCAAACTTCTAATCTCTAGGACTAGATTCTCCTAAACGCTCAGCACCATTGCTCCTTACAACAGCACCTTTTGGTGGTTTAAGACCATAAGCTATACGGGGAACCTGATGGACCTACCATCATCTTAATTACAGCATTCAACCATTTTATTTATTGCCTTGGCTGATTCTTGGCACAACATAAAAGGTAGCGGCTTAAAACACATAAATTTTTGGCTTATCACTATTCTTCATTGATAGTCACTTACTTTGGTCTTAGCACTTACCAAGCCATTTTTATATATAGTCTTCTGCGTTGTTGTCTATGGAACGACGTTAAACTCTATACCACTGTAAGAAAATGCTATTGCTCCATTTGCAAATCCTCCATAATAGGTTAAAGAATAAGTTCCAGCAGGTAACCATAAAGGAAATGGAGACATGTTGTAGTTTAGCGTACTAACATTAACATAAGCAACTAAATGCCCGTCAATTCTAGCCCATGGTTGGAGTCTTGATGCGTTTGAACTAGGGATTGCACCTATAGTGGCTGAAGTAATCTTCCAAACTTTGCCTTCTGGTACAATGATAGTTTCATTACCATAAGTACTTCCACTAAGTGGATAATTTTCTTTAATCACTCTATTGAATTCTAAATTACCTTGAGCAGAAGCCGAAGAAAAGGAAAGAAATATAATAGCAAGAATAAAAATAGTTTTTTTCATTTGTTTAAATTTTAAATTAGAAACCATCGGATAAATATGACATTGTTTTACTTTTTTTACGTGACCCAGAATTTTCAGAATACAAAGCATAAGGCACACTCAATAACTGTGTTGTGCCAGTAATTGTATAGGACGAACCACCTGTTGGGTCGGTTTCAGTTTTAATAAAAAAAGGGCCGTTTGCCCAGTCAATAGTACTGAAATCCCCAATTAGTATGGTTCCTGCCCCAATCTTTAAACTTACTAAACCATTGGCATTAGAAATAGGTACTTGTGTTTCTACATACACCGCTGTGCCAGATGAAGAGCCTTGTAAAATAGAAATTTGCATGCCAACGGCAGTTGAACTTACGAGATTATTACTAGCGTCTCTTACAACGGCTTGGTAACTCATTTTTTCGGGTGATTGTGCACTTGATTGCTGGGGCAGGAAAACACTTGCAGTCATTAGTATTGCAGCACATATTGTAATTAAATTTTTCATGATTTTTAGTTTTTAATTATTTTAAATGATTGAACTTTTTGATTTTCTTGATTTACAACATTTATGAAGTAAATAGCAGTTGGCAAACTTGTCATTTCAATATTCGTTTGCTGAGCTACTATTTGTCCGTTGTTTAACAATCTACCCTGGATATCATAAAGCTGATATGACAATTTTTCGTTTTTGTAATCACTTATTTGTAGGGTTAAATTATTTAATGTAGGGTTTGGAAATGCCTTAAGGGAAATATTCAGTTCTGTTTCTTTAATACTGAGTGTAAATATTTCGAAGGCTTGTTGTACACCTTGGCTTACTGTACCGGAAGCATTCGTATTTGCAGTATAAACTACTTGTCCTACGCTGAAAGCAGCAGTTCCTCCGCTGCCCGAAGCATCACCGCCTGAGGCAGTAGTTGCTTGTTGTGCCTGTACTGTCATGCCAATACCTAACAACAAAACACTTAACTTGATTTTTATATGTTTCATTTTTGCATTGTTTTTAATAGTTAATACTTATTGTTATTTATCATCTCGGCTTTTCCAATAAATGCTAACATTTTTGTGTATAGTTAGTTACTGTGTTAAGCACTAAAGTTACTAAATAATTCACAGATAGAAATTCTAGCGGTTCCGACGCTTCGGGATTCGTAACTAGGCAAGAAGCAAGCATTAAATTATGTACGGTTTAAGTTTGATTTCTAATAAAATACTTAGTTTTAGTTATTAATCAGAAAGAACAAAGGAGAGAATTAAGGTTTCAATATACGGTGAAGTTTCAAACTTCGACAATCAAAAAGCCTTGGAAATAATCCTTTCTCTTTTACTACTAAAACCACGTTCAGTTCCATAACGCTTTAGGTCTTTATTTTAAGTTGTTATGATACCAGTAGCTAGTTCTTTTATAAATCAATTCTTGTAAATAAATATAAAGAAACTTATGGAGTTGACATCAGTAAAGATGTCTTTGATTTTCACGGTACTACTACAGGTCTTAATCAATACAAAAATGATGAAATAGGTTTTAAGAAGTTTCTTAAAAGTTATAAGCTTATTGTAATGTCATAGTTTTTTATGCCTTCTTGATTAGTGGCTGAAAAC
>Ga0307944_1001262_pt1 | contig 12186 bp, 10 predicted proteins | sample OrgLakmetagen179_FD_201831 | JGI IMG/M metagenome (GOLD analysis project Ga0307944, IMG submission 201831) | Saline water microbial communities from Organic Lake, Antarctica - #179 | ecosystem: Environmental > Aquatic > Non-marine Saline and Alkaline > Saline | place: Antarctica: Organic Lake... | reverse complement strand
GGCCGGAACACCCAACTGATCGGATGCCCCGGAACAGGTGATCGGATCAAATCGGAATCACTGATCGGATGTTATCGGAACCGGTGATCGGATGATCCCGGAACGCGCACGGATGCCGATGATCGTGGATCCGAATGACTACGAGACATGGCTGTCCGGCACGCCGGATGAGGCCTTTGCCCTGATCAGGCCCTTTCCGGCCGACCGCATGGTCATCCACCAGAGCGGTGAAGGCCTCAAATCGGATCCTGAGGGTCTGGACGATCCGGGATGATCACGCGGCGTGTGAAACACGGGCACATCGCCCCGACCGGCCAACATATGCCGGAACACGTTCCATCCACTTCATGCAGATGTCCTCGCACACGCTCGATCTGGTTGCCACCGCAGAGACCGACGCCAATAGCCCTCTGCGGTCAATGGTGCCAGCCTGAAATGCTGCAGGCGCAGCCGATCGGTCCCAGCCCTTTGCAGACATTTTCTCCAGGTGCAGCATGAACTGTGGGAAGCGCAGAAAGGTGATACAGGAAGTTTGCCGTCGTCCCTCAGAGGCGAATATTCGCCCTGAGATCTGATCCTGAAGACCAAACACGAGGGGCCGAGACCTGACGGTGCAAAAGGCATGTCGGTTGATACCTGGGGATTGCCATCACTACATTCGCTTGGGCTATGGACGCGCCGCCGAGCCCTCATGACAGCTCGGCGGCGCCAGAGCGGGAGCGTGACGCAGCCCCATGGCAGAGAGATCCAGCACAAGCGGGCTTAACAGCAGGCGGGTCGCCTCGCCGCCGTGCGCAAGAATCTCGACGAAGTCTTCCTGGTTGGGTTGACCCAGCGCCAGGCGATAGATCATGCGCTGCTCGCGCAGCTGTAAGAAGCGACTCATGTCGCGGCCAAATGGGCGCTCGAAGACGTGGCGGCTGATCTCGGCATCCTCAAGCACCCACCAGGGTCGAAGGCCACTTGTATCAACCAGCTTTTCCGCCTGGCGCGCCACGTGATGCCATAGCGAGCCGCCCTTTTCAGCCGCGTCTCCAAGGGCTTCATCGTGCAGCAGCGCCGAAAGTCGCCGCCTGACCGCAAGCCCGGCAAAGCGCTGAACGCGACCTTCGCGCTGCTCAAGGTCAAGCGGGTTGGAGGACAGATCCCAATGCACGACATGCGAACACCAGGGATGGAAATCCAGACCTTCCTGTCCGACCGATGTCGTTGCCAGCACGTGCGGCCAGAACGGCGTGTTGAAGCTGCGGCGAACTTCGTCCGGCCGCGCGGGTCTGGACGGCGAGTGTCCTCCATGCACCTTGCCAGCCGGTTCCGCCTCGGCGTCGCCAAACGGAACAGCGACATGAGACCGTACCGGTATCTTTTGCGATGGCCCTCCAACACTGTGAAAGCTGAAGCTACCCGCCCGCAGGCCGAGCGCAGACTGCAAATCCCTGGCAAGGCCCGCCGCACCATCTGCAAGATTCTGCGCTCGCAGCCAGAAATGCTCGTCGAGGACACTTTCGAAACCGCCATCGACAACGGCGCCCATCACCTTATCGACGGCGTTCCTGCCCGGCAGGGACGACAGGATCACCGGATTGTCCAAGTACGCACGCAAGCCCTGCCAGCTCAATTGAACGAGTTCACCATAGGGCTCAGGATCAAGGACGGTCTTGTCATGCCGCAACAGCGCCCGGCCAAGTACCACGCCTGGTGCGCCAATGGCATAGTCGACGAGATCATCGAGTTCGGCCGGCGAGAGGCGTTCGATCTTCGGTGTCTGTCGCCATTTGAGGACAGCGGACAGGGCGGCGCGGTCCTCGCCTACGGCGCTGCTCCAGGCTGCGGCCGATTGGTCGGCCATCCCCCCCGCCCGTTCTATCGCAGCCAGGGTTCGGCCGATGGATCGATGCCGTCGACGGGCCTTCACCGTGTCTTTTTCAATGATCCCCTTGGGAAGTGCTGCAAGAATCTGCCGCCTTACGTGTCTGCGGATGACGCTGATCGTTTTTCCCGCCTTAGCGAGCGGATCCGTATGCCGGATGAGCCACGGAGACGGATGAAAGGCGGCCATCACCGGTCCGGGCGCAGCCGTCAGCTTGAAGCGTCGACGACGATAGGCTTTCTCGTAGCCGCTGCGCTGTCGGGGAAGGCACGCCGCTTCGACGCCGAAACTCAGGAGTGCCGCCACGCTCGGCGGAGTCGCCCGAAACCGGCTGAACATCAGAAGTTTCGGATCGGTCATTTTACCCTTCCAGCCGCCAGCAAGCGGCCACCACGGCAGGGATGGCGCGACCCATGGCAGGGATAGAAGTTTTGCCGGCGCTGCGACGCTTAGCGCCCTGAGTTTCGCGTCAGGCCACCTCGCTGGCGCATCGAGCTTGTTGCGGCGCTCCTTAGTCATTTTCGTGAGTTTCGGCGCGGCTTTGATGTTTGCGCGCTTCCAGGCCGCATATCTGGGCCCCAAGGATTGCGCGGGCAGTGGAACGGAGGACCAATAGGGCAGCGCTTCGTATCGCACGTCCTCGGGGAAGCTGTCAGCAAGATGCCGATAGACCTGAAAGTCCTCGGCGATCGGGTCCGCTGGAAGGAACTGCGTTCGAGCCAGCGGATCGCCCAAGGCGACGCTGTCCCGCTCTGTCCTGGACATGACCGGGGTCAGCAGTGCGCGAAGAGCATCCCGCAGTCTGCCAGCCTCCTGGATTTCGATCCTCAGGCTGAGAACGCGCGCCTCCGAATGCGCAGCAATGTCCCGTAATTTTTCGCCGAACTCAGAAAACAGGGTCTTGGCGTGGTCGCGGACAGCGCCGCCGGCGAGGAACTCGATCAACGCCAGCAACTCGGTCTGCGCCAGTGCGCCCTGAGATTCCTCCCATCGCGTGCTGAGCAGCCGGTAGGGTGTCGCGCTCAGCAGCAGGATGGCGGGGCGAGCCCCCGACCCGGGCGGCTCCAGCAGAGCCTTGAGCAGCGGATCGGCGTCCTTTTCATCCAGGAGCTGCCTGTACCGCTGAAATTCATCCAGAATGACTAAATCGGGCGGCTGGTGACGGAGTGTCGCCAGCGCCAAGGCACGGCGCAGATGACCGACGAAGGTGGTTGACTTGAGCGGCTTGATCTTTCGCAGCGGGTCACCACGCAGGCCCTGCTCAAGCCTTTCGCGCACCGGCTTTCCGAATTCCGTCGCCAGCGCTTCGCGAAACCGCTGCGTCAGATTCGGTGGCGCTACAGCAAGTTTCCTCTCGGCATCTTCGACCAGCTGATCCCAAGAATCGCCAACTCTCTGGCGTAGTACGGCCGGATCGAGATCTCGGGCGAATGCGGGGTAGGCCCGGCCCAGCAGCACCTTGAGAAATGCCCGCTCTTCTTTTCTTCCAGCCGTCAGACGAACACGCGCGCCTGGAAAGGACGTCGCGGGCGTCAGCGCGTAGATCAGAACCGGATGATCGGGCCGCTTCGCGACCGCCATCAGGGAGAGCCGATCCGGCGTCGCAACAGCGGCCTTACGTGCCTGCTCTTCGAGGAAGCTGACGAGGCGCCCCTTGTTCTGTTGAGAGACCGCACGGCCGTTGGCGATGTAATAGACAACGAGAGGCCGCTTGCCGTCTTCTGACATTCGGCGCGTCACTTCCTTCGCGACGACAGTCTTTCCTAGTCCGACTTCATCGGCCACCAAGAAGCGGCGGCGGCCGCCCTGATTGGCAAATGCCGCGAGTGCCGCATCGACGGCTGCTGCCTGGAAGGGCTTGGGATCGCTCATCGACGCTTCTCCTTGCGCTCTTGGCCCAGACCGATCCGCAGCTTGCGCCACAGCGTTTCGAAGCGGCGCAGCATCTCAGCGGTTTGCGGGTCTTCCTGGTCGGCCTGTTCCAGCACCGCTGGCAGGTAGTCCGACACACGGCGTTCGATCTCGCGAAACCTGCCTTGATCGCGAGACCAGGCCGCGAGCATCTCCTCCAGCGTCGGCAGCGCGGGATCAAGTGCTGGATTTGCACCGGGAGCGGCACGATTCGGTTGCTTCTCAATCGTCCAGTCAGCGTCCCCACCGCGGCCATCATCGGCTAACAGTCCCGCCAACCAGAGAAGGAAGCCCCTCGCACCCAGAAGTCGCACAAAGGCCGCGCGATCGCGGTCTTCGCCGAAAGGCGGGTCGGCGGGCGCGCGCTGCAGCCAGGAAAGCCCCTTCTCACCACGGCTGACACGCAAGCGCACGAACTCGCTTCGTTCGGCGGGAGGCGTAGCCCCAAGCGCCACCGTCGCCTGCCGCTGCGGCCAGGTTTTGAGCTCGCCGTGCAAGCTGCCGACTTCAAGAAGGATGTTCGCTTGCTTGGGGTGCGGTCCATCTGGATGGAGATCCATATCATGGACAAGACGGATCTCATCACCGTCGATGTTGAGCGTGCTTGCCCACCGAGCTGCGACTTGCGCCCGAGCACGCTCGAGCGCTTCTTCTTCAAGCGCCGTCGCGTCTGGGTGATATTCGCTGACCGGCGCCTCGATAATCCGCGCCGAGTTGAGCAATGCCTTCAGACCTTTCTCCACAGCCTCGGTGACATGCAGTTCGGCCGTGATCTCGGCGTTGCGGCCCGTCCACGCCCGCATAGTGGCATTGGCGCTTCCAAGCCATATGGTCCGTTTGCGTCCCACACGCACGAAAAGCAATTTTGCATGGAGACCACGGCCGGTCTCTTCCTCCTCGTCATTTGCAATATCCGCCTCGGATGCCGCGGCGGGGTGCGCCAACTTCGGCGCCGGATCGCCGATGGGATATTCCGGTGCATCCAGCGCCAGCAACTCGTCGAAAGAGGCAAGCGACGGGCCGATCCGCTCGATCTCGCGCATGGTGGTTAGAAGCACGCGCTTTGCCGACGTCGTCCCTTTCGATACTCGTCCGGCCAGAAACGTGTTGTCGACGAACGGGCTCACAACCACGATTTCATCGGCCCCCGGAGGTACGATTGGAGCTTGCAGGCCCCCTATCCCTGTGGACCACCGAATTTGGGCGACACGCACGCCGGCGGGCGCGCGCCACGAGACCTTCGAAACTGCGGCTGCAAGGGCAACTGGCCGGACCCCTTTCAACTCGGCTCGCTCGGCCAGCGCGCGCGCCAGATCGCCTGCTCCGGAAATCGTTCCTCCGCTTTTCGCTCCTGAGACAAGCAAGAGGCCAATGTCACGGTTGACGCACTCGGTGAGATTGCGGCTTCCGATCCAGAGCCGCCAGCCGACCACGCCGCCCTGGCTCCGTGTTCGTATCAGCGCCGCCTTGGGATGCCAGCTATGGTCTGCTTCGTCGAAATCGACTTCCCGCAAGAACTGGTCCAGCACCGCCGCAATGCGCGGTGTTCGCTGCATCTTCGCAAGCCGACCGCGCTGGATGATGATCCGGACTTTGCCACGCAGTCGCTCGACCGAATCAGCGAAGTCGGACGGGCTGCCTTTCCCCCCATCACTGTCCTTTCCAGCGAGGGCCAACAAGGTCGCCCCGATTGATCCAAGGTCCGCCGAATAAAACGCAAGCAACGCCAGCTCGACCTGCTCATCAGGGCCGGGACGCAGGCCTTCCAGAAACGAAAGGGCTGGCCAACTTTCGACCGCGCGGCTCATTCAGCACGCGCAAGGTCATCGAGAAGGATACTGACCTGCTGCCATCGGTAATGCAGGGGGGCGGCCAAGCCATGCTCGTCACTCGACCATTCGAGTCGCCGAGCCCGCCCATTGGGAGTCGGAGCAAGCCTCGCGCGCGGCCCCTTTCGCGCTTCGGCAGCACTATAGACTTCGGAAAGCGCTTTGGGATCCGTTGATTCTGAAGCGATCCAGTCTTTCGTCGCCGTCACCACGGCAAGCAATTTCTCTGGCAGAGACCCGATGTCCGCTTCGAGCGCCGCGATATCGAGCTCCGCTGCCGTTGCGGCCTGTTTCGCAAGGATACCCTTGAGATGTTCGCGGTGGCGGGCTGAGATTTGCCGTTTGTCGTCGATCTCGACGCTCCGCTCCAGCAGGGCGTCGTAGACGGCGCGACCGATGCCCGCGAGACAAGCGGCCTGCCGCGCGCGGACGAGTAGACCCATATCGGCACCGGCGACGGCATATGTCTCGTCAGACCACATCTCGGCAGGAGCCAATTCCTTGGATCTGACCAGCCTTGCAAGCAGCGACAGCTCGCGGCCGCCATTGCCCCGCAGCTGCCCCAGACGTTCGCGCAGGAACTCGGCCTCCGATTTCTTCAAACGCAGCGAGATGTCGCCGCTCTGCCAATTGTCCGGCCGTTCGGGCAGCGGCACGAAGGGCGGCTCGAAGCTCACGAGAGGCTGACCATCGTCGTCGGTAGGCGAGGCAACGGCCTTCAGCAGACGATGCGTCTGCTCTCGGGAGATCGTCCGACCATCCTGCCGCGGGCGCAAGATTCCCCAAACCGCAAGCGCGTTCCAATAGACCATGGACGGCGGCTGGCTTGAGGGCTTCGGGAACACACGGCTGCCGATCACTTGGGCTTCGCCCGCGTCTTTCAGCCGTCCTGCGAGCACTCTTTCGCGGTCGCGCAGGGCACGCTGCGCAGCCAGTCCGACTTTGCCGGCGAGATCCTCGAACAGCCAAGGCACGAACAGCGCGTAGCGCGCGCGGGTGTGCAGGACCGACGTGCCGGGAAAGAAATGATCGGCATATCGCTGATGGATAGTCAGAAAGCCGATCTCATCGCGCACCCCCATGGACTCTTCGTCCATCTGGGCCTTCGCGCGGGCCAGCGCCTCGCGCGAGAGATAGGTCCATCCAAACGCCGGTTCTACTGCCGGTGCGCGTATTATTCGGGATAGCTTCGCCGCCTGTCGCACTGCCTCATCTCCTTAGCTGGAACAGCGGCAGTGCGTTCACTACGTGCCCGAAGGGCACGCTGTCAGCGAACTCTATTTCAGGCAGTTGACGAAAATCAGCCATGTGCAACCTTTCTGGCATACGCGCAAGCCATGTCAGAAGCTGCGGCGCCGCTGCGGACAACTCATAAAATGCTGCGGAAGCAAGTCTCCGCTTGAGGATCTGGTTCCCTCTCAAGTCTTGGCTCCGATAGTCCCAGTAGTACCTACATCTTGGACCGCTGAACCAGCGCGTTTCGCAAGCGTGGCGCATCGCGTAGTTCAATGGTGCGCACTGTCGGTTGGGACAGGCGCACCTTCAGGCCGTCCCATCGCCTGTGCAAAAATCTGGTGGGTCAATCGGTGCATGACTTCTCTCTTTTAGAAAGATGAAAGGATTTATGAAGGTTTGCAATGAGCGGAGCAGAGTCCTTATACGAAGGTCGCCTTTTTCCCACATGAGGTTGGCGTCGATAAAGGGGAGAAGATTTTTTAGGGATAACGTGGGATGAGGTCTACCGGATCCTCATGTCCGCTCCATGCGCACTGCCGCCGCTTAGGTCAGCCTATGATGCAAGTGCAGCGGACGTACGAAAGGTCAGCATTGCTGCCGTTAGCCCGGGCAAACATACTGCACTTGCGGCGAACGTGAGTTTCTGCGCGTGGCACCGCGGCATCAAATCTTGGCCGATCGCGTCATATCGCTGAGTTTGCAAATGTTGTTTCCTGCTCATTTTCACCGCTCAGGTCAATCTGCCCGGCACCAACAGCGAAGGACCGAAAGGTCCCGCTTGGCTGACCAGACATCATTGGCGATCATCACTCTCGCTCATTTCTCACCAGAGATCCGTCCGCCAGCGGACGCTACAACGCCTTCGCGTTCGCCCAGTCTGCTGTCAGCCAAGTATCCCATTCCGTCGGGTCGGTGAGAATGACGGGCATCGCCTTGGAATGTACATCGGCGATCTCGGCATTTGGTTCAGTGGTCAGGAACCCGTAGAGATCATCCGTCGTTGCTCCATCCTTCAACTTGTGGATGCTGGTCCATCCGAAAACCCACAGGCCCGCAAACATCGCCGGGCGCCCGTCGGCGATGTCAAACCATGCATTGCCTTTCCCCTTGCCGGCCGGCTCGGCAAAGGACGTGAGCGGCACGAGGCAGCGGTTCTCCGGCTTCAGCCACCGGCGCCAGTGGGGCGAGCCGGTGTTGCGGATATTGTTGACCTCGCGATCGACACCTGATCCGAGTGCAACTGTTTCGGGCTCGGCATGCCCCACCGCGCAAGCTGCAGAACCATGTCGTCGCCGTCGAGACGCGCAATCGGCGCGGGCTGATCGGGATAGATCGCCTCCTGGGGTGCCAGGTTGCCCAACCGGTAGACGGTGGTGCGATCCGCAAAGAGGCCGCGCAGCGCGTCCTGGGTACGGGTGTGGGAGTAGAGATTGCACATGAAGACTGTCGCGTCGCGGTATTCCGCCTTCGCGAATGGCGATCGACGGGACCATGATGATGAACTTCGACCAGCCATAGCGCTGGTTCATCTCGAAAATGGACTTGATGTATCAATAGGTCTTGCCCGTGCCTGTCTCCATCTCGACGTCGAGATGGATGTGCGTGGCGGCCAGCGCATTTTGCCGGTAGGCAGCAGGGACGCGCCCGCGCTCGCCGCGGGCGTTCAACGTGGTGAAATCGGTCAGGGACTTGTGACGGGCAGGTTCTGGCGCCGCTGCACGCGCTGAATGTTCTCGAGGATCCATGAACAAAAAAAGCTTGATCTGCGCGCCTGTTCAGGCGAGTTTGCCGCTAAAGGGCATGCAACTTAGGGAATGTCGGTTGAAACCACGCCACTCAAGCTTTGAAAGGCTGATGAAAAATTCTGAATCCGCTGATAATGACACAAGTCAGGGCCTCAATTTACATACTGCTCGTCGAGCTGATTAAAATGTGTCTTGACGGGCATCAATCAGCTGGATACAATCGGCGTCCCAACTACAGTACTCAATTGCCTGATAATTAGAAACAGTTTTCCGAAAGGGCTGGGTACGTGCAGCAGTCGAATCAAATTTCCTTATCGGACGTTCACAAGCGGCAGCTTGCAGATCGGAAAGTCGTGACTCATTTCAACGCCTGCGACCTCTCTGATCTTCTTCAATGTTACACTGAAGAATGGGTGAAGCTTCGCAATGTACAGGTTCATGATGCTAAGTCTATAGGAACATTTATTTTAGGGCCTCCGCCGTACGCAAACCCGAAGATGGCAACAAACTTCCAATATCTCACCGCACCTACGTTTCTCGTCAACTGCTTCCAGCTGGCGATGGCACACTTTTTTGCCAAGGGGTTAAATGGTGGAATTGGTGAATTAAAGTATGACGCACCTACAGTTATAAGAAGTATCAAAGCGGGTGGCGCGAGAATAGCCCGCGTCAAAGAGCTGCACTTCAAGGGGGAGATAACGAAGGACACTTACGGAAGAAAATACGATATTGAGCACGAGTTGCGTCACTACAGAATACAGGCAAATCAGCTATTTTTCGAAAGCAGATTTGAAATTGGTTCAAATCAAGCACGGTGCAACTTTATCGGGGTCGTGGCCTATTGCTAAACCTATTGAATATACACTATGGAGTATGCTTTGGCTTCGTGTTCTCTGCGATCTTTTTCCAGGCGGGTGGCACAGGCGCAGAACTTGATCTGAGATTTCTATTTCTTGACGGAAAGGTTGTCATTTCGTTTGCTATCCTGATTTCTTACTTGTTTCTTGATTGGATTACTGCGGTCAAACACATCCGGTTTGGTGAAGGTGAAGTTAAAATATTCGCATTGGCGGCTTACTGCGCATCGATATGGCTCGTCGGAATTTCATGTGTAATTGTATTGGGCAGTAACACAATTATTCCTTTTCTGCTTCTTATTTATTTGGTTCTTATCGCACTATATTTTGCCGCGCTATCATATCGGCGTGTAGCTATCAGTACGTTCGGCTCATATTCACATGGAAGAGCCGCTGACTCTGCTGATCAACTCATTTTGGCTTTTCTTGTGGTAGTGGCTGTTTTTAGCGCCTTGTTCTCAGCATATCATCTGACACTGTCTCATTATCAATTGGCTGCAGCATGGACGCGTGAATCGACGACACTATTGCTCGCATCGTCTTTGTTTTGTTTAAAGGCAATTAGGCTTGTTGCTCTAGACACGCAATTATCACAACGAGAGGATCAAAAATGAATAGCTTGGTGATCCTGATAGTGACACTTGCCTTAATTTTGGCTCCCTGGGTTTGGACATTTTTCGTTGATGGAAAAGTTTCAGCGCGGGATTACCGCGCTTCTCCGTCAGCCTTCTCAAGTGCGATGGTTTCTATCAGCACGATAGGGACAATTGTGGGGGGCGCAATGTTTCTCGCCGTTGGGCAAATAGGATTTGAAGCCGGTGTCGTTGGGTTTATTCTTGGTCTTGTATATCTCGTTGCATTTTCTTTGTTTGGAATCTTTAGCAGTCGAGTAGCAGTTGTGATGGAGCAGGAAGGTGTTGATACGGTCTATGGTCTTATTGAGAAAAAAGGTACTCTTCGAATGTCGCGTCTCTATACAATTTCCAATTGTATGTTATATACAGCTTTAGTTGGATCACAAGTTGTTGTTGCCAAGACTTTTTACACATTCTTAATATCAAAGGGGGTTCACGAGTTAATTGTCGGTGGAATCCTGTTGGTCGCATTTTTGGTGGTGCTGAGCTACTCTTGGGTAGGAGGCCTGAAGAAGGACATTCGAACTGATGCGATACAAATGATTGTGGTGACGACAGCAACGGGCATTATTGTCTGGTTGATGATTGCTCGCATGCCGGTTTCCGTGGCATTGACGTCATTACCATCAGACCATTTTTCCGGTGTTGGCTATGGAGTTGTTTATACAATCGCATTGGTTGTCTTTATTGGCCCTATGGTTTTTGTTCGTCCAGATATTTGGCAAAGAGCGGTTGCTCTCAAGAATAAGCGTAGGATTTTTCCTGCTTTCTTCGCAACGGGGGTCGTAGCCATGTTCGCGTTTGGGGTCTTCACCTTTCTCGGCATGTGGGCGAGGGCGAATTTTCCCACTTCTGTTCCTGCATCGGCGACACTTGAGGCCATATGGGCGGTGACCTCTGGGGGAACAGGCCTGATTGCCGCTATAATCATCGGTGGCCTCTTTGCCGCCATACTCAGTACTGCGGATACCCTAATTAACAATGCCGCTGTGCACTTCGAAGGTGCCATGCGTGCACACAGGGCTCTGGAAGTGACTGGTGAAGGTGACGATATCGGAATTCTCCGGATTGGCAGTTTGGGTGCCATTTTCTTCGGAATATCACTCTCTTTTCTTGTGACCGATGTTGTCGATCTTATTTCAGCGTCGTTCTCTCTCTTGCTGGTTTTTCTTCCAGTCTTTATTGCTCTTTTTAGAAAATCAACATTTTTCGAACCACCAGCTTTCTACTCTGCCGTTTTTGGGATTGTGTCTTGGATCTTTGCCCTTTTTGTAAGTAACGAGCCAAAAGAGGCATTTGCTTATGCTGTGATTGCATCATGGTTGGTGTATGGCCTTCTGTTTTTTCTGATGCATCGTGCAAAAGATATCAAAGGTGTCGATCTTAATAAGTGAATGTTTTGTTTGACGTTACTTAAGTTCGGAGCTTAGAACCCATTGAAATCAGACACGTTGCGCGATTCACGGCTCCGAACCGACGCGGTGTCATGTCTGAGTTTTCTTTTTGAGCGATGCACAGATGGCGCGTCTGGAGCCCTAGTTCCTGTCTAACGTCAGCCCCCATGGGACAGATTTGATGTTTTCGTAACGGAGGTTTTCTAGCTCATCGCAGCCATCAAGGAGCGAAGATGAACAAGAAATCCGAAACATCGAAGGACGCGGTTTACAATCTGGTCAAAGGCATCAAGCGCAAGACCCGCAAACAGTACTCGGCCGAAGAGAAGATCAGGATCGTGCTGGCGGGCCTGCGCGGTGATGAGAGCATTTCCGCCCTGTGTCGCCGTGAGGGGATCAGCGAGAGCCTGTACTACACGTGGTCAAAGGAGTTTCGTAAGCATCCGGCGAGGGACGCGGTCACGCTGCGTTGATAGCTTCCTGCCCGAGCTTCCAGTTCCATGGGAGCAATTCGGGCAAGCGTGACATGGTGATGTCTGGCAGGCGCTCCAGGACATTTGCCATCCAGGCTTGCGGGTCGATGTCGTTCATCTTGCAGCTGACGATCAGGGTATACATGAAGGCCGCCCTCTCGCCGCCGCGCTCCGATCCGGCAAAAAGCCACGATTTTCTTCCCAATGCGATCCCTCTGAGGGCGCGTTCGGCGGCA
>Ga0307944_1001259_pt1 | contig 12199 bp, 18 predicted proteins | sample OrgLakmetagen179_FD_201831 | JGI IMG/M metagenome (GOLD analysis project Ga0307944, IMG submission 201831) | Saline water microbial communities from Organic Lake, Antarctica - #179 | ecosystem: Environmental > Aquatic > Non-marine Saline and Alkaline > Saline | place: Antarctica: Organic Lake... | reverse complement strand
AGCCGTGGCCTAGCCACCGGCCGTCAGTGCACATGAAAGGGCGCTTGCGCCCCTGGCTGGCGGAACGCCAGGCACAAAAAAGCCCGCACTTGGCGGGCTGGGTCAGTATAGGGGCCGGGGTGGAAGGTAGGTAGGCATGGCAGGCCCACCCCGGCATAACTCGTTAACAGTCGCCCTTGATCACGGCAATCAGATGCCTTACGTAGGGTTCGGCGAAATCAGAATGTTGAGTCACGAACTCTTCCTTGGTCAGTTTGTAATCTTCCTTCGTCCAGTCCACGTCGTGCCAGGCATCGCCCAGCAAGTGCTCTTCAAGCCTGTCATACAGCTCGTTACCGGGGGCAATGTCCGCCGGAGCCTGAGCCAGTGCGCCACAGAAAGTATCATTCAGATATTGGAAAGTTTCGGCCACATAGTTCAGCTCGGTATGTTCAACGTAATAGCCGAACTGTTGTACCGAATCCACGATTTCACCCCAGCCCCAGCCCCAGTCAAGATTCAATGCGCCGTGGAGATTTGCGCACCAGGCGGCGTACAGCGTGCCATCAAAGGAAAGCTCTTCTTTAAGGCCATCAACCCGGAAGCTGAAGGTGGCATCACCATTCAAGTCGCGTGGGCTGTAGTCATCGTGCAAAATTTTCATGTGCGCGTTAAAGCTGGCTTCAATAGCGTCCCGGGTCGAGCTTCCAATGCTGGATTGAGCTTGTTCTGCTGTATGGATGATTACGTTATCGCCCATGTTAAGTGCCTCGCAAAGAGCGTCGATACCTTCGTCACACAACGATGTCATGTTTTCATTCGGTACCGCAATCTCCTGGATGTCGTCCGGACGGTTCATCGGATCGCCGTAGCCTTCGCGCTGGTAGGTGCGCAGCGCGGCGATAATAGTAGCGGTGGCCGCATCGAGGTCTACCTTGTCCTTGAATTTCATAAATCTCTCCTACAGGGCCACTGCCTGGCCGTTGTCCCAAACTTTAACCTTGTTGCCAACCATCTGGCCCCGGCATTCATGCGCGGCTCTGATTTGCTCTTCGGTCAGCTCTGCCGGGTCTACCGGGTAAGTCCGCTGGGTGTAGCTGTCCGCGCAGACTTCCTCCATGCGGTACACATCGTATTCGCTGTGCGCTTGAAGGTACTTCGCTACAACCTTCTCGGGCCTGTAATCGCTGTCGGTGTGGCGCAGGGTGAAAAAGAAGCCCTCTTGAGTATCCTCAAAACGCTTGAAAAAGGACATCTCGCGCTCATTTTTGAGCGTGGTCTTTTCGACAATACGCGTAGCGCCGTCGAAGTCCTTCCAGCTCTCCCAGCCTTTGGGAGTGGCTTTGCCGTGCCAGATCCGGACCTTGGCTGTCTCGCCCAGGTCTTCAGTAATCGATACGGTGAACGATCCGCCCATGCCGGACGGGATGTCGAATACGGTAATGGAATCTTGTTGCGCCATGGTGGCTGCTCCTGCCTGCGTTTGTTTGCCTAACCTGAGAACAATTATACAGCAACAGGTACACCGTGCAAGGTGTATTAAACAGATATTTAACGGCGGAAGCCGTGGCTTAGCCACCGGCCATCAGTGCACAGTAAAGGGCGCTTGCGCCCCTGGGCTGGCGGAACGCCAGGCACAAAAAAGCCCGCTCGTGCGGGCTCGTGAGGCGAGGTGAAAGGGTCAGCCTGGGAATGAAAAGCTGAACTTGTGAAGTTCATCAGCAGGCGTTTCCATCCAAGAGTCAGGGATGGTCATCGTCTCAATTTCCCGAAAGCAGTTGAGGTTTCGCTTCAGGCCAAGGTTCTCCACCAGATCATCAGGGAGAGAGTGGAAATATTGCTTCAAATCCTCTGACCAGTCTTCGCAGAGTCCCATTGAGCCCTCTGTAACAAGTAGCTTCTTCAGATCCAGTGCCCTGAGCACATTTAGCAGCTCCGGCGTTAGCGTTAATCACATTGGTTGATCCTTTTTTTAGATTGAGGAGGATAAGCAGGTCAGCGGGCGGCAGCTGATCGATAGGCTCCATCCATGAAGGGGTGGCTTCCCCAGTGGGTCACGTAATCGGAGAACTGATTGCGAATCAGATACAACCCGATATCGCCGATGTTCGAAAGGGATATCGAACAGATCGGGCGCCCGTAGCGTCCGACATCCCAACAGCGGAAGCGGGCCTGCTGGTCTTTGGAGACGCGTTTCATGTGTTCGCTGATCGACTGGCCCCTCAGGGTGTTTTTGGCCGCATCAGCGTGCACCGACTCGGCGGTGTCGACAGCGCCAAGCCGGATCTTCACGCTGCGGTAGCGGTCATTGAAGTGATCTCTGTTGCGGGATTCCGCCAGCAGCGCCTGGTAGACGGCGGGCTCGATGTTGCTGACCCAGTAGGTGTCACCGTCGACGGCTCGATACACCGTTCCGGAACCTTCGATCTCAAAGGCGTGAGCCTCAGCAGAGAAAACAGCTGCGATCAGCCAGATAACGGCAAAAAGTGCCAGGCCATTGCTGATGACGGAAACCAGCCACGCGGGTCTCAGACTTCGAACTTCCAATTCATCGAACATAGGTGCTCCTGTGTCGGTATTATTAAAGTGGTGCCAGATTAGTACGGGATGTACTGTTTGCACTCGATCAGAGTGCCGTTTTCGTCAGTCTTCGCCGGCCACTGAGAAAGGCCGTCCAGAGGCAGCGCAAAATCGACATTGCTGCAGATTCCGCGGGCTTTGCCCACTTCGCTGAAGTTCTGGCAGCCCTCGCAGATAGCGCAGTCCTTCCGGTACCGATGGGGATCATTCTGAGAAAACGGGTTATCCGGAAGGTTTTTCAGGAAGGACTTTCGGGCCATGCCGTCGCGATGCATGCGATCCACATCAGCTGGTCCGATGAGGGCAAAAATGCGGCTATCGTTCTCCTGTTCGCGGTCCACTGCCAGGCAGTAGGCCTCGAATTCGTCCACGTAACCCAGATAGCCAATCCCGACAGCAGGGGTGACCATATCTCTATCCGGATGGTACTCAATGGCAAACGTCTGACGCTTGCCACTAACGAGTCCAAACAACTCTGGGCGGGATTCCAGTTGCTCTATGTTGAACATCACCATATTCGTCCAATCGTCACAGTTACCCGCCGTATCGTCATCGGCGATCACAATTCGACTGGGCTCGTCCGCCAGCGTCACAATAATCTCGAAATCATCGAGAACTTTGATGGCAACGTTTTCATGAAAGCTGTTTAGGGCAAAGCCTGTCAGCGTCTCTAGTGCCATTTCTGGGGTATCGGAAGCACTGGCCAGATACCGGCCGGCGACGGTCCTATCCAGGTCATGCATCTGAGCTGGCGGAACGATCGGGCGAACAAAAATCCAAAAATTGATGTTTTGCATGATTCAGCCCTCCTTGCTGGCGGTCTGAGTAGATCGAAGGTCGCCTCTGCCAACCAGCCGATCTATGATTTCCGACCACTGCCACCCGTCATGGCCATCGATGGACAGTCGCTGTACTGGAAGATCGAGCACTAAGCTAAGCCTATTCGCGAGATCCTCCACTTCGTCAACGTCATCCCCGAGTCCTGGATCGGCGGTCATGACCAGCTCTTCGTTGAGCACTAATCCAATATCAGAGCCCATGCTGGTGAGGTCGATCAACGCCAGGCGGTGAACCTGTGCGCCCGCTTTTGGCTTCTCAATGCAAGCCAGCTTTAACAGAGAAACGCCCAGCGTAAAATCTTCGTTCTCCCAGCTCACAAACTCGGTGGCCGCCAGCACTTCTTTGGCGGATTCCAGCGGCATCGTGATGGTGATCATTTGTCGGTCATTGTTTGATGCGGTCATATCTGTCTCCGGAACAGGGGAAAGCTCGCCCCGAGGGGCAGGCATGAAACGATGTTAGTAAGGAATGTCGTCTGAGAACGGGCCTGGATCGGTAGACGCGTTGTATTGATTTGCATCGTAAGTCAGCTGCTCAACGGCGGCGCGAAACTGGCGATCCTGCTCGATCAGCGCATAAGCTTCTTCAACGCCTGGAAATACTCGGCGAGCCTTATCGTTCGCCCACTGACCGGCATCGCTTTGATCCAGTCCGGCAAAGATTGCGCCTGATTTCTCTTCTGCCAAAAATTCGGCGAAGCTGTCTGCGTAATTCTCCGCCTCTTCGAGTTCTGCCTCTGGTACCGGAGTTAAAGTTGCCATGATTATTCCTGCCTGTTGTCTTATTGCCTAACCGAACTCCATTTTAACAGGAAGCGTACACCCTGCAAGGTGTATTAGAGGGTTATTTATCCGGCGCAGCCGGTGGCTACGCCACATGGCCATCAGTGCACATGAAAGGGCCGCAGGCCCAGGTGTTGGGGCAACCAATGGCCAGCAGGAGTGAACCTGAAGTCGTGATTACAGTCGGTGAGGAAAGTGTTCGCTGGCGGTCTACGCCAATTGGAAAAACGCTAGAACGGCGGAATAACTGATAGGAGCGGGAAGATTCTGGGTCAGACTGCGTAGTATATACTACCGGCATTCAGCCGGTCTGGCGCCGTAACGCACTTACCAGCATGGCGATTTCAGCGTCTTTATTCTTGTCATGGATGAAACGTCGATTTTCTCCGGATGTCCAAATATTCCCAGTCGGACACACAACTTTTCTGATTCGGCTTTCCTCTGCGTAAAGAAGGCCCCAGTTTTCCGGTAGCTCCGAGGGCTCGATAACACCTGGAGGGCAGAGATAAAACCGGTAGTCGCCTACGCCGAGGGCGGACTCAATCCGGAATATCTTGTCTCGATCGGCAAAGAAGTCAGATCTTGAGGTTTTGCATTCAACAAGAATGGAGTACTCCGCACGCCAGCCGATTGCGTCCGGTATTTCGCCGGATCCGGTGAAAGCTCTGAGCTCGCCCGCCGAGACAGTGCATCCGCAGGTACCTTTCAGCCACCGGCAAGCTCGGTCAACCAATTCATCATGCAGAGATGGAGTGCGAGGTGCCTTGGCAGGCTTTTCCTCGAGCAAAGGCTTTTTTCGTTTGATGACGGCCATTATGATCGCCGTGGTGTTTCGTGAAGCTTGCCGGCTTCGTACCAATGGGAAATCCGTTCGCCGTCGAATATGTACTTGAGATGAGGGCCCTGCAGGGTCGATGTCACTGAAATTGGCTTAAACGCTGCAATGCATTCATAGCCGGGCGCTCGAACGCTGTTGTAGAGAAGACCGTTGGAGTCATCAGCGTGCAGTTTTTGGGCGAAAGCCTGTGTGTCCGGATAACTTGTCGCCGGATCTTCGCCATGCAGGTGTACGTACTCAGGGCCGCGGATATCGTGAAGCGGAAGAGTGACGTTGCCGGTATAGCATCGCATTGTTAGTTCGATCGGATCTTCATTCGCGTTTCTAAGATATCGCTCACGATGAAATACCGTCTCAGCGACAGCTGCTTCGAGCGAATTGGCCGCGTAGTAGGCGCCAAACTCTTCGGTTGCGAACCGACTTCCAAAGCCAATGTGTGTAAAAGCGGCCATCACTGGACTGCATCCCGGGCCAACAAGTCGGTGCTCCGGTTTTACCAGGGCGATATCGCCCGCTTCATCCAGCAGCCGATCGTTCGTCATCGCCTCGATTTCAAAGGGCAGCTCAAGCTCTTCGTTGGTATCGTAAATCGATTCATAGAGAGGTATGGGCGGAAAATGGCTCGGGATAACCCGATACGTTTTGAATTGCGGAAGGAATAGGGGAGGCATGCCGGTCATGCCCAACCCCGTTGCGCATCAAAGTACCGCCGGGTCAGCTGCAGGTGGCGAATGGATCCCTGAAGCATGAGCTCCATTGCTGACTTCCCCGCAAAGGGAAGATCGGAAGTTCCCAGGCGCATACGGCTAGCCGCCCTCTCTTTTGTCGGGTAAAGGACGCACACAGCTTTGTAGATTCCCAGAATGAAGCTGATCCGCTCCATGACATCCCGGTTCAAGCGGATCGGTTTGAGCTTTTTCCAGTTCTGGAGGGTGCTTCTGGAGACGTCGCCAAGCAGGATCCGTTGCTCATTCTCAGTGCATCCCCATTCACGGGTGATGTTGAAGAATCCTTTCAGAGCAACACGGCCTTTTTCTGCTTCACGATCGACGGCAGTGCTGTTAGAAATTGGCTGGGTGTGCATGGCTTTTCTCCGTTCCTCGTTGTTCGAAGAACAGTATAGCAATGAATGACCAAAATTGCACACAAATGCAAAGAGTGTGCAAAGTTGGTCATATAGTTATGCGGCATTTTCTAGCCGGGCCATAGGGATTGCGTGAGGCGCGTCTTCATCGTCCCGAATAACCAGATAGGTATCCTGAGGGTATTCGCGCAGTTCCGGTGGCAACCGGGTCAACCGGTCCCGGGCATGGATCCTCGCCTGTGAGTCCGGGTGCCCGAGGCTTGCCATCAGCTCGACTTCCATTTCGAAAGCATCCGCCTCAGAGTATTGAATGGTTGGCTGGCTATAATTATTCGCGAAAAGTGTGCGCATATTGATATCAGCCTGACCATTGATAAGCCAGTTACACCTGCGCTTCTCATCAACTCGTTGCAGGATGCTTTTGATAGCAGTCCAGCGACCGTGTTGCCTCTGAACCGGCACTACAATCGTTTTCCCGGCCGTAGACCGGTACTTGTAACCCCGCTCCAGCGCTCCGGTACAGGTCGCCAGTCTCTGGCGCTTGCCGACCATCCGCAGCATTTCGTTGGCTGCTATCCGGACGTGCTCTGCCTCTATGCCGAAATTAGCGGTCTTCTGCATGATCAACACTCCAGTACCCGGTATAAGGAATTCCGTCTTCTGGATCAGTGTCCAGCATTCGGATGTTGTCGCTCATCTCGCCCTCACGGAATCCTTCGTTGATCATCTCGTGAGCCCTGGCAAAACCAGACTCCTTCAGCGCCTCGATGTGCTCTTTAGGCGTGTAGTCATCGATGTTCCAGTTGAGCGTGATTGTCTGTGTTGCCTGAAAAACAGATTTCGTTCCCATGGTTTTAATACTCCTGCTGCATGTCCTAACTTGAACCAATTATACCAGAACACCGTGCAAGGTGTATCGTCATTACCTCGGCGCCAGCCGTGGCTTAGCCACCGGCCATCAGTGCACATGAAAGGGCGCTTGCGCCCCTGGCTGGCGGAACGCCAGACACAAAAAAGCCCGCAGGTAGCGGGCTGGTGTGAAGCTCGGAGTCAAACCCTCAGCAAAGGTCGTTCTCCGCGGCCAATTGAATCATTTCAGGGCCGGGCTCGACTTCCGGAAAGGATCGGATCTCGATTCGCTGACGTTTAGAGGGCCAGAACGATATTTTGAAGTGCGTCAAAAGCTCACGAAGGGCAGGGCATCGATCGCGTTCCGAGTCCCAATTATCCTCGCCAATGAGGTATTGGGGATAATCGGCCTCTTCAGGTGCCAGAAAATAATAATAATCTTCCGCTCCTGGCCAGTGGTGAGTCAGGCGCCGGAACCTTTTGATGAATCGCTCACTCTTTTTTAATTCCGGAGCGGCCAATTTAGTAATTTCCGTGGCCGTTGGTTCGTGAACCGTATGGCTAAACTGGCGAACTTCGATCCTCTCGCCAAGCTCTGGCTCGAAAGCAATGTCGAGGGTGGCGATCAACCCCGTTAACAACGGGTGGGTGATCTCAATAACGCTCCAGCGTTTGCCCTCAAAGAAACCGATCGGAACTTCGAAACCGTCTGGTCTAAAGAACAAGAACGTATCCGTTCCATCATCATGGCTATGGATGACTTCGTACAGATCTGTGCAAAACATCAGCCACGCTCCGCAACAGAAGCGATCTCATCAAGATCAACGTCGAAGCAGTTGTCTTCCATGTCCTGGACGGTGAACAGGCCGTTTTTGATGTCGACAACGGTGCCCGTGAAAGCACAACCGTAAGAGGAACTGCTCTTAGGATCTTCGAGCTCAACGGTGTCACCAACGTCCGGCCGATTTTCTTCCATCGCGACTTGTTGGGCATAGCTCGCAAGTGCTTCGGTCAGTCCCTGTTCCCGGATGAAACCCTCCAGATGGATAATTTGGGAGGATTCGTTCCAGCCCTGGTCGTTGACTGTGGCATTCCACTTGGCAATATCTTGTGACGGATCGCTCTGGGAACCCTCGCTGCTGGGGCGATCATTTGTCGCCTGGAACTGCTCCGGACACAGCAACGCTTCCGTCGCTTCGTTCAAAACTCTGGCTGCATGGTCGAAAACCAGAGGCGTTGCATCGCTCATTGATAAGTTATGGATGACGTTCGAGATAAGGTCGCACAGATCATCCACTTCAAAATCCATGACGTCAGGATCAGGCTCTTCTTCGCCCGAAAAGCGGGCCTTCCTTTCAGAATTGATAACCTTGAGAAGATCCTGAAATAGATCTAACGCCTCTGGAAACTGAGCTGAAAACATCTGAACGATCTGGGCTTTGTTTCGCTTGATCCGCTCCACTGGAAGCTCAAGGATGTTGATGGCGTTTACCAAGCCATCAATCACCATATCCCCAACAGCCTCTTTTGCTTTCGCTTCGGAAATATCTGTCTCCGTGTAGTCAGATTCCGAGCTAATCGCTTCGTTGAGGTCGGCTATACCGCGCTGTATAAGCTCCTGGATGTCATAAAGCTGGCCCAAATCCAGCTGAGTCGGGATTAAGATTGTGTTGCGTTCGGTCATACTGTTCCCCTGTTGATTGTTCCTAACCTGAGAACCATTATACCAAACTAATACACCGTGTAAGGTGTATATGAGCGAGGGCTTTCCGGCGCCAGCCGGTGGCTACGCCACATGGCCATAAGTGCACATGAAAGGGCCGCAGGCCCCTCGGGCTGGCCAACGGCCAGGCACAAAAAAGCCCGCTCGAGGCGGGCAAGTTTTCGCGGGCGGCGTCTATATTCTGTCAAAATCCTGAGAGCGCTTAGATAGGTTGGCCATTCAATTCACCTCGATAGGATGGAGTTATTATTGTGGATGGTCCGCTTCCGAAATCTCGGACCATACCCAGAATCCTGAGCCAATGGCGTATACATGAAGGGTCTCACCATCCAGATTAATATCGAAACCGGTAAATTCTTCCGGCGGCTCCCCTTCATGTCCCATATCACAGATAAATGCATCTTTATCGGCGCTGTACTCCATGTCGCCAAACACCTTGGCAATGTGTAGCGCGTCAGCTTTTTCAAAAGCAGGGACTGACCATCCATTCCAATGCTGGTCCGCAGTTACGCCTTTAAGTCCGGGCTCGAAGTAGTCTTCAACGTCAAAAACGCCCCGGCGCCAAATGAGCTTGCTTGCTTCAGTCATAATTCAGGCTCCGTTATGTGAGCGCTGCTTATGCAGCACTCTGGCGTGAATTGGAGTCGTTTAACGGTTCCACTATGTGATGCGAAACACGCCATTTGCCTGTCCCTTGTTCTGGAATCACCGTAAAAGACTTCTGGTTGCGCCTGATTATTCTTCCGCGCACGGTATCACCTGATCGCGTGGTGAACTGAACCCGAGAGCCTACGCCGATCGAGCCAGAAGCCGCCCGCGCAGAAGGCTGTACCTTCGCCGGCTCTTCTGATTTTTTCTCGCTTAGAGCCATGGGCAGACCCAATCGCCCAATAGTGGCTTCGATCTCGGATAGCACAAAAGCACCGTGGCGGGCATGCAAGTCCCGGAGAATAAGGTAAAACGCCCGATTATGAACTGATCCGGCAACGCGCAGTCCTGCGTTTTTCTGGAGGGCATGCGCGTATTCGTGGAGGATGATGTGACTGATGGCTGTTGCAGTGTTGATGAGGCCGCCGAAGAACCCATAGTCAGTGATCTCTAAAAGATGCTTCCATCCACGTACATCGCCGGAAAAGTGGTCATCAATCAGCTTGATACCAAATGTCAGGGTGTGCATGTTGCCCTTCTTGGCGTGATAGGTCCTCCGACCATTACCGGCACGGGTCAAGAATCCGCTGTTGTTATCCCGGATAGGGCCGCCAGCACGTTGATGCACTTCTCTGGCCACTTTCTGGATCTGAATCATCAAGTTTTGAATGGCGATATTCATGGTGTTCTCCTGTCTGAATTTGTTTGCCTAACCTGATACCCATTTTACCAGAACCAATACACCATGCAAGGAGTATTAAAGAGTGGATATACGGCGCAAGCCGTGGCTACGCCACCGGCAATCAGTGCACATGAAAGGGCGCTTGCGCCCCTGGCTGGCGGAACGCCAGGCAAAGAAAAGCCCGCAAAGCGGGCACGGTTGGTAGGGGCGAGAGTTGCCTTGATTATCGGACTCTAAGAATGGAGCTGACCTGACCGATGCCGTCAAAGATGCAGATCGACTCTCCCAAATTTAGGGTTTCGACACGATCGGCGTGCCATTGCTCAAACCCGTTATCCTCATTGAAAAAATCCATCTTCTCTGGGGTGAGAGTGAGTTCGGGGTTTTGCTCAAAATCCTCTACGCTGCCCTGAAGGGGGCGAAAAGGTACCGGCGGGCTTCGATAGGTGTCTCTTCGCCACCAAAGTGGGCCATGAATGCGCTCATGTGATCTCCTGCTGATGAAATGTCCTAACCTGCTCTAATTCTACCATGACAGATGCACCGTGCAAGGAGCATCTGTGGCCGGCGCAGCCGGTTGCTAGTCAACCCGGCTTTGGTGCACAAGAAAGCGCGTAGCGCAGAAGAGAGCTCTGCCCGGGCCGTGGATACCTGGGCAAGAAGTTGGTTAGGTTGTCAGCGGTTCTCGCTTCAGCATTTCAACAAATAGCAATGCTGAGATTTCCGCGAAAGGGTTCGCTGGCAGGGGTCATTCCGAAGGGTCGCTGTGGTGGGTAAGGTTGCAGCATTCCGTGGTATTCGGCAGCTCGAGTAACCCAGAGCCTGACAGCATTGCATAGGTGACTCGGGAGTATACGTTCCTGAAGTCATCCAGCCGCCCTCGTTGCTTGTGGAGGTGATCGGGAAGCAGGCTTGGCTTCTCCTCGGTCAGAAACGCAATCAGGTCAGCCCGATCCATTTGCAAGATATCGATCGCCAATCCGCAGAGCTGCTGGATGTCCGTCACATCCTGAGTGCTAAAGGAAACTGAAAAGCTGTTGCGCTGACCCGGGATCTGATCAGGGTCTGAATCAAGCTTTTTTGCCAGAGCGCTTCTGATCTCATCGACCCGAGTGATTTCCGTTACCAACTTGAGTCGATTTCGCGCATGGGAAAACTCGTCCATGATGGGCGATTCTGGAAATGATAGGAGATTATTCCTGAGGGTGTAGTCAACTCTGTCGATGAGGTGGTAAATCCATGACACCTGATCGCTGGACAAATCGTCCTCCTGTGAGTCGGGAACTGAATGCATATAACCTCTATTTAAAAGCTGAATTCTCGGCCTACTGCCTTCTCCAGGTCCGCAACAAAGTTGCGTAAGAGCCGGCATTCTTTTTCGGATTTTTGGTCACCGCAGAGCCAATCGTAGAAAAATCCACGCGTTTCATATGGCAGCGGCTTATTTACAGAGTGAGCAATAACGGCCTGCTTAGTGTGGTGCTCGGCGTTGAGTTTGAAAAAATTAAGACTCCGCTCGCTACTGGCGTAATTCAGTAGCTCATTCCGAGCTTTGCGCGTCCGCTGTGTTGTCTCAAGCACCGCTTCTTGCTCACTCAGACTTAGATCTCTCATGCCGTCGTTACCTCTCTCGAAATTAATAGCGAAGGGCAGATGCAACCGATATGCAGCAGGCCGAATAAAGATCTCCATTCCCCTTGGTGACCAACTGAAGCAATTTTGAAAATTTGAGGTAGGTTGCCCTGCTGTTGGCGAAAGCCGGATCGCCTGCCTTGCTTAGGGCGATAAAAATGCCGGCGAGAATGACCGTATGCGACTCACTGGACGATCCCGCCAATGCAATTTTTACTTCTCGATCGATAGGATCAAGACAGTCAATTGCCGTTCGAAAAGGGGATAACTCGCGATAAAAATTCAATACTTCAGCATCGAAAACCTTTTCGACATAGTTTTCATCTGGTATTCGGGCAGCGTCAAAGACAATGGATCCAGCCTGAACGGCCGCCAAGTTGGCTCCAGCCATGGCCAAAAGGCTCGACGTAGAGGTGGCCCTGGAAAACTCCTCTGCTTTTTCGGCCCTGACTTGTTTCAAGTTCAGGGGCCGGGATTTTTTCAGAGAAAACTCAAGCTCCCTGGCCTTGGCCTCTGATTTTGTCCAGATAAGCTCTGGTTTTTGCAAAAAACGGCGTTGCCA
>Ga0307944_1001207_pt1 | contig 12501 bp, 9 predicted proteins | sample OrgLakmetagen179_FD_201831 | JGI IMG/M metagenome (GOLD analysis project Ga0307944, IMG submission 201831) | Saline water microbial communities from Organic Lake, Antarctica - #179 | ecosystem: Environmental > Aquatic > Non-marine Saline and Alkaline > Saline | place: Antarctica: Organic Lake... | reverse complement strand
TGGCCTCCTACGGTTGGATCGATGGCTGTGGTGGGCTTTGGGTGGGGCTAATCTTTTGTAGGAGGCCAGCCCTCTGGGCGACAGGAGGCATCCCGACCGGTGAATCATCCCGCTCAGCGATGCAAGACTCCGCCTGGTACTGTGAGTAGTTAATTCCAGCCAAGTTGAAGAACTCGTGCCACCAAACACATATCGCCCAGACCACTCAATGAAAGTCCCGTGACCGGATTCTAACTTTCCCGCTGGCGGCACCCAGCCCATCTATTCGCTGCGCAATGACATGCACCACATCATTATCCCAGGCTTTCTCTACTAGCCCGGTTACCAATACCAGTTGCTCGGTTGTCAGTGCCTTGATGTATTGTTGTGCTTGCTGCAACCAGACGATGACGTTGATGTTTCCGGTATCATCCTCGAGAGTTATAAAGGTAACACCAGCCTTAGTTTTGGGGCGCTGTCGGTTGACCACCAGGCCCAGTACCCGAATTGGTAAGCGCACCCGGTCTGGTTTGCTCAACCCGAGCCGCTCGGATAAACCATCGATCTGGACTTGCTCGGCCTGCATCTTTGGTAGTAATTCGCTGGCCGGTATTGTCTGTGGGATGGCTCTGTCTTCCCGCAGTAGTGTGATTAGATGGCGACCCAGGGTCAGTCCCTGGCTGTGATAGTCTTCAATCAGATTTTCCAGTTCATCAGGTGCCGGCAAGTGAGTGTGCTGTTCAGGTGCCTGCTCAAAGGCATCGGCCAATAACGGCGTTTTTAATCGCAGCGCGGCACTTTCCCAGCGAGCCTGATAGCGATGCTGACTGAGGTCAGCGAGGGTGCCGGCTGAGGCCAGCCTATCTAGGTCGGCTGTACTGAAATCAGGCAGAGTTTCCAGGTCTTTAATGCGCTCAAACCCTGTGTCCGGGCGATGTCTGATTAGACTGTCAGCACTGCTTTGCCGGAAGCCTTTAATGCGGCAGAAGCCGAGTCGGATGGCGGTTTCTTCGTTGTGCCACTCCAACATGCTTTCCCAGTTACTATGATTGATAGCGATAGGAAGTACGGACACACCATGACGCTGAACGTCCTGAACCAACTGGGAGGCGGTGTAGAAACCCATCGGTAAACTGTTCAATAAGGCGCAACAAAAGGCAGCCGGGTAGTGGCATTTAAACCAGGAAGAAAAATACGCAATTAACGCGAAGCCAGCCGCATGGGATTCTGGAAAACCGTACTCACCAAAACCCTCTATCTGCCGGTTGATGCGCTGAATAAAATCGTCGGGATAACCATTGGCGTGCATGCGTTCGGTCAGCTTGGTACGCAATTTACTGATGTGTCCGCTTTTTTTCCAGCTGGCCATGGAACGTCGTAAATCGTTGGCTTCATCGGACGTAAATCCGGCAGCTACCATGGCCAGTGCAATGATCTGTTCCTGGAAGATGGGTACGCCCAACGTCCGTTCCAACACTGGTTTAAGAGCTTCATTCGGATAGTGCACCGCTTCTTTTCCTGTACGCCGTTTAAGGTAGGGGTGTACCATGTCACCATGAATCGGGCCGGGCCGAACGATAGCAACCTGAACCACCAGGTCGTAATAGCACTCAGGTTTGAGCCGTGGCAGCATGTTCATCTGTGCGCGTGATTCAATCTGGAAAACGCCGACCGTATCGGCTTGCTGGATCATGGCAAAGGTGGCGGCATCGTCACGCGGGATCTGCTGTAATTTAAGGGCCTGGCCATGATGCTGACGAATAAGATCGAGCGTTCGACGGATTGCGCTGAGCATACCGAGTGCCAGAATATCAACCTTCATCAGCCCGACGGTTTCCAGATCGTCTTTGTCCCATTGAATAACGGTACGGTCAGCCATGGCGGCATTTTCAATCGGTACCAGATCGGCAACAACGCCTTCGGTAATGATAAAACCACCGACATGTTGTGATAAGTGACGCGGAAACCCGAGAATACTTTCCAACAGGTGTTTGAACACGGAAATTTGATGCTCCGATAAACCCATTCCATCGGCGATGATCTCTTCTATCCAGTTCTCGCTGCGATAGCGCCAGCCATAATTGAAGATTTTCTGGTCCAACTGGTTGATGTTTAATCCCATGGCACGACCAATATCACGCAGTGCACTTTTTCGACGATAGCTGATAACGGTGGCGGCAAGAGCGGCACGTTTTCGGCCGTATTTTTGATAGATGTACTGAATGACTTCTTCGCGTCGCTGATGTTCAAAGTCGACATCAATGTCAGGTGGATCATTTCGGCCTTTGGAAATAAAACGGTCAAACAGAAGTGATGCCTGTTTCGGGTTCACTTCGGTGATACCCAGGCAATAGCAAACCACCGAATTGGCAGCAGAACCGCGACCCTGGCACAGAATATTTTGTGAGCGTGCAAAGCGCACGATGTCATAGACGGTCAGAAAGTAATGCTCGTAATCCTTTTCTCGAATCATCGCAAGTTCGCGCTCAATTGTTGCGTCGATCTCTGGCGTGCTGCCTTCGGGAAAACGTCGTCTGATACCCTGGCGAACCAATAAACGCAGATAACTTTCAGCAGTGAACTGACCGGGCAGAACATCTTTCGGATAGCGGTAGCGTAAGCTGCTTAGACTGAATTCGCAGCGCTCGGCGATACGCAATGTTTCTTGCATCAGCTCGGGTGTGTAGAGCGTTCGCAGTTTATTGGCCGAGCGCAGATGGTTTTCGGCATTGGGCATCAGGTATGGCAAAGCACCGGTTAGTGTTGTGTTAAAGCGAATGGCTGTCAGGGCATCATGTAGGTCTTTGCGTTCGGGGCTGTGCATCAGGACGTTATTGGCACAGACCGCTGGTACGGTCTGTTGCCGGGCCAACTGCTGAGCGTGATCAGCCATCTCAAAGCAGTCTCCGCTGAGCAGGTTCTCCACCATTACCCAGCAACGTTGGCTGAACTGTTGCGCATAAAAGGCCAGTTGTTCAGCATCATCGGTCCGTCCCCGGGGTGACCACAGACACAGGCAGGCATCCAACTTCTGTGTGAAATCCTGTCGGGTCAGCCGGTATTCGCCTTTTTCGCAACGTCTTCGTGCGCGGGTAATCAGGTGACATAGCTGGCTGTAGGCTGTCTGGGTGGGCGCGAGCAATACGATCACTTGACCGTCGAAGCGAAATTCGGCACCGATGATCAGTTTGATCGGCAGTGACTGATCTCTGATTGCCCGCCAGGCCTTGACCACGCCCGCAACTGAGCATTCATCGGTAATGGCCAGTGCCTGATAACCCAGTTCGGCAGCGCGTGCTACCAGTTCATGCGGATGGGAAGCAGCGCGCAGAAAGCTATGATTGCTGAGACAGTGTAGTTCGGCGTAGGGCAGTGAGTCGTTCATCAGGGTCAACCGAAGAAGCCGGCAAGGCTCCAGTGGCCATCGTCGTGACGGGCGAGCCAGACAGTCTGGCGATGGTGTGTGTGCCAGGCGCGGAAGTAGTCACGCCGATACGGTGCTGGCTGTGCCCAGCGGCCCATAACAATGCGTTCCGGTCCACTCAGTATCTGGTAGTCCCGAGGCGAGGCTGTTTGTTCAGTGTCAGGGCATAGCAGTGGCTGGAAGCGAGCGAGAGACGAAGCCGGTTGCCCGGATTGACTGGCCGCTTGCATCATCCGGGTGGCGTACTCGGGCCTCGGATCGGGTGTTGTTGCCAGTGTCAGTACCTGATGGTGGCCGAGACGGGAAATCAGTAAAGACAATAAACGGTCGGCATCGGCATCCGGGTAGGCGGTACCCAGCAGATCGCCATTGGGCGCCGGATCGGAGCGAAAGCGACGGGCACGCAATTGCAGGGTGACTACTGGCGCTGGCAATACCAGGCGTTCCAGTTGCAGGTTGATCAGGCTCAGCCATTCCTGCGCACTGCGCGATCCCTGCACCGCCTGGATCCGCACACGAGTGGGTGGCAGGTCGCGATGGATCAGCCTCAGGAAGAGGCTATCGGCCAGGCACTGTCGGGCTCTAAGATAGTCTTCGAGGCTATGCAGCAAGCGTTTGATCGGGAACAGCAAGCCGGCGCTGTATTCGACATCATGACTGAGTTCGATGCGTTCATCGAAGTGCGGTGGTATCTCAAAGCGCTGACCCAGAGTATCGGGCGATTCCAGTGCCGATAATTGTTCCAGCAATACAGGACCACAACGGTAGCCGAGTTCGGCCCGGGGCAGTCGGCGCAGATCGACGTAACAATGCAGGCCCATGGCTTCGAGACGGACGGCGTCTTTGGCAGCAATGCCAAGCCGTGAAATCGCGATGGGATTGAGTGCAGTGCGCAGATCCTGTCGGTTAGTGCTGATCAGTGGCTGGTCATTGAGTGCCAGTACTTGCGCGGCGCGGGCCGTGTGGCCACACGCCCAGCGATACTGAAAGCCGCTTTGCTGCAGTAATTCCTGCAGTCGGTTCATAAGTGGATTGAGCCCCTGAAAGAGGCGCAGCATGGAACCGATTTCCAGGCTCAGACCGGACGGTGAGCACACTCGAATATCCGCACACACCTGATACAGCATTAGCGCCAGGCGCTGTAATTGCTCCTGCTCGACCCGGGTATCGTAACTGGCCGTCCGGGCGTTGGTGAGCAAGCAATAGGCTGTAGCTGAGTTCATGCCGGGGCGCACGCCCAGGACGTCAGCCGCACCATTGCATTGTCGTATCCCGCCACGGGTATCGAGCAACAATTCTGGTATGCCACTATCACCGGTACCGAACTGACATTGCAACGCAAGCCGGGTGAAGTCGATGTATAGCCAAAGTCGTGTTTCAGCCATGAATGTCAGCTCCGTCAGGTTGCAACGGGACGGTGAGCTTCAGGTTCTGCAGCGGCCAGCCAGCACGGCGCTTGAGAATCCGGAGTTGCAGCTGGTCGGGTTGGTCGGCGCTGACCTGAAGGCGCAATGCTGCGATAGAAGATGTTTCGCGCCAGCGTTCCGGGCGCAATAGAAACACCGATAGTTGATTGCTTTCTGCAGCCAGCTGCAACCGACGCAGGTGAGCGGTATCGAGTCGGTCAGCCCAGGCGATGACCGCCTGGCAGCCACCGCTGATGAGACAACGCTCCAGGCTCCAGAGCAGATCATCCTGGCGACTGGCCTGGCACATCAGCAACCGGGACAGATCCAGCCCCCAGTTCGCAAGGCCTGGGGCATGTGGGCGATAAGGCGGGTTAAACCAGACCTGCCAGCGACGATCGTCCCGGCTCAGTGCCGCCAGATAAGGCAGCAGCAGACGTAACTCCCCTTGCCCTGATCGGGCATGAAAAATTTCAGTTATGGCCCCCCGGGGCCAGCCACCGCCGGGAAGCTCTGCATCCAGTTGAGCATAACCGCTGGGCGAGGCTTGAACACGCGTCATACGCCAGTCGCTGGCGGACCAGAGCTGACCGCTTTGGGTCAGGTCATTCAACAGAGACATAGTAAAATCGCCCAATAAACTGTATATCCATACAGTATAATCAGATTGAACCAGGAAGCCAGTGTCTGTGAGTGACGATCTGTATCGACGGGTTATCGTTCGAATTACGCCATCAGACCAGACACCATCAGACTGACGCCGGATCCCAATAACAGGGTAAAGGCCAGGCGTCGCATCCACAGTTCGGGCAGGGGCGGGCCAAAACGCCTGCCTATGAGTGTGGCGATAACGACCACCGGCAACCCAAGAGCTACCATCAATGACACCTCTTGCAGGTTATTCAGATAAGGCAATGCCAGCGTAATGCGGATAATCGAGGTGACTGCAAAGGTCATCAGTAATGTCAGCCGGATGTTGAGCAACGCCAGCGGTTGGCGATACATCAGATAAGCGACCGGAGGACCATAGGTTGCAAACAAGCCGCCAAGGAGTCCGGAAATGGCACCGGCCGTGGCAAAGGCAAACCGGCCATTCACTTTCGCCCGTGGTTTGGGTTTGAGCATCATCATCAGGCAACTGACGACCAGGGTGATACCAAGCAGTAGTTGCAGCGTGTTTAGCTCGTCACGGTTGAATCGATCGAGCAACCAGAGACCAAGCGCGGTAAATGGAATAGCGGTTGCGAGCATGGCGAGTACAGCCGGTCGATAAACATGGCGGGTATGGCCGCGCAAGGCAATACCGGTATTAGCCAGGCTCAGAGCGCTGGTAATGAAGGCTACAAAAGCCAGGTCTGCAAGGCCCAGGACCGAACTGAGTCCGATCACGATCAGTCCGAAGGCGAAACCAGTGACTGTTTGTATGTAGCTGCCCAGAAAAAACAGGGCCAGCAGTAGGATGGCGTTGCTTATATCCATTGAAGTCGTTTGAGAGCTCTGTGCCGGGTCAGTCTTCAACACGAGTACGGCAAACCTGATGCCAGTATCGCTAGCCTCAGGATGCCGGGTTAGAGTTCGTCGATGACAGATTTAATATCGGTGTGCTGGCTAATCACATGTTCCAGTGCCGCCGGGTTAACAAGCTGATAAAGGCGGTCGTCTTTTTCAATGGTACCCTGAATATAACCGCCAGCCATATTGGTATCGGCGTCATCCATCGCGAAATACTGAACCCCCTCAACTTTGTTGACGGCCAAGCCAATGCGGGTTTCGGATAAGTCGAGCACCAATAGGAAGCTCGGATTGCTGATTTCTCCATAACCGGTCATCTGGTGCACATCGATCACCGCGAGGGTTTCTCCTCGCAGGCTAACCAAACCCATCACACCGTGCGCTTCGCTTGGCACCGGGTGCAAAGGCTGCCAGGGAACCACCTCTTTGATCAGGGTGGCTGGAAATGCCAGTGGCTCGGTATCCAACTGAACCACTACCCACATTTCATTCGACATTGACATTCAGCTGGCTCCTATGGCCTTTCGGTCCGGTGTGACTAAGGTTAGTCAGGTGCTTGTGGCCTTGCAAGCACTGCACAGTGCTTACTTGGGTTATCGACCGGTACGGCCAATTGTTAAGCGATACCCGAGCAGACAATCGCAGGCGACTTTGCTAGCCTTGTCCGTCGCACAGAATCAGGCCGCGCATGAGCTCTACCGACGAACAATTAAGCGATCAGCATTTCACCGATGAGCAACGAGACATTATTGACCACCCGGGTGGTCATGCGCGTATTGTCGCCGTGGCCGGTTCTGGAAAAACCGCGACACTGACCGCCTATGTCAGCCGCCGAATCCGGGAAGGACTGTCACCGCGACGCCTGCTGGTGCTGATGTACAATAAAACCGCGCAACAGGATTTTACCCGTCGTCTGAACGGACAGAATCCGTCAGGAACGCGCTTGCCGGAAGTTCGTACCTTTCACTCTCTGGGTTATCGCATTTACCAGCGATTGGTGCAAGACGGTGAATTGCCTGCGTTTGACCGGACAATAATGTCTGATGCCCAGGTTGAACCCATGGTCTGGCGAATTCTTCGGGGTCTTGCCGAGGGTGATCAGGCAGAAGATATTCTGACCCGCAAGAAAAAATGGGTTGAGCCAGCACTGGCCTACTTTGAACTGGTCAAAAGCAGTCTGAACCCACCGGACCTGGTATTTGAACAAAGTGGCTTGCCGTCCCAGTGCCGGATCTTTGTCGACGCCTTTGAGCAATTCGAGCAATGGCGTCAGGATCAGCGTCGCGTCACCTTCAGTGATTTGCTATACGATCCGGTGCGTTGCCTGAACAGTCGACCGGACCTGGCAGACCGTTTTGGTGGCCACATGCAGGAAATTCTGGTTGACGAGTATCAGGACATCAATCCCATCCAGCAACGGTTGCTTGAAATCGTATACGGCGGCCGGGGCCAGGTGATGGTGGTCGGCGATCCGGACCAGACTATTTATGAGTTCCGTGGTTCCGAGCCAACATTGCTAACCGAAGGGTTTACCGACAGTTTTGGCCAGGTACGCGACTACGAACTGAGCTGGACCTTTCGCTACGGCCACCATTTGAGCCTGCTCGCAAATCATCTGATCGGCGCGCAACATCCGCATCCTGATAGCCGGACACTGTGCTATTCACACACGGTTACACCCCCAACCCGGGTTGAGCAGGTGCGCAGCGACGATGGTGCCAGTACCGCCCTCGGCTTGATTCAGCAAATCCGGCAGCAGCGGCCACTGACTGACATCGCCGTGCTAAACCGTTTGTGGGCCAACAGTGCCCGCCTTGAACTGCTGCTGATGGCGGCTGATGTTCCCTACCATCTTGACCACCACCAGACCGTGTTGGAGCGTTTTGAACTACGGCCCTTCTGGGTCCTGTTTGATCTCGCCAGCGGTGATTTCAGTCGCTACGATCCCGACAGTCGCCGCCAGGCCTGGCAGACCTTGCTAACCCAGCCCTATCTGAAGATTCGTAAAGTTGTAATTGATGATCTGGTCAGCACGCTGGCCTCCGTCGCTACCGACAGCGCCCGACATCTGCGCAACGCGATACCCGAGTCCCTGTCGGGCTATCAGGCTGATCAGCTGATGGAACGTGCCCGTCTGTTACAGAAAGCAGAGCAGGCAACGGTCGGTGCCGCAGAACTATTAAGCGGCTGGATTCGCGGTACAGACTATTATGCAGCTCTTAAGGAGTCAGCGTTTTCGGCCCAGCAAGTGGATGACCAGGTAGCGACCGTGAAAGCCTTTGCCCAGTTTGTTGCGGCCCAGGATTGGCCTGCCGCCGAAGCCTCGCCCCGGCTGCGGCAGTGGCAGCAGCGCAAGGCGGATGCCAGTGCAAAGGGGCACCGACCGCAAGGGGTGCACATTACCTCCATCCATAAAGCCAAGGGGCGGGAGTGGCCGATTGTTATACTGCCGGAGGTCAACGCTCGGTTTTATCCTTACCACCCCGAAGGCGACCTGACCCGGCCAACCTCAGAAGCCAGCGAGCGACGTCTACTGTATGTTGCCATGACTCGGGCGCGTGAACATTTGGTGCTGCTAACGCCGGCCGATCGCAGCGAAAATCCTGACAGCCCTTTTGTTAACGATCTGCGCTGGCTTGGTTCTACTGATTTGGCCCATGCGCTGAATGAAGGCGCCAGGGAGCTTACACTGAGTGACGTCATGGACATCCCGATGGTCAATCGGTATATAAATGCGGTGAACTCGCCACTGTCCGTTCACTGGCAGGCCGCACCCCGGGGGAAGGACGCCGTCGCCGATATGGACCCCGACGCGTCTGATTCGGCGGATACGCGAAGGATAAGTCACAGCCAATGGGGCGTCGGGCGCATTGTCCATCAGGATGCGCAAAGACTGCGTATTCGCTTTGTGCGCACTGGCCAGGAACGAACCTTTGACCGGGAGGCGGTGGCCCCTTTTCTAGAATGGTTGTAACCGTTTGTTGCCTAACGAAAAGCGACTGGAAACGCAGTGAACTGAAAGATTCTGAGGTGGGGAATGATCGTAAGATGAAATGTCAGGATGGTTTTGCAAACCATCCGAAAAGCACCTGCGATCGTATAATAATTCAATCTATGAGTGGAGATCTTCTGTGTGGAAACTAATCGCAAGTACAGTGTTTGTAGCGCTATTGTCAGGGTGCGCTAACGTGACTGTCGCAACCTATGAAGACGTGGAACTGACCTTCGATCCGATCGAGTTTTTTAACGGTCCGCTTATCGCTGAAGGCGTTGTTCGCGGTCGCAATGGTGAAGTCAGCCGATATTTTAACGCGACCATTGACGCCACCTGGAGCGAAAATTCTGGCGTGCTCGATGAAGTTTTTATCTGGAGTGACGGCGAACGCCAGACACGTGTCTGGGAATTCGAACGTGTCGGCGAACAGCATTTTCGGGGTACGGCTGGCGACGTGGTCAAGCCCGCCGAAATGCGCTTTGCCGGCAATGCGGTGAACATGAAGTACGTTCTGGCGGTGCCACTCGACGGCGGCGGTACCATCAATGTCACCATGGACGACTGGCTGTATCAGGTAAATGACCAGACGCTGATTAATGTCACTAAAATGACCAAGTTCGGATTCAAAGTTGGCGAAGTCGTGCTGACCATGCGCAAACTCTGAGCAGCGACAGTAAGTTTTCCCAAGGGCCTTAGAGGCCCTTTTTTCTATTTATTACCGGGTATTCTGAAACAATGAGTAGCACTCGACTCTAGTGCCCGTCCCTCACTAAATTCCCGGCGAGCCCCACTAGGAGGGCACCCTGTGCGCGACAGGAAGCAAACCAACCACAGAAAATCACCCCCCCCACCAGCACCCAATTTGGACACCCAATTTGGACACCCACACTAATAGCCATAGGTAGTAACTATTACTTGTTCCATTGCGATAGCTGCCTAATGTGGGTGTCCATATAAGTTCCAGCACCCAATTTGGACACCCAATTTGACACTAATAGCCATAGGTAGTAACTATTACTTGTTCCATTGCGATAGCTGCCTAATGTGGGTGTCCATATAAGTTGGATGTGGGTGTCCATATAAGTTGGTGTCCATATAAGTTGGTCCATATAAGTTGTTGGGCACGGCTGTGGCAGCGGGGACTTCCCCCGAGTCCGTCATCGTCGATCCTTCAGGCCGGTTCGCCTATGTGGCAAATTCAAACTCCAACAACGTTTCTACCTACACCATTAATGCCAGCACAGGGGCCTTGACGGAAGTGGGCACGGCTGTGGCGACCTTTTCCGTTCCCGTCTCCGTCACCGTTGATCCTTCGGGCCGGTTCGCTTATGTGGCGAATGACGGTTCCGGCAACGTCACGACCTACTCAATAAATGCCAGCACCGGAGCATTGACGCAAGTGGGTTCGGCTACCGCGGCTGGAATCCGGCCCAGCTCAGTCACCGTCGACCCTGCGGGCCGGTTCGTCTATGTGACGAATTTACAGGACAACAATACCTCAGTCCTCGGAATTAATTTGAGCACTGGGGCCTTAACGGCAGTGGGCGCGGCTGTTACGGCCGGGACCAGCCCCAGCTCGGTCACTGTCGACTCTTCTGGTCGGTTCGCCTACGTGACGAATTCAGGCTCCGGTAATGTCTCGACCTTCACCATAAATGCCAGCACCGGGGCTTTGACAGAAGTGGGCACGGCTGTAGCAGCGGGGGCACTGCCCAACTCAGTCACCACCACAGGGTCGGTGGAGTAATGCGCGGGAGCCCTAAAAAGCCCTAAAGGACACGCACCTTAAGTTCTGAATAAAAATGGCCGCTCATTGAATAACCAGTTTGCAACAAGGCACTATCTATCCACATGAATCATAGGCTTTACTGAAAATAGGGTGATCTTTGCGAATTTGAGGCACGCCAGAGCCTCAGGCAGCCCTGTGGATGAGTAGATTGCCGGAAATTTTGGTTAAGTCAGTTGCGCAGCCACTGTTAAACCGGGGATTCGCTGATATCCGAACGTCTGACATGTTGCTTTAATCGAGAGTGCCGTGCCGACCAACCCTTTAAACTGGCTTTCAAAGTGCTGAGTGTTATAAACCCAATGTTCGGAATCAATAGTGAGGCGTTCGAGAATAGGCGGAAGGGCCTGTGTGATGGTTCCGCGCTTGTCACTACGGATCTGTCGACCGGTCCAGTCTAGCAGTTCCAGGTAGTCCTGCAGCCGAAAGGGCAAGCCTTCGGGCCTATGGTGTCGAGGGTCGCCAGCAAACGGAAATAATGATGTCGGCTGCTGTGGTTCGGTCGTTTCCGGATCGTTTTTGGCGGTATCAATCCGCTGCTTGGCTGAGGTGAATTCCGACGCTTCCGGTGAGTCGGCCATACAGGCCCGGATAGGGTTTAGGTCAACATAGGCCAGGCAGATTGCCAGAGCGGTGTCATCCAGCAAGGCTTGGGATTTGAAACGGGACTCCCAGAATCGTCCAGTGCAATCGTCTTCCGCGTTGGCTTGCCGTGCAATGTCTTCATTCAGGGCTTTCATAAACCAACTGATCGACATCAGCCGCTCGCGCCATTCGGTGACCCGTTCTGCGATGATCTTTAGCTGTTCCTCATAGAGGTCATTGCCCGCCACATACTGATGGGTAAGGTGGTTACCGGCATACAACCTGTGCCAGCGCTGAATAACTTCAGTATCCGTCCAGGCTCTGGCTTTACTGATGTTGATGTGCAGTACAATGTGGTAGTGATTGGACATGACGGCATAGGCACACACATCAAGTGCGTACACCTTGGCCAGTTTCATTATCCGGTTTTCAATCCAGCCGCGCCGGTGTTCGTAGTTGTTGCCGGTATGCTCGTCACGTCCGCATAAGAAAGCGCGGCGCACGCACCGGGAGGTGCAGTGGTAATAGGGAGTCGCCTCCGGAACGATTTGAGTTTTCCTTGAACGTGGCATAGTGTCTCACCCTGACGGCCCGTTGTTTATATGCTGTATAAACTACTGGATGGTGCTTTTCAGGTCAAGTCTCAGTTGGGTGCCACATTGGCGCTCATTGAAGGGCAGAAAACGTCGTCTTGAAGCAGCCAGTACATGCGGTCTAACCTGACCCTCGCTAAACCTGCTCATGCAGCTACCTCATTGGAAATGCAACCTTTGCGGGTGCGAATATCAATCTCAATTGCAACGGCTCTTTATAG
>Ga0307944_1001182_pt1 | contig 12697 bp, 9 predicted proteins | sample OrgLakmetagen179_FD_201831 | JGI IMG/M metagenome (GOLD analysis project Ga0307944, IMG submission 201831) | Saline water microbial communities from Organic Lake, Antarctica - #179 | ecosystem: Environmental > Aquatic > Non-marine Saline and Alkaline > Saline | place: Antarctica: Organic Lake... | reverse complement strand
ACTTGCCCAAAAAGTAGCTATATCTCCAAGTGAATTGGTGATATCTAAATAAATAATTTCACCTTCTATTCTAAAATCATAGGTTAGTGGCCCATACGGATCAGGTAAAGATTCATTGTCTATATCTAGTAAATCTGTATTTTCAAGAACGAATACTTCATTAAAAAAAGTTGCTATCTCTGAACTATCTTCTGATAAGGTACACCCAGAAAGATAATAATAAAAGTTTAAATCATCATCAAAGGAAAGGTCACTCTCACAGTTTCCAAACAAAAAGTAATAAAAAGTCATATTTTCTAAGACAAAGCCATCTGTGAGCGTGAATTTATCAAACTCACCAAATGGATTTAAATCAGCCGTAATTGTTTCATTTTCTGTTACAATTTTTTCAATAGTCCAAGTATAATCTAGAATTGGGTCAACTTGCGCTTTCATGGAAAGAAAGCTTAACAGTATAAGTGTTTTTAGTATTGTTTTCATAATATATTTGTTTAGTTTATGATTAAGTGCTTGGCATCAATCATGATACCATTAGCAACTAAATTTACTACATATTGCCCTTGTGCTAGTAGACTAGTAGGAAGTGTTATACTATTGTTTACGGCATTTAGAATAAAATTATGTTGCATGCCAGTTGTGCTGTGGGTGAGCATAATGTATACGGTATCTGTAGATGCTACTGTATAACTTATCACAGTACCACTGCTCGCAGGGTTTGGGCTTATATATTCAATCCCACGTTTGTCTTCTGTGGCTACTGTTTTGTAATCTTTATGTCCATCAGATTCTGCAATAACTTCGAGTTTGTATTCTTTAGCTACCAAGTTACTTACCGTGAAGTCTGAACCGCTGTAAATTAAAACACCGTCTTCATCATACCAATTGTAAATTGCTTCTTCATTAATATCCTGTACATTAAAGGTCTCAGAACCGTTTGCATTTGAAGTTCTGCTTGTTCCCGCATTGAAAGCTTGTCTTTGATTGTCTCTTAAAAAGGTATAGGAAAAACCCCCCAAAACTTCTTGAGAAGCTGATGCTACTTGCTGTACATGTAGCCTATAGTTTTCTTGAGCATCTACCACATTCACCAGAAAATTAACCCCTAAAGTGGCAATACCCCATTCATCACTTTGCATTACTATGTTATTTAAGCTCGCATTGTTAGCAGTTAGTAATATAAGTCTTTGTGCTGGGTCTAGCACCCTAACATTACTAAACTGAGCTCCGCTGTTTTGCCATAAATTCCATAAATCGCTATCTAGTTCTAGCCTAACTTCTGCATCTTGCCATAAGTTAGCATCTTCTAATGTATTTGTAAAAAATTGAACATTTGACGTTAAACTTGCTGCACTACCAACATTCCCAACTACAATTGAACCCGTACTTGGTCTTCCTGCTACATTAATTACCGTTGCATTTTTATAGGCGATATTGTTGTTATTTCTTGCATTTAATGCAGCATTTGATCCTTCTGTAACTGCCATAGGGTCTGCATTGGTAACTATTCTACTTAAAAAGCAAAACATCCAAGGTTTATTAAATCCTGCATTTTCATAAACTTGTGGATTTAGCGGTTGCCATTCAAATTCTATTATGGTGGATTGCCCAGGTTGCAGAATAGGAATAGTTAATGTATTAACTTGGTCTCCAACTGGAGTATTTGGATTTAGGTTAGAGCTACCATCCCATACATTTGGCCAATTTTGAGACAAGCCACCTTTTGCCCAGTACAGTTCTAATAGCTCATTTCCACTAGAAGCATCGCAACTATTATTAGTTACTTTTACATAAACATAAACAGGGGTTGTATTGTCAATAAAATTAAAATCTTCACTAGTTTTGTATAAGTGACCGTCTGGTTGATTTCTAAACCATATATCAGAGCTATCCCAAATAATCTGAGTTGCAGTATCCGCCTCATCACCGTAATCATCCTCAGAATTGCGTGTCATTAAATCTAATTCTGTAGTAGGATTCTCCATACATTGAGCTTGGAGTACTGCTGCATACGCATTTACTCTACCTGCTCCTAACTTACCAATGTATGGCCAATTTTCTGGTATGTGGGTAAATATATCTTCAGCAGTATTCTGTAGTATTTCTTTTACCTCAGCCGCAGTTATGTTTGGATGGGCTGCATACATTAAAGCAGCAACACCTGATACAATTGGAGCAGCATAAGAAGTACCTCTTCCAATCATATAACTATTTAATTCTCTTGGGACGGGTATTGTATAACCAGGAGCTACAATATCAATAGAGTCATTGTGTTGGTGGTTATATGCACTATTTCCAATTACTTGTTCATGTACGTCTTTCCAATCTACCGAAGCTCCATTATCATGTACATGCCCATAGTTATTATAGCTACCTACACTACTTACAGAAATAACGTGTTCATAAGAAGCAGGGTAATAATAGTCAGTAATATTACTGCCTGAATAATTTCCATTACCAGCAGCTACCACTACAGTAACATTTAACGAGTCTTTAATATGCTGAAAAGCTTCGGCTCTAGGAGTTAGAAATGAATTAGAACTAGAACCCATACTAATATTTATCACCTTTATATCATTGTGATTTTCAGCCAAAAATAAGCTAGTACCAGCATACCCTGATGTTCCCGAAGTAAAAGCATTTGAGCCTGTCACAAATATTAAACTTGAATCATATCCTATTGATGATAAACCAATACCAGTATTATTAGTATTCCCTGCTGCAGTTCCAGCAACACTCACGCCATGTCCTCCTTCGGTAGTACTCATAGTGCCATACGTTGCATTAATTTTACCAGCAATTTCTGGATGCAATTGGTTGAAATTAATATCCCTAATTCCGATTACTACACTTGGATTTCCAGTGGTAATATTCCAAGCTTGTCTTGCATTAATTAATTCTAAATGCTCATATCCTCTTATATTATGTAATTGATAAGGTTGATGGACGTCACCGTCAGAAGCAAAAGTGCCATCAGGAATCCAATAATTTGGTAAAGCACTGTGCTCAAAATAGTCGTTAGGCGTACTAAGTGTATTTCCTTCAAAATCTTCAATTGTCCCAACATATTCTGCTAATACAATGTCATTATTCAAAAGTAAATCATTTATTTTATTAGTATCATCTAAGCCAATTAAGTAGTATTTGTGTAAGGAAGTAAATCTAGACCATTCATACTCTCGCTCAAAAGAATGTATTGTGAAATCGTCAAAGAAATCTGTTAAACTTTGTTTATTAAATTGTAATTCTAAAGTTTTATCTTGATTTACGATTATATTGTTAGGCTTAAGCAAGTCATAAGAAGCCTCTTCTATATAATAGTAGTGAATTTCTGGCGGCGTAGTCTGTGCTTTTAATTGATAAGTAAACATAATTACACTTATCAATAATAATACATACCTATGTTGCGGTGTTGCGGTGTTGCGGTGTTGCGGTGTTGCGGTGTTGCGGTGTTGCGGTGTTGCGGTGTAGTTTTCATGACATATTTTTAAGATTATTTACCAAAAATAAAATAAAAAATTTAATATGGCAACTAATTTTAGAATAAAATGTTAAATGCTTGTTTTTCTCATAAATCTAGTTTTAAACTTTCTCAAATACTTTTCTTCTGCAAATGAAGCTTAAAAAGCATTTACATAGAATTGGCTTTTGCTGAATTCTTTAAATGCCTAACAAAATGTATCTTTGCAAAAAAATTATTTTGGAAAAGAAAGTTACTCCTTATAAAGACTCTACTCTCGACAAAAAGAAACAAGTTGAACAAATGTTCGATAATATTTCTGAGAATTACGACAGCTTAAATAGAGTTATATCTTTGGGAACTGACCAGTCTTGGAGGAGGAAACTCATTAAAATTGTAAAAGCTACTCAGCCTAAAAATATCCTTGATGTAGCTACAGGTACAGGAGACTTAGCTATTGCATTAGCTGATTCTTCTGCAAAAAAAATAGTGGGATTAGATATTTCAGCTGGGATGTTAAGCGTTGGACAGAAAAAAATAGATGCTAAAAAATTAGACCATAAAATAGAAATGGTTCAGGCAGACTCTGAAGATTTGCCTTATGAAGATAATTATTTTGATGCTATAACAGTTGCTTTTGGCGTTCGAAACTTTGAACATTTGGATAAAGGCTTATTGGAAATCAATCGGGTTTTAAAACCAGGTGGGGTTTTTGTCGTGCTTGAAACCTCTGTTCCCACTAACTTTCCATTTAAGCAAGGCTATAAAATTTATGCCAAAGGCATTCTACCTACTATAGGAAAGCTTTTTTCTAAAGATAAAAGTGCCTACGCCTATTTGTCTGAAAGTGCTTCACAATTTCCTTTCGGAGAAGCTTTCAACAATATTTTAAGGAAAAATGGGTTTACAAATGTGAAAGACTTACCACAAACCTTTGGTGTGGCAACCATATATGTGGCAACTAAATCTTAAGTTTGCGCCGTTTTAAATTGTTTTTATGAAAAAAATCTGTTTTCTGCTTGTTTTTACAATAAGCTGTACAACATCCAAAGCACAGGGTTTTCTTAACCTTTTTAGTAAAGATAGAGTTATTAACTTGGAAAACTTCGATAAAAAAACGTGGTCTTGGGGTTATTTTTTAGGGATGAATTCTTATGATTTTCGCTTTGACTATGAACAGGAATTTGGAGATATTTTGGTGCAAAGAAATCTTGGTTTCAATATTGGTCTAATCGGAAATTTACGTTTAACCGATTATATTGATTTAAGACTGGAACCTGGAGTTATCTTTACTACTCGAATTTTAGAATTTCCCCAATTTGAAGAAACAAGAGAGCGTGTAAGAGAGGTAGAATCCAATTATGTTCATGTTCCACTTCTTGTAAAATTCTCGACTAAGCGAATTAATAATTTTAAACCATTTGTGGTTGCAGGTGCCTCCATAGCACATAACTTGTCTAGTAACCAAGACAATCCGAGTGACAATACCGCAGGACAATTTAGGTCTAAAGACTGGACAACCTATGTAGAGGTTGGTTTCGGAATTGATTTTTATACGGAATATTTCAAATTTAGTCCTTCAATTCGTGGTGTTTTTGGTCAATCTGATGAATTGGTGCCAGACAACAATCCATCCAGTCCATGGACAAAAGACTTAAGTAAAATGACAACTCGTGGTGTGTTTATTAATTTGACGTTTCAATAGAAAGCTACAATTCTCTTCGTCTTAATTCACTTAGTAAAATTGCACCTGCCATAGCTACGTTTAAACTTTCAGTTTCTCTCAACTCTCCAAATCTAGGAATACTGACTCGTTGAGTTACCAATTCTTCAACTTCTTCGCTGATTCCATTGGCTTCATTGCCAAGGACTAAAAAACAGTTTTTAGGAAAGTTATTCTCTTTGTAAATGTTGTCTCCATCTAAAAAAGCACCTAAAACATCCTTTTTTTGTTCCTCTAAAAAACGAGTTAAATCTGTATAATACACTTTTACTCTAGCTAACGAACCCATAGCAGCTTGTACTACTTTAGGATTATAGCAATCTACCGTATCCTCAGAACAAATAATATGTTTGACTCCAAACCAATCGCATTCCCTGATAATTGTTCCCATATTTCCAGGATCACGAATGCCATCTAAAATCAAGGCAATGCCTTTGTGTTTTATTTTAGTGTAATTTGGAATTTTGAATAGGCCTAAAGCAACTTGAGGAGTAGAAAGAAAACTCACTTTACCTAGCTCTTTAGGAGTAATAAAAACAGGGGTTTCCACTTCTTTTGAAATAGGATTTATAAAAATATCGGTTGTAGTATACAATGCTTCTAGCTTGTAGGTACTTTTTAGAAATTCTTTGATTACTTTTACACCCTCGGCAACAAAAATACCGTGTTTTTGTCTGTATTTTTTCTGACCTAAACTTGTAATTAATTTCTGTTGCGCTTTACTTAGCATAAAAATACATTTTTAATTAAACTTGATTTTATTGAAAACAGTTTCGGCAAAAATATCATTAATTATTTTAATGAGCGCTTTACTTTTTTCATGTAACGCATTAAAACATCTTGATGAAGATGAACAGCTTTTAGTAGAAAATAGCATCATTGAAGATGGAGAAAATACTCGCAAAAAAAATCTGAAAAATTTATTAAAACAAGAACCAAATGCTACTCTATTTGGATTTCCCTTAAAACTTCACATTTTTAATCTTGCAAATAAACATCCTGATTCTACCTTTAATGCTTGGCTGTACAAGAACCCAAAAAGGGTAAATAGGATGGTCAATTTTTTCTCCAAAAAACAAATTAAGCGAATTAAATCTTCTTATGAAGGTATTCAAAATAAAATTAAAAAAATCGGTGAAGAACCCACTATATATAGTGCAATCAAAGCAGAACAATCTGCAAGCGTTTTAAAATCTTGGCTTTGGAACAATGGCTGGTTCAATGCCGAAGTGAGTTTAGAAAAAACAGACACTAATAATCCTAAAAAGACAACAGTAAAATATATTGTAAAAAAAGGAGAACCTTATCTGGTGGGAGAAATTGAAAGAGAAATAAGTTCACCAGCCATAGATTCCATTTACCAAGCACACCAAACAGAATCTATTATTAAAAAGAATAAACAATACAACACAGATGATTTTAATGCTGAACGTGAACGCATTACCTTATTGATGCTGAATAACGGAATTAAAACATTTGAACGAAGTAATGTAGAATTTGAAGCGGATACTATAAACACCAATCAAAAAGTAAATATAGGTTTAAAAATTAGTGATAAAATCATTCAAAACAAAGACCAAGATACACTAAAAATTGAAGCCTTTAAAGTAAACAGAATAAGTGAAGTAAACGTCTTTACCAACTACGATGAATACCTTAAAAGTAAAGTAGTAACCGATAGTGTACATTACAAAAAACTAAAAGTATTTTCTTTTGGAAAACTACGGTATAAGCCAAAAATATTAGCAGATGCTATTTTTATTGAAGATGGAAAACCATACCGTTTTATTGATGAAAAGCGAACCAAAAACAGGTTTTCAGATTTACGTGTTTTCAAATATCCAGATATTCAATATCAACCAGATCCGCGAGACCCAGAAGGTAAAGATTTAATTGCCAATATATTTCTTAGCCCTAGAGATAAGTTTGGGTACACCATAAGCTCAGATGTTTCGCAAAGTAATATTATGGATTTTGGGATTGGTTTTAATACTTCACTTTTAGTTAGAAATGTCTTTAGAGGAGCTGAAGTTCTAGAAATTTCAGGAAGAGGAATTATTGGTTCTTCTAAAGATGCAGCGAGTGCAAGCGATCAATTTTTTAACATCAATGAAATTGGGAGTAACATCCGTTTAAGCTGGCCAAAAATAGCCTTTCCAATAAAGACAGAATCTATAATCAATAAAGGTATGTCGCCTTTTTCATCTTTAGGTGTTGGATTTAGTTCACAGCAAAACATTGGTTTAGATAGGCGAAATTTCACAGGATCTTTCAGTTACCGCTGGAAACCTAAAAAACAAGTTTCCAATCAATTGGATTTGGTAAATGTTCAATTTGTAAACAATTTGAATCTACAAAATTACTTTAATGTCTTTAGAAATTCATTTGTACAGCTTAACAGCCTAGCGGTTGCCAATAGGAACGATGTAAATGATGCTTTTTTTGAAACCACTCCAAATGGAAATGAACAGCTTATTATTCCAACAGGAACAGATGGATTTATCAATCAAATTGAAAGTGATTCCAATTTAAATTTAAATAATGAAGAATTTCAACGAGCTTCTTCAATTATAGAACGAAAAAATAGGCTGACTGAAAATAATTTAATCATCGCCTCTAATTTTTCTTACGATTATTCCAATAGAGTAGGAATAAATGACCATGATTTTTATCAATTACGAACCCGATTGGAATTGTCTGGAAATTTAATCTCTGCCTTAGCTAAACCTCTAAGTTTAGAACAAAATGCGAATGGCAATTACAATTTATTTGGTGTTCAGTTTTCGCAATACGTAAAGACGGAAGTCAATTATATTAAACATTGGGATATAGGAAAAAAACAAGTCATTGCTACGCGTTCTTATGGAGGAATTGCCATACCTTACGGGAATGCAAACTCAATTCCTTTTATTCGAAGTTTCTTTGCGGGTGGTCCGAACGATAATAGAGGGTGGCAACCTTATGATTTAGGACCTGGAAGAACCGGCGGTGTAAACGATTTTAATGAAGCTAATTTCAAATTGGCTTTTAATGCTGAATACCGTTTCAATTTATTTGGATCTTTATATAGCGCATTATTTGTAGATGCAGGAAACATTTGGAATTTGTGGGATAATGTCACCGATGAGGCTGCAACATTTAATGGTATAGAAAGTTTGAAAGACCTGTCAATAGGTTCAGGTTTTGGGCTACGGTATGATTTAAGCTTTTTTGTAATACGAGTAGACCTTGGATTTAAAACCTTTGAACCCGGTTTAGATGGCGGTAAATGGTTTAAAAACTACAATTTTGCCAATGTGGTTTACAACTTCGGTATCAACTATCCGTTTTAGACAATTCAAATACGCATAAATTTTATTACTTTTACCAATTCAATTTAAAATACAATCAAAATGAGTCATACAATTAAGCCTGGAGTTGCAACTGGAAAAGAAGTGCAAGCTATTTTTAACCACGCCAAAGAAAACGGCTATGCTTTGCCTGCGGTAAATGTTGTAGGAAGCAATACTATAAATACGGTTTTAGAAACTGCTGCCGAGTTAAAATCTCCTGTAATCTTGCAGTTTTCGAATGGTGGTGCTCAGTTTAATGCTGGTAAAGGATTATCTAATAGCAACGAACAAGCTGCTATTGCTGGTGCAGTTGCTGGTGCAAAACACGTACATGAGTTAGCAAAATTATATGGCGCAACGGTTATTTTACATACAGACCATTGTGCAAAAAAATTACTTCCTTGGATAGACGGAATGTTAGACGCGGGGGAAGTTTTTTACAAAGAACATGGGAAGTCTCTTTATAGTTCACACATGATCGATTTATCTGAAGAACCCTTAGAAGAGAATATTGAAATTTGTAAAAAATATTTAGCCAGAATGGCAAAAATGGATATGACTTTAGAAATTGAACTAGGTGTTACAGGTGGAGAAGAAGATGGTGTAGATAATTCTGATGTAGATGCTTCAAAATTATATACTCAGCCAGAAGAAGTTGCTTACGCTTTTGAAGAGTTAAGTAAAGTAAGTGACCAATTTACAATTGCAGCAGCTTTTGGAAATGTACATGGTGTGTACAAACCAGGGAATGTAAAATTAACTCCAACTATTTTAAAAGATTCACAAGCCTACATTTCTAAAAAATACGGTGTAGAGCACAATCACATTGATTTTGTTTTTCACGGCGGAAGTGGTTCAACCTTAGCAGAAATAAGAGAGGCAATTGGATATGGTGTTATTAAAATGAATATCGACACTGATTTACAATATGCATTTACAGAAGGAATTCGTGATTATATGACTGGTAAAATTGACTATTTATCAACTCAAATTGGTAATCCAGATGGTGGAGATGTTCCTAATAAAAAGTATTATGACCCAAGAAAATGGTTACGTGAAGGTGAAGTTACTTTTAAAAGCCGCCTTATGAAAGCTTTTGAAGATTTAAATAACGTACATACTTTATAAACGGCAATTATGGCTTGGTTTAAGAGAAAACAAAAAGGAATACAAACTACCACAGAGGAGAAAAAAGACACTCCTAAAGGTTTGTGGTATAAGTCTCCCACTGGTAAAATAATAGATTCTGAACAATTGGCCAAGAATTTTTATGTGAGTCCAGAAGATGGTTATCACGTAAGAATTGGCAGCAAAGAATATTTTGAAATTCTATTTGATGACAATTCCTTTGAGGAATTAGATAAGAATATTACTTCTAAAGATCCACTTCATTTTGAAGATACTAAAAAGTATAAAGATAGATTAAAGCAGGTCCAAAATAAAACCAACCTAGTAGATGCTATTCGAGTTGGTGTTGGAAATTCCAAAGGTGAAAAATTAGTGATTGCCGCAATGGATTTTGCATTTATTGGAGGCTCTATGGGAGCTGTTGTTGGAGAAAAAATAGTTAGAGCTGTAAATTATTGTATAGCTCATAAAGTGCCTTTGGTAATTATATCAAAATCAGGTGGAGCTAGAATGATGGAAGCAGCACTTTCGCTAATGCAGTTGGCTAAAACATCTGCCAAATTAGAGCAATTGGCAAAAGCAAAGATTCCTTACATCTCTTTATGTACGGATCCTACAACTGGCGGAACTACAGCTTCATTTGCCATGTTAGGTGATATTAATATCGCAGAACCTGGAGCTTTAATCGGTTTTGCTGGTCCTCGAGTAGTAAAAGATACAACAGGGAAAGACCTTCCTGATGGATTCCAATCTTCAGAATTTTTAAAAGAACATGGTTTTCTCGATTTTATTTCACACAGAAAGGAATTGAAAAACCAAATCAATAAGTATTTAGATTTGATAATGAATAGACCCTTACGCGCTTAAAACGTATTGTTTTAAGTTTAGTAGTTAGTAATGACCAAACAAGTAACTTTGCTTTTAGTAAAGTTACTTGTTTGGTTTTTTTATGGCTAAAACTTGTATAGGTTGAAATGGAATGCTATTTCTTGCCTACTAATTCAATTCCACAAAATACATTTCAACGAGTCTCTTACCTTTGGTTTCTATTTTTCCTCTGGACTTAAACGAAAATTCAGGATTTTCTTTTAATAAGGCATGTGTAGCTTCAGAAATATTAACCTTCCCTATTTCACCACTACTTTCCATTCGTGAAGCAGTGTTTACTGTATTTCCCCATATGTCGTAACAAAATTTGTTTTTTCCCACAACACCCGCCACAACGGGTCCAGTGTGTATTCCTATTCGCACATCTAGTCTGCTTTCATTATTATTTTGCGCCTGTTGTTTCATGTTATTTACAAATTCAATAATTTCAAAAGCGGCTTTAGTTATTCTGTAATGATGATCTTCTGAGGGTTCTGGCAAACCACCTGCACACATGTAAGAATCGCCAATAGTCTTTATTTTTTCAAGATTGTATTTTACTATTATTTTGTCGAAGGCTGTAAAATAAACGTCTATCATTTCAACCAGTTTTTCTGGAGGTAGTCCTTCAGCATAGCTAGTGAACTCTTTAAAATCCGTAAACAATACAGTGACAGAGTTATGTTTTTTAGCTTTTACTTTACCATATTTTTTCAGTTCTTCCGCAGTCTCTTCGGGTAAAATATTACACAAGAGTTCATCAATTTTTTTCTTTTCTTCATCAATTATACTTTTCGTTTTATTAATGAATCTGTTTCTTCTATATAATCCGAATACTAGCAAGGACAATAACAAGATTCCACCTAGGAATGAATAGGTCAGAATTCGCTGGTTTTTGTTTTGCTGGGTCAATAAATCATTCTCTATCTGCTTTTTAGACACTTCAAACTCTGTTCTCAAATCGCCCAGCTCCTGAACTTTCGAAACATTATTCACAAGATCCCTAAACTCAATGTATTTTTTGTAGTGAAATAAAGCACTTTCATGATTACCTATTTTATCATAAATCTCTGAAAGTTTGAGATTTGCGTCACTTATTTCATCTTTCAGTTGATATTTTATGGCCATATCTAAACCTCTTTGAGCATATTCAATAGCAATTGCTGGTTTATCTAGATCCATGTAAATTTCTGCTATGTAAATTAGGTAAACAGAAATGGGATAATAATCTTTTTCTTCAATTAAAATCTGAATTGCTTTATTGATGTTTTCTTGTGCTAGTTGGGGTTTATTTTGTTTGGCATAAACCATCCCTATATTACCAAGATTATAAGCAGAGCCTACTCTGTAGCTAAGAATTTTACAAATTTTACCAGATTCAGCTAAAAATTCCATCGCTTTATCATAGTCGTCTACATAAAAATATTCATCACCTATGTTCAAAAGTGCAGTAGCTAAATTTATAGAATCTGTTCTGTCTTTTGAATTTTTTCTTAGGCTTAAAATTGCTTCTTCGTAATAAGCAATAGAGTTGTCATGGTTTCCCATTATAGAATATACATCGCCAATAGTGATATTGGTCAATGCTAAATTGACTTCACCTCTTAAAGATTTTCCATTTTTTTTACTTTTGCTTGCAATTTTTGCAGCTTCAAAATAAGATTCCAAAGCTTTGGCTAAATCACTTTTTAATCTGTATGCGTTACCTCTTTGTAAGTATCCTTGAAACAAATGTTGGATAGAATCTACTTCAGTAGCTTTTTCAATTAACTTATTGCTATAAATTAATATTTTTTGAGGCTCTATTGATTTATTTGCTAATGTATTTAATATCGAAAGCAAATCTTGTTCAGCGTAATTCTTGTTTAAATAAACATTTTCTAAACTATCTATTTTTGAAGTTAGTTCTTGTGCATTATGTATTGTACATCCAAAAAAAAAGCCCATTATTATAAAGGCTTTTCTCATTGAGCTTATTTCTTTAATTTTTAATGCTTTTTCCAAAATAATTTGCCAATTCAAATTAATCTCTTTAACGAGTACGAGCTATTATTCTAAGCTTAGGATCAATTGGAAAGGTTTCTCTTACAACACGACCATTTCTGTATACCTTAAACTCAATATCATATTTTTCGTAGTCTCCAACTTCGCCAACTTTTACTTCTGCGGTAACTACTCCATTTGAGTCTC
>Ga0307944_1001157_pt1 | contig 12866 bp, 15 predicted proteins | sample OrgLakmetagen179_FD_201831 | JGI IMG/M metagenome (GOLD analysis project Ga0307944, IMG submission 201831) | Saline water microbial communities from Organic Lake, Antarctica - #179 | ecosystem: Environmental > Aquatic > Non-marine Saline and Alkaline > Saline | place: Antarctica: Organic Lake... | reverse complement strand
TCCCGCCCGAGCCGTAGCTCTGCCCCGGACCACCCTTCGCGCCGTCCGTTGCCTTGGGCGTCGACCAATTGGTGATGCCCAGCGCCAGCGCCTCGGCCTTGCGTGTGAAGTCGCTGTTCCCGGCCGGATTGTAGCTGGCCGTGCTGGAATGCAGGCTCATCGGTGTGAGCCAGGATGAAGATGCGAAGCCGTTGGTGCGGCGCGCCGACCTCTGCCGCGCTGAACAGACCCGCCGCAGGCGTGTAGCCCATGCCCCAAAGCTCTCGCAGGACGGTCTCGAGGCCGAGGGTGACGTGGCCGGGGACGTTTTCGAGGAAGACCCATTTGGGGCGACACTCGGCAATGACCCGGCCGACATCGGGCCAGAGGTGGCGGGGATCGTCGGCCCCACCGCGCTTTCCGACCGCACTGAAGGGCTGGCAGGGATATCCCGCAAGGACGGCGTCAAAGGCTCCGCGGAAGGGGCGGGCGTCGAAGCTGCGCAGATCGTCCCAGATCGGGGCCGGGGCGAAGTAGCCCGCGCGCTGGGCGGCAATGAGCACAGTTCGGGGCCAGTCCTCCCACTCGACAAAGCATCGGGCGTGGTATCCGGGCTCGGCGAGCATGAGGCCCAGATCAAGGCCTCCGCCGCCTGCGCAGAGGCTGAGCCCGTGTCGGGGACGTGACACCATGCCATTCACTGCACTCCCCGCTGACGCAGCCTGTCCGCCGTCACCAGCCCGCGGGCCAGCATGGCGGCGCACATGGCGTTGCTGATCATGCTGGCGGGCAGGAACCGGTCGGAGTTCACCAGATCGGCGTAGAACGCGGCCAGCTCGTCCTCGCCGGGCGGGGGGCCGGCATCGCGCTTGCGCTGCCGTTTGGCCGTTCGGCCGCCGGCACCGGACGCGGATCCTTGCGCATCGTGGCGGGCGGCGCGGGCCATGACGCGGTCCAGCGCCTTGGGCCCGTCGGGCGGATCCGGGTGGTCGTGCCGGGACTGGCGGGCCACCTCGACGATCCGGTCCTCGGAGAGCCCGAGATCATCGATCCAGCGGCGCACATGGGCTCGGGCGGGCCAGCCCTGCCACCAGGCGGGCAGAGCACCATCGGGATCGAGGCCCAGCGCGCCGAGCAACTCGGCAAAGAACCGATCAAAATCGGCCTCGCGCGCTTGCGCGCCCTCCTCCTCCTCCTCCTTTACTGGTTCCCTTAAAGGTTCTCTTACAGGGTTAGTGTCCGGATTCCGGACACGGGTCAGGGCATTTTCCGGACACGGGTCAGCCGAAAAACCGGACACGGCTCCGGCCTCGATTCCGTGTCCTGTTTCCGGACACGGCTCTGGCGCCGCGGGCGTTTCGTCCGCAACCTCCTCTGTCTCGGCGAAGGGATCTGCGGGGCCCTGATCGCCGCGTCCGGTTTCCGGACACGGGGTCGGATCATCTGGTGCAATGCCCGGCTCGAACCCCAGAATGTAGCGCGTGGGCATCTGCCGCTTCGTAACGGGATGAATGCGCGGCACGCGTCGCAGGAGGCCGGCCACCTCCAACCGACCGAGATGCTCGTTCAGCGTCGAGCGGCTGATCTCGCAGTCATGCGCCAGTCGCTCCTGCGAGGGGAAACAGCCGTAATCCGGGTTGAACCGGTCGCACAAATGCCAGAGCACGATCTTCGTGGTGGGCTTGAGCCCGCGCTGCTGAATGGCCCAGTTGGTGGCGGCGTGGCTCATGGCAGAGACCTCCGCGCCTTCGTGCTGGACTGGCGCTGGGCGGTGTCCGGCGAGACCACGCGCGTGGTGATCCCGTGATCGGCCAGCGCGCCCAGCGCGTCATCGAGCGAGCGGACCAGCGCCCAACCAAAGCCCTGCGCCTGCACGGCATCGCGAAACGCCACCTGCGCCGGGCTGAGCCTGCCCCTGGGGGATTTCAGCTCCAGAAACAGCACGCGGCCCTCCCAAAGCACCATCAGATCGGCAAAGCCGCGATGGACGCCCATGCCGACGAGGATCGCCTGACGCCTCGCCCCGCGCGGGCCGGGCTGGGTGACCTCGTTGGCGCAGTGATGGAGGATTGCCCCTTTCGGCAGGGCAAAGCGCAGGGCGCTGACCACCGCGCGCTGCAGATCCGCCTCGGGCGTGCCACGCCGGGTCATGACGTCACCTCGGGATCGTCATCCGCGTCCGGACGCTGGTGCCGGCCATGGCGCTGCGGCGTGCGCGCGTCGACGATCAGCAACAGAACCTGTGCCTCCCTGCGCTCGGCGTCGCTCTCGCCGTGGCAGGCCAGCACCTGGCAGGCCAGCCGGATCAGGTGGTCCGAGTGATGCGCCACATCGGCGATCACCGCGCGGGCCTCACTCAGCCGGTTGGAAAGCCAGTGCGGATCTTCGGTCACCGCGCTTCGGGGTGGGGAGATATCTCGTGTCATTTCCGCCCCCGGCGTGTCCGGGCCGCCGGGCGGCTTTGTTCCTGCGCATTGATCCAGGCCTCGACCGAGGTGCGCCGGTAATACACCTTGCGGCCGATCCGTGTGCAGGGCGGTCCCAGCTGGCGGGCTTCCCAGCGGGCGAGCGTGTCGCGGGTAAGCCCGAGTTCACCGGCAAGCTGCTCGCGGCTGATCCAGTCGGCCAGCAGGTTCAGGGGTTGGTCCTGCGAGGCAGGGGCTGTTGTCTGCATGTCGAACTCCTCTCCAGATCCCGGCGAATGCCGGTGACGGGCAGAGCGAAGCAGACGTGCAGGGGCGGAACCTAGGCAGAGACCGGAATTGAAGCGCCGGGGGCCATTCCGCCCCTTGTTTTACTGGCGATTTGTCATTCTGGCGGAAAGCGGAACGGGCGCACCGCCCAGCGCCATTCCGCCGTTTCCGCAGGTCAGAGGCAGTTCGAGTCCGCCACTCGGCATCCCGGGCGATGCCGAGCCGCGTTCAACGGCACGCATCAGCACAATTCGGACGGCGCGCGGAAAAAGCAGATCCGCTGCTCTCCGGTCGTGCGTCAGGCATCAGGGCAGCGCGGGAAAATCGCCGCGGCGATGTGCGTCCACCATTGTGCGCAGCTCGGGCGGGGCAATCACCTCGACCGTGTCACCCCACTGATAGAGGTGCCAGGCCATCTCCAGCCAGCCGCCCGCTGTGAAGCGGATGGTCAGGCTGCCATCGGCCTCCGGCTCGACCTGCTGATCGGGATGAAAGACGAAATCGCGCGCGACGGCAGCTGCCGAAGGTGCAAAACACCAGACCACCGGCCCGTATTCCGCCTCCGAGTGAAACGAGCCGAACGCCTGCGCGGAATGCGTGGCCAGATCGAATCCGGGATCGCGCACGAAGGAGGTGGGCAGCAGGGAGGCACGGCTGATCCGGTCGAGCCGGAAGTGTCGGCAGGCCGCGTCATTCTCGCTTACTCGCGCGATCAGATAGCAACGCATGCCGAACAGAACGCCATAAGGCTCCACGGCCCGCGACCTCGGTGTCGCATCCCGCGCACCGGCATAGTCGATCTCCATCATGAACGGCCCCTTGAGGGCCGCATCGATCACGCCGAGAATCCATGCATCGTACCGGGCGCGCGGACCCGGACGGCAGGCATGGCCCCTGGCCTCCAGAACCGCCTCGGCGTCGACTTCGGCGCGCCGTGCAAGTGGCGTCGGCATTGTGGCCAGTAACCGGTTGCGCAGCGAGGTGAGCGCGGCAACCTCGGTCAACGCCCCGTCGCGTTCCGCGCGCCGGATGCTCATGTCCAGCGCCGACAGCTCGCTGTCGCGAAGGCCCTGCATGCGCAACAGGCGATGGTCGCTCAGCTGCCACCACTTGCGCCGATCCCCGTCCGTGTAGGTTTGCACCATCGTAAATGCGTCTTCCAGTGCGCGGGACATGCGCTGCGCGGTGCGCAGGTTCACGCCGAAGATCTCGGTCATCTGCACAAGGCTGATACCGTCCGGGCGGGCTGCGGCCTCTTCGGCCAGGCGCATGATGTCGAGGGCTTTGCCGAGGCGTTTGTTGTCCATGTTTCATCCCTGACCGAATCTGACGGGGATGCCAATGACAATTCTCCCTAAAGGCGAATAGCGTCGCCTGGTCAGCTCAGGCCGATTCCTGCTGTTCGTGTTCCGGTTCACCGGCGTGCATTTCGCCGGGCTCTCCGGACATGGGCGATGATGACGCCCTGAGGCGTGTTCAACGACCGCGATCCTGTGTCCAGGGCGCTGTTTCTGAACGCGATCCATGAAGCACCCGTCGCTGACCCGGGTGTTGTCGAGTGAAGAGAGGATGCACAACTCATGACCCTGCCACCCAGAGCTTTCTAGTCCCTGACCGAAGTTTCCGCACGTTGGGGTCGTCCTGCGGCCGATATCGCCGAATGGGTCGCGACCGGTCATTTGACGCTGGTCACCAGCATCGCCTCGGTGATCTGCGGCAAGGAACCGGTGGCGGGCATCGTGGCGGTGAGCGCTGCCGACATGATGCGAATGTTCCGCCGTCACGGCCCGAGCGAGGAGGAATGCCGGGTGTTCCGCATTCGCGTGCCGGGCCGAGCCGAGTGGCAATACATCACAGACCCGGCAGATGGCGTGCTGATCAAGCGGACCGATCTGATGCTGATGGCCGACGAGGTGCAAAGGTTCGAGGAGGATCGCGACTTGCTGCGCCGACCGGCACAATCGCCCGGGGCGATGCCCCGCTACGATTGGGAGGGCGTCAATATCATGCTGATCCAACGGATAAACGACCATGGCCTGCCCGCGACGCAGGGCGAGCTGGTCACCGAAGTGCAGGAGTGGTTCGCGCAGAACTCGCCGACGGGCGATATCCCGGAAGAGAGCACCACGCGAAAGAAGATCGCACCTATCTGGCGGGCGCTGCGCGAAAGGGTCTGAGCGGCATAGGGAAAAGGGGGCACTTGCGTACCCCCATCAGGCACCCTTCCGGTCCTCGTCAGCATCGTGCACCAGCTGCGGGCGGGGCCGGAAGATGCTGGCAACGGTATCGAGACCTTCGCGCAGCGGCGAATCCATCAGGTGCGCATAACGCTGGGTCGTCTGCATCTGCGTGTGGCCCAGCAGCTTGCCGATCATCTCGAGCGATGCACCGCCGCTGACCAGCAGAGAGGCGAAAGTGTGCCGCAGATCGTGAACCCGAACCCCGGGCAGGTCGGCTTCCGTCTGGATGGCCTTCCAGAACCGGCGGATTTCCTGCACCGGCTGGCCGGGCGTGTCACTGGGAAACAGCCATGGATTGCCGGATGGCACCACAAGCTGGCGCTGGCGCACGATTGTCGCGACCTCGTTCGAGATGGGGATGCGGTGGATCTTGCGCTGCTTGGTGGTGGCGGCGGGTTTTGACCAGCTGCCGAGATCGAGGTTGAACTGCTCGAACCGGGCCTGCCGGACCTCACCGACCCGCGCACCGGTCAGCATGCAGAGCCGGATGATCCCAGCGGCGCGCTGGTCCTCCGCGGCGTCCAGCGCTTTGGCCAGTCTGCCTATTTCCTCCGGCGTCAGGAACCGCTCGCGCTCATTCTCGAGCCGGCGGCGGAAGCCGCTGGCGGGATTGTCGTCGCGCCAGCCCCAGCCGACCGCCAGCGAGAACATCTTGCGCAGCACCTCGCCCACGCGGTTGGCGCGCACCGGCGTGGGCTTTGCCCCCTGCAGCTTGCGGGCCCGGTTGTTGGGCTTGGCCTTCGAAGGCCGTGCGCGGCCCGCCGCGATCTTCGAGAGCAGCTTTTCCACATCGGCCTTGGTGATCTCGGTCACCAGCCTGTTGCCCCAATCGGGTGCCACCAGCTTGTGCATGATGGTGTACTGGTCGGCGGCATTGCGGGGGGCAAGGTGCGGGGTGTGCTCTTCCAGGTAGCGCGTGATCATGTCGCTGACGCGAGGGGCCTCGCGCGCAGATTCGCGCAGGCTGAGCGGATCGAAGCCTTCGTCGATGTCGCGCCGCAGCTCTTTCGCCCGTTCGCGCGCGGCCACCGTGTTCCATTCCGGCCAGCGGCCGATGGTCATCCGCCGCTGCCGCCCGCCGATCCGGTAATCCAGGGCGAAGGCCCGGTTGCCCGAAGGGTATATGGTGATCGAGAACCCCCGCACCTCGGTATCGAAGATCTGGTAGTCCCGCCCGAGGTTCTCGGCCTCCCGGACGTTTTTCTCGTTCAGTTTCAGCCTGTTGACCATGGGTCTCTCCCCTTGTGCTCGCCCTGACATGAGGCGTGGATTCGCGCCCGTATCAAGCAAAGCATGGCGGCAGGACCGGAATTCAGGCAGAGACCGGAATTGAGTTGGGGAGGGGCGTTCCGGTTGGGTTTAGGCTGGAACTGACCTTCGCCACATCAGGCGCGAATGGCCGTGATGCGCAGAGAACTGCCGGAGCAAAGTGGCGAACCGTGTTCGCCCGTCTGATCATGAACGGCCCTTCCCTGCCTCTCGTCAGAATGCCCAAGAGTTTCCGCTTCCCGCGCTCTTCGGACATTCGAGCCCTAGCATAGGGCATGGCCAGACCCAGCCCAAGCGGTCGGTTGACCGCCATAGGTGATTGACCGAAAGGGGCGAGGAATGGACCTGCGCAGCTGCGACGAAGCCCTCGGCTGCGGACAGGAGGCATGCCAAAGCCCAGATTGGCAATCCGGTTTCAATCTGACACGGTGCGGAGGGGATAAATAGCAGCGCTAGGGGATTTGTTTTGAAGGAAATTTCCGAAATCCGCTTCAATGCAATTGCTGGCTACGCGCGACACCCGAGGGCGGCGCTGTCTGGCGAGGAAGTGGCTTACTTCGAGGTAGAGGACGGGAGCATTCTGGGCCTGCTTATCAGGGACCGGACTGACGGTGACTTCGCGGGGCTGGCCTTTGGCCGGGACGCGAAACTGCGCTTCCGGTGGACTTCCATGACCGATTTCCTCGAGGACCCGGAACTGGCGCGAAACGCCTTGGCGGAGTTGATGGCCAACTTGCTAGAGGAACCGGATGAATTTCATCACCAAGGTGATGAAAAGGGTGAGCCAGTCGATTTGTTTACTCCAGTACACCCACCGGAAGCCTTGCACCCGGACTTCCAGCAGGTCGCGACCGAAATCGGTTTTTTTCCTGCCCAGGGCATAATCGAACCCATGATGCGCTGGCATGAGGATCTCGATGGCAATTTCGTGGAGCAGTTCCAGTCCACCGCTTTCAACCAGCGGATTTGGGAACTTTACCTTTTCGCGACGCTCATAGAACTCGGGTTTTCCCTAGATACAACGCATGCTGTGCCTGACTTCATCGGCACAAGCTTGTTCGGATCCATTGCCATCGAAGCGGTGACGGCTGGACCGACCCGGCGAGGCGCTGAAATCGTTCCGCCACCAACCGTCGAGACCGAGGAACAAATGGAAGCGTATCTGCGGGATTATATGCCGATCAAATTCGGCAGCCCATTGTTCAGCAAGCTAATAAAGAAATACTGGGAGCAGAAGCAGATCGCTGATGTGCCCTTGGTGTTTGCGATCGCAGATTTTTCATCGCCCGGCTCCATGATCTATACCCGATCCGCGCTCGAACGATATCTCTACGGGTACTCTTTCGATGCGGTGCGCGACGAGCAAGGAAAAACCATAGCAAAACCAATAAAGATCATTGAACACCGTTGGGGGGACAAGGTGGTGCCTTCTGGCTTTTTTGATATTCCGGAATCAGAACATGTCAGCGCCGTTATCTCCACAACCGCGGGCACGATCTCAAAATTCAATCGAATGGGAATTCTGGCCGGGTTCGACGCAGGCGACGTTTTGATTACGCGTACTGGCACTGTCGTAGACCCTAACCCCGAAGCGACGAACCCGCTGCTCTTCAAGGCGATCGTGAACGCAAAAGGGTACCATGAGAGCTGGGTGGAAGGGCTCAACGTTTATCACAACCCACGCGCCATCATCCCGCTTGAGGAACACCTAATACCTGGTGCCGCACATCACCATTGCGACGAGGAAGGCAACTGGACAACAACGGGTCCCAGCTTCCATCCTCTGGCATCAAATACTGAAATCCTTGCTGGCGTGAATGTCGCTCAAGAGCTCGCGGATTTTGAAGGTCCGGCGATCAGATTCTGGAAAAAAACATAGTGGCAAGCCTGATCTTGCCAGTTCCATCGCCAGAGTGTTTTCCAGAAATGCATGAACTCTTGAACAATTGGTTTGGGCAATCTGCACCTCAGGGTCAGGAATCTTGGCGAACGGCAGATCGACCCCGGGACCAGCCTGAGCCGCATGTGATTACGCGCTCCCTCTGCTGCGCTACCGAAATCCGTTTCTCAGCCCAAAGTTGACCCTAGCCCTGGTGCCCGCGACCTGCAATGGACCGCTTGGGACTGTTCATTACGAGGGGGGGGGGCAGAACGTGCTTGCACTCTGGTACGTCGCTCTGCAACCATCCATACGATGTCGCCATATGGAGGACGAAATTTGGAACAGGTCGTCAGGTGGTCAAAAAATGTCTTCGATCTGCAAGAATATCTCGAAGATTTTGGAGCAAGATTTCCAGTCTTGGATATATACCTATTTGGCTCAAGACGGCATAGCACCGGAAGTTTGCGGTCAGACATTGATTTGTTTGTAGTTCCGAGTGGAAACATACGCCCTTCAGATCTGCGAGCCGAAATCGAAGATAAATGCAAAGCGCTTGATTTCTTCATCCTGGAGTCAGGTACCGCGCGAAGCGTTGTCAATGATAGCTATATATCCGCACCCAGCAACAATGCCATAATTTGCAGATGCGACGCTGTAAAAATTTGGAACTCCACTTCGGGGTTTGAGGTCAGTGCGCTGAAATTTTCGAAGCAGTCATTTGCAGAGCATGTCAACTTCAGCCAAACTGTATTGCCAAACATCTCCATACAAATGTCGCACAGTGACTTGATGCGCAGCCTAGGAGAACAAGGGCTACCAACTGATCCGATATTAGGAGAGACCGAAACGGAAATCGCAGATCGCCTTGTTAGGGTTGCAAGACAGGCAGCGAACTTTACAATAAATGACTTCCCTGGAAAAGGGAATTCACGAACTAGCTTTTTGATCAGTCCTTCAAGCGAGTATGACTACCAGGATATCTTTTGGGTGTGTGCCAAACCATGGGTGTCCAGCATTCTTCGTGAAGTCACAGAAGTCGTAATAGACGGACAAAGAAAAAGATCTGATTTTAGCGTCGGAAATTCACGCTTCATCATCGAAATGAAGTACGCCAAAGATGTGGATGACAAAAGGGAAATCATAAAGACACTTGAGGGTTTGAAAAGTTTTTACAGCCAGAATGCAAACGTCCGCCTGCTTCTTTTTATAATTTACGCCAAGAAGAATGCGGTTATTGATGGCGGGAAATGGGAAGAGGTTTTCTCCGATCGATCTGCACATGCCAAAACCATCGTAAAGGTGATCGACGTTTAGCGTACCGCCGAGTGGATTATGGCTTCAGAGAATACCGCCCAAACGATTTGGGTAGGCAAGAGCAAGGCGCGACGGTTACAAAATGTACGCGCTCCCACCTCAGTGTCCGCTTCCTGCGCACCTTGGTCGTTCATGGGATGCGCGGCGAATGTCAGGAATCCGCCGGTCGTGTCGATGACCCTATAAATGCTGCGCGTGCCACGACCGGCCGCAAAGGGCTGACTCCCGTCTTTCGCTGCGCTTGGCATCGACGTCCGCGACGCTGCAGATAGCGGAGTTTGCAAAGTCGGTTGGGATACGTCCTTGAGGGCATGCCCCGGGCCGTCACTCGTCTGGAATGTCAGACAAGTTCTCCGCAACCATTAAGGTGACTACTCTACAGGCCCCAGTGGTGTAAATGCATCGATACATCCGTCGTCTTCAAGAACAACGCCAGCGTCGGTTATTTCTGCAAGAAACTTTCGGTTTTGCCTGATTTCCTTGTCTGCTTGGTATTCTCTCTCCCAACATGAATTATCTTCGAGACATCTTGTAAGATCAGCAAAATAGTACTTTATTGCTGAGGCCGTGTCGTGAACACTGGCAAGATATCCGTTTGAAATCTTCACCGCCTCACGTGTCCAAGTGTTTTTTTGCTTTTTTACAAACCGCTCAAAAGTCCACGTAATGCGATCTGGTGTAGATTCAGAGTAGAATACTGACCCATGAGCAATGATGGCTCTGATTTCGTAGAGCTCGTCTAGCTGGTATTGCAGCCATAAAAGGTTGAGTTCTCCGGTATGGAAAATGGGAACTTGTCGTAGTTTTTTGACGTTAGCCACGGCATTAATCAGGAAGTTCGTTTTTTCCTTAAATTGTCGTGGGAACCGCGTTGAGAGACTAATGGATAAATCAAGATTCATTTCGTGCATTTTAAATATGAACTCATCGTGAGCAAACTCAAGATTTGACAACGCAACCAATGTCTTGCCAAGTGCGCCGTATTCTCCTGTATTCGCAATGAAATCAGTTGGATCAGGATGGTATATCAACCGACATTTCCCAAGTACGTATCATTGGGGGCAGTGTGCTTTACGAAGTGCCCTTTGGCAACTGTTTCGGTGTTGTGACGTCCGTTGTTAAGCGCATAAGCCCCTCGAATGTAATGGGTTGAGCGCTTCTGCATTGTCCGCTTTGAGGCTGGCTGCGGTCAACTGACAATTTCGATAGGGACCGTAATGCCCGTCAATCCGCTTGAGCGACGGCTGAGCGCAGAAAACGCCCTTTGCAAAATTGAAATTTGTCACGTGCGCATCGCCTCGATGTCTCGGGCGATGTCTTCGGCGATCCTTTCGACGCGCTCGGCTGCGTCGGTCCTCTGTGCATAGGCGCGCAGACCGAATATCGCGGCCTGCAGGCGCGCTGCCAACCGCTCTGGATCGGCGTCGTGCGCGATCTCACCTGCCTCTCGCGCGGCGCGGAACGCCTCTGCAAAGGCGGTCTCGGTCTGCCGCATCATGTCCTCGACCGACCGGCGCAGCTCCGGTTCGTCATCCGGTGTTTCCAACAGCGTCTTGACCAGCATGCAGGCCCGAGACGGCAGCGCTCCGCGTGGGAGCCCACCGAACATCCGCACATGCGCGGCCAACCCTGAGATCGGTGACTCGGACTTTGCGAGCGTGTCCTCCAGCGCCGACCGTCCCGCAGTGGCGTAGCGATCCAGTGAGGCGCGGAACAGCGCCTCTTTCGATCCGAAAGCGGCGTAGATCGAACCCGGCCGCATGTCGAGCACGCGCTCCAGATCCTTGAGGGAAGTAGTGTGGTAGCCGCGCGCCCAGAACAGATCCATCGCGGCCTTCAGCACCAGATCCTTGTCATATGTGGCAGAGCGACCCATACTTTGGCTCATATCATTTTTGAGTAAACGATCAAGAAAGAACTTGAACGCCCACTCAAATCAAGTTAGGTGGCCGGCAGATCTTGAGTGATCACTCAGAAAAGGAGAGATGAAGCGATGACCGAATTTACGCAGCACACGATGGAAACCGCCCCCGAAGAAAGCCGCACGCTGCTGGAGAACTCGCAAAAGGTCTTTGGCCGTATCCCCGGCCTTCACGCCGTCATGGCTGAGGCACCCGCGCTGCTGCAGGGCTACCAGCAGCTCCACAAGCTGTTCGCGGAGCAGACAAGCTTCGACAAGGACGAACTCACGGTTGTCTGGCAGAGCATCAATGTTGAACATGCCTGTCACTACTGCGTCCCTGCTCATACTGGCATCGCCAAGATGATGAAGGTCGACGACGAAATCACCGATGCGCTGCGCAACGAGACCCCGTTGCCCAACGACCGCCTCGAGGCGCTGCGGACCTTCACGCTGGCCGTTGTGCGTGACCGCGGCAATGTCGACGATGCCGTCGTGACAGCTTTCCTCGATGCAGGCTTCACCAAGCGTCAGGTGCTCGAGGTGATCCTCGGCGTGTCGCAAAAGGTCATGTCGAACTACACCAACCACCTTGCCGAAACGCCGATCGACGAACCAATGAAGGCCTTCGCCTGGGAAAAGGCGCGCAAGGAGGCAGCCTGACGGTATTGCACATTTAAAGCTCGCTTTAAATTCGCGAGCGATCCATGCCCGGCATCATAGCGATGCCGGGTTTCGCTGGAGGACTGAAAATCGGTCAAACCCGGGCCAACTGAACGACTCTATCTGGCGCCGGTAGGATCAGCTATGCCGAAAAATGTTTACACCCTCAGGCCCTGGCCAAGTCTTTCCAACTTGCGGAATGGCCATTGAGTTTGGTTCGCCAGCTAATTCCAAGGCTTCACGCATGCTTCCAGCAAGAGCATAACATTGACGCAGATCAGATGGATCAGGTGCGCCTCGCCCTGTGATTTTCCAAACATACTTCATGTCAGCCATTTTGACCCAATCTCTACATAAGAGCTAATGCAAAGTTGATCTGTAACATATTCACTGCAGGCTCAAATTGATCCAAATCAGTACGCCATAAAAAGCTTGATGAATGGCCTCAGTCGCTCGGCCGCGCCACTGACAAGGTTCGCTTTGGCCATCTCGACCGATCGACTCCACGTACGCTTTGGGGCTGGCTGCGGTCGGTCGCTGCGCCGGGCCTAAGTGGCCGCTTCGGAGAATACCGCGCGACAGGGCGACCGGCGGTTGGCTCAGGTCTCTCGGGTCCGCGCGGCGATTATTGTGGAACAGATCAGTGAATTTCACCTCAACGCCACCTCAACCCACGTATGCATTTTCACCCCGTTCCAATCCGCTGAAAACCTTCGGAATCCGTCCATAGCAACCGAGTGCCGCCCATTATAGTTTTTGATTTCAGATGCTTGTTGGCTAAGCTATTGAATTGAAATGATAAGTGAAAATCTGGGTCTGTGGGCTCATAACCTGAAGGTCGTAGGTTCAAATCCTACTCCCGCAACCAAACTTAGCAAATAATATCAATGCGTTGTAAGCCGCCCTTCAGGGTGGCTTTTGGCGTT
>Ga0307944_1001155_pt1 | contig 12872 bp, 13 predicted proteins | sample OrgLakmetagen179_FD_201831 | JGI IMG/M metagenome (GOLD analysis project Ga0307944, IMG submission 201831) | Saline water microbial communities from Organic Lake, Antarctica - #179 | ecosystem: Environmental > Aquatic > Non-marine Saline and Alkaline > Saline | place: Antarctica: Organic Lake... | reverse complement strand
TATTTTTTCTAATAACTTAGACGAATTTTTCCGTGTGAGATATGCTGCGATTAAACGCATAGAAAACAGTCAAAAAGGAAAAGCCAAACGTTTGATTGGCGGCATAAGCCCAAGTAGACTACTAAAAGAAATCACTCAAATTGTAATCAAGCATCAGGCAGATAGTCTTGATATTCTTAGCTCGATACAGGATCAACTTAAGCAACATGACATTTACATCATAAAAGAAGATGAGGTAAACGAAGACCAAGCTAAATTTCTAAGAGATTTTTTTTTACAAAAAGTAAGTCCAGCCTTAGTTACCATAATGCTTAACGATTTAGATGATGTTCCAAAATTAAAAGATTCTGCTGCATACTTAAGTGTGAAAATGATTCAACGAAAAGGAAAAAAGCTAGAAAACAGATACATCTTAATTGAAATTCCTTCTAGTGTTGAACGTTTTGTGGTCATTCCATCCGAGACATCAAAAAAATACATCATTTTGTTGGATGATTTAATTCGATATAATTTAGATAGTATTTTCAATATTTTCGATTATGAATCCATTTCTGCTCACATGGTGAAAATTACCAGAGATGCACAATTGGATTTGGAAGGAGATTTCAATAAAAGTTATATCGAAAAAATAATGGAAAGCGTCAAGGATCGGGTAGATGGTGACCCGGTTCGGTTTGTTTACGATAGTTCTATAGACCAAGATACGCTTGATTTTATGCTGGATAAAATGAAGATAGACAACGAAGATAGCATCATTCCTGGTGGCCGTTATCACAACCGAAGAGATTACATGAAATTTCCAGATTTAGGCTCCAAACATTTATTATACGAAAAAATAGAGCCTTTGCCCATCGCAGGATTGAGTTTACAAGGTAGCCTGTTAAGAAGTATAGATGAAAAAGATTTTTTATTGTATGCTCCGTATCAAACCTTTTCTTATGTAGTAAAGTTTTTGAGAGAAGCAGCTTTAGACCCAAAAGTAAAATTTATCGGGATTACCATCTACCGCTTAGCTGAAGTTTCCCACATTGCAAGTTCATTGATAAATGCTGCTAAAAATGGAAAAAAAGTTACCGTTTCAATAGAATTGCAAGCCCGTTTTGATGAAGCCAATAACATTAAATACGCAGAGCGAATGCAACGAGAAGGCATTCATTTAATTTTTGGTGTTACGGGTTTAAAAGTACACGCAAAAGCCTGTTATGTTGAACGTTTGGAAAATGATACCGTAAAACGATATGGTTTTATAAGCACAGGTAATTTCAATGAAAATACCGCAAAAATTTATACAGATTATACTTTATTTACAGCTCACCAAGGCATTTTAAAAGACCTAAAAAAAGTATTTGAATTTTTTGAAGTGAACTACAAAATCAAAAAATACAAGCATTTAATTGTGAGTCCGCATTACACCAGAGATCGATTTGAAGAAATGATAGATAATGAAATTGCAAATCATAAAAAAGGAAAACCAGCGGGATTAAAGTTCAAAATCAATTCCCTTTCAGATTATGGTATGATAGATAAACTATATGAAGCTAGTAGGGCAGGACTTCCTATTCAATTGATTATTAGAGGAATTAATTGTTTAGTTCCCGGCGTGAAAGGAATGAGTGAGAATATTGAAGCGATAAGCGTAGTAGACAAGTTTTTAGAACATCCAAGAATGTATATTTTTGAAAACGATGGAAACCCCAACATATTTATCTCTTCCGCAGATTTAATGACTAGAAATTTAGATTTAAGGGTTGAGATTAGCTGCCCAATTTACGATCTTGAATTGAAAAGACAATTGTTAGATACCTTTGATATTTGTTGGAAAGAAAACGTAAAAGCAAGGGATTTTTCGAAACCTAAAAATGCCTATCGAAAAACCAAAGATGCTAAAGTGAGAAGTCAATTTGCTACTTACGACTACTATTTAAAAAAATCAAAAATATAAAATCATCAATGTGATTAGAATAGATAAATATGCCGCAATAGATATTGGCTCCAATGCCATCAGGTTACTCATTTCTACAGTTACAACTCCAGAAAATAAGCCTACACTTTTCAAAAAAACCTCGCTTATTCGAATTCCAATTCGTTTGGGTTCTGATGTTTTTGTAGAAAAAAGGATTTCAGAAATCAATTATCAGCGCATGCTGAAAGCCATGGAATCCTACAAACTATTAATGGAATTGCACCAAATCACTAAGTTTAGAGCCTGTGCAACTTCAGCTATGCGCGATGCTGAAAACGGAGGTGAATTGGCAGAAGAGATTTACAAAAACACTGGAATAAACATTGAAATTATCAACGGCGATGATGAGGCCGCTATGATTGCAGCTACAGATTTACACGATTTAATCAACACTGATTCTACCTACCTTTATGTAGATGTTGGTGGTGGAAGTACAGAATTGACCATCTATAGCAAAGGAAAAGTAGTAGAATCAAAATCTTTTCAAATCGGAACGGTGCGGTTGTTAAACAATTTGGTTCCCGAAGAAGCGTGGCGAAACTTTGAAAATTGGATAAAAACCCACACCAAAGATTTTTCGAAAATAGAATTGATAGGCTCTGGTGGTAACATCAATAATATATTTAAAAACAGCGGTAAAAAATTGGGCAAGCCTCTATCCTTCTTTTACATGAGTTCTTATTATCAGCTGCTTAACTCCTTAACTTACGAGGAACGAATTGTGCAATTGGGCTTAAATCAAGACCGTGCAGATGTAATTATACCAGCAACCAAAATCTATCTGACCGCAATGAAATTCGGTAAGGCTAAAAATGTGTATGTCCCAAAAATTGGATTGGTAGATGGGATTATAAAATCGTTGTATCAAGAAGATGTAAATTAGTTTAAGCCAATGTCTGATGTAAAGTAAATCAATGCAATACTAGAAACTGCTACTGCTATACCAACCCAATTTTTAGAAGTTAGTTTTTCTTTAAAAAAAACAATTCCTATTAATGTAGAAAGTACAACAATGCTAACATTATTGATTACAAACAACATAGAAGAAGGGAAAACTTCACTTTTTAAAGCGGAAATAAAAAAGTAAATCGAGTAAAAATTAGGAATACCTAAAGCTATTCCTCCTATGATTTCCTTTAATTGAATACTAGATGCAGACTTCTCTTTTACAGCTTTTAGCATCCAAAAAATCAATCCAAAACAAGCAGCAAAGAAGAAGATAACCAAGGAGAAGTTCCCTATATCAGAATCACTTACATAATCTTGTTCTATAAATTTGATACTCGTTTCTATGATTCCACTTCCAAAAAAGACTAGAAAAGGAAGCAACAGTGCAAACAATCCTAGTTTTACAGTAGTTTTCTTTTTCAGTGAAACTAAAAATACGGCAACTAAAGCCATTATAATTCCTATTACTTTATAAACGCCTAAAGGTTCTTGATAATACCAAATGACAAAAATCACAGGAATTGCGACGCTCATTTTGCTAGCAACAGAAACAACAGACATGCCTAATTGCTGGGTAGTTGCTGCCATTAAATTGAAAACTACAATAAATAAAAACCCTAATAACAAACTTCCTAAAAACCATTCTTTTTGGTAAATTGTTCCCCATTGCAATGCATTGGAATGCGTAAAAAAACCAATTAAAAAAGCTGTTATATAATTGAAGATGATTGCATGTAAAGTCTTGATATTAAACTTTCCCAAGAGTTTAAAAGCTACATAAATCAAACTGGAGGATACTACGCTAAGGACAAGATATATCAAAATAAGTGTCTGTTTATATTAAATAAATCCACCACATCTTGGTTTCCAACTTGAAGATTCCATATATTAAATCCTAACTTTTCAGCCGCAGCTGTATTTTCTTTTGTATCATCTATAAAAAGAATTTCTTTAGGCTCACGGGAATGATTAGTCAAGATAAATTGGTAAATATCTTCGTTCGGTTTACGCATTTCAATTTCGTAGGAAAGGTATAATGCATCAAAACAAGCTTTAAACTCAGTAAAATGATTGATGTTCTCTTCTACCCATTTAATGTGTAAGTCATTTGTATTGCTTAGCAAAATCAATTCAAATTGATCGTCTGCTGCTAAGTTTTTCAAAAAGTCTAATTTGTGCCTCGGGAAATCTACTAATATTGAATTCCATGCATGTATAAAATCCAATTCACTAAGCTGAGGAAATTTTCCAGTATAATACGAAATAAAGTCTGTGCTGGTAATCAATCCCATTTCATAGGCTTGATTTTTAATCATCATTTCCTTGTTAAACTCAGTAATTCCGAAACGTTTCAAATGAGCCTGAGTTGCTGTTTTATCTAAATTTAAAAACACATCCCCAAAATCGAACAATAAGGTTTTAATCATTTTTGTAAAGGTTTAATTGATCTTGATTTATGAATTCTTCTGATATTAATTTTGAATTTGGAAGCTTTGGTGCTGCTGTACCTTTGTTGAAAATGCTTTTTCCATTAAATACTCTTGCTTCGTCCCACAAATTGGCTTCTATAAAAGCATTTAAGGTATAAGCTCCTCCTTCCACAATAAGCGACTGTATTTCATGGGTATACAAAACCTGCATCAATTCTTGTAAAGGATTATCCTCAAAATTAATTCCTTCACAAATACTGTTTTCATTCGCTTTGCATTCCAATTTTGCATCATGAATCCAAATGCTTTTTGCTTCCTCATTAAATACCTTTGAACTTACATCCAATTTTAGGTGAGGATCTATTACAATTCGAGTAGGATTTTTGCCTTTCCATAAGCGAGTTGTCAGGCTAGGTTGATCTGCTAAAACTGTATTTGCTCCCACTAAAATAGCTTGTTCTTGGCTTCTCCATTTGTGTACCAATTGTTTGCTTTGGTTGCCAGTAATCCAAACAGGAGCAGGATTTTTAGGAACTTCTGGAAACAAGTACGGACTTAAAAATCCATCCTGAGATGCAGCCCATTTTAAAATTAGATAAGGTCGCTTTTGCATGTGGTAGCATAAAAAACGCTTATTCAATTCCTTACATTCTTTTTCTAACACACCAACTTGCACATTACATCCTGCGCTAATGAGCTTTTGAATTCCACGACCAGCTACTTTTTCAAAAGGATCAAGCATGCCTATTACTACTTTTTTGATTCCTTTTTCAATAATTAAATCGCTACATGGAGGTGTTTTTCCGTAGTGGCTACAAGGTTCTAAATTTACATAAATGCTAGATTGCTTCAAAAGCGATTCATCCTTAACAGATGCTATTGCATTTACTTCGGCATGAGATTTTCCTGCTTGTTGGTGCCAGCCTTCACCTATTATTTTATTTTCGTGAACAATAACTGCACCTACCATTGGATTTGGATAGGTATTTCCCAATCCGTTTTTTGCTAAATCTAAGCAGCGGTTTATGTATTTTTCATTTATATTCACGCCGCAAAAATAGCATTATAATACAAATGATTTCAATAAAAATACGTTCAATTCAAGAAGAAGATAATCCAGAAATTGGAAAGGTAATTCGTGAAGTTTTAGTCGGGCTTGGTGTGCCAAAAGTAGGAACAGCCTACGCCGATCCAAGTTTGGATACCTTACACCAAGACTACATAGCACAAAGAAGTGAATATTTTGTGCTAGAAAATAGTAAAAACATTATAGGTGGAGCAGGAATTGCTCAGTTGGGTGGAGAAGACCAAACTACTTGCGAATTGCAAAAGATGTATTTTTTAGAAGAAGCAAGAGGAAAAGGTTGGGGACAACAGATGATGGATATTTGCTTGAAATTTGCCAAAGAAAATGACTATAAAAACGTGTATATTGAAACTTTACCAAGCATGAAAGCGGCTCAAAAACTCTATCTTAAAAATGGATTTGAGTATATAAACAAGCGCCTAGGAAATACAGGACACTTCTCCTGTAAAGTTTGGATGTTGAAGAAATTTTAAATTTTTCTTTGTAACAAAATTTACATTTATTCTACTAATACTTTGAATAAACTTTAAAATTATGCATACTACACATCAAGTTCAAAGAGAAGACAACCAATTATTGATCATTACACATGTCATGCAATTATTAACATTTGTAACTGGTTTTGGCGGACTAATTGTTCCTTTAATTATCTGGCTTACAAAAAGAGATGAAATTATCGATATGAACGAACACGGAAAAGCAATTGTAAATTTTCAGTTGAGCTTAATTTTATATAGCATCATAGCCATACCTCTATTATTTATTTTAGTTGGTTTCGTTGTTTTTTTTGTAATCGTAATCTTGGGTCTAGTATTCCCAATTATAAATGCGGTTAAGGCAAGTAATAACGAGCCTATTTATTACCCTTTAACAATTCCATTTATTCGTTAAAAGTAAACTAAAAAACAAACCCAGCCTAAATCATTTAAATTACTCATAGCTGAATAATTCATATAGAGGCGGGGTTTATTTGGGTCAGGTAAAAAATATGGGGAGAAGTCATAGATTTGTCAAAAATATTTGATGGATTTCGACCTATTACGCTCCTTTTTACCAACTGGTTTACTTGATTATTTTGCCATAGTAGATTTCAGAGAACTCGGAGATTTAAATACCAAAAAAGACTGTTTTTACATCTATTTAGACGAGAGGAATGTTCTCCCTCCTGATTATAATGCATCAGAATATGAATCCAAAGGGTTTTATTCACGCACTTCAATACAAGATTTTCCGATACGAGGCAAAGCTGTTTATTTATGCATAAAAAGGCGAAGATGGCGTCAAAAGAATGATAAATCAATAATCATCAAAAGCGACTATTCATTTATAGCTGAAGGTTCAAAATTAACAGTTGAGCTTTCAGATTTTTTAAAAGGTACAGGTAGAGACCCGAGAAGATACGATAAGTAATATTGCTAGTTATTATGCCATAAAAGCCAATTTATTACAGCGACACTACAAGAAAAAAATCAGTGGTTTTAAAGAATGGGAACAATACAGTCATGCAGAAGATTATTTGATATTCCCAGAAAATATAGGAACAAATTTAAGCATAGATGAAGTTAGTTTATCCAAAGGAGAATTATACACCTTTGTAACCAATAAGAGCGGAAAAGGCAAGAAAAAAACACTAGTAGCTAGTATCAAAGGCACTAAAAGTCAAGATATAGTCGATGTTTTAAACTTAATACCGTTGGAAAAACGAAAAATAGTCGAAGAAATAACTCTTGATATGGCTAACAATATGCAAGCTGCATCAAGACTATGCTTTCCAGAAAGCACATTAGTTACAGACCGTTTTCATGTAGTGAAACTAATCATGGAGGCTCTCCAACATTTAAGGATTAAGTACCGATGGGAAGAAATAGAAAAGGAGAATCAAAGGATTAAAGCTGCTAAAGATCAAGGATTAAAATACAAGCCTTTACTGCTAAAAAATGGTGATACTGATAAACAATTGCTAGCAAGAAGCAGATACATTATCGCTAAAAAACCAAATCAATGGACGGAAAATCAAAAGCAGAGAGCCGAGCTATTGTTCAAAAATTATCCCATATTAGAAAAGGCATATAAACACGTATTAGAGTTTAGAAACATATATGAAGAAAGATGCAAATTACAAGCAAGAGAAAAAATAAACCTGTGGATAGAAGACACCAAAAAGCTAAAAATTAATGTGTTTAATACAGCTGTAAATAGCCTAAAATATCATCTCGAAACTATTTTAAACTTCTTTGATAATAGAAACACAAACGCAAATGCAGAATCATTCAACTCAAAAATAAAACTCTTTAGAGCTAATCAAAGGGGGGTAGTAGATGTCAAATTCTTTATGTTTAGATTGGAGAAATTATTTGCCTAATCCCCAGAAAATTTATGTGAGCCACGAAAACACCTTAGTAAAGCACGAAATTCAGTTACAATTAGCAAAAGCGAACTATAATATCATCAAAGGACAATAAAATATTTCTATCAGTTAAATAAGCTTTTTACATTACAAAACTAAAAAAATCGACAGAAATAAGTAGGAAACAACTAAAAAACATAAAATGAAAAACTACAAATACATACTATCAATAAGCATTCTATTTACAAGCTTATTTTCTTGCGATAATGACAACGGAAAAGCAGATGGCTACGGAAATTTTGAAGCTACAGAGATTACTATTTCAGCAGAAAATAATGGGAAACTAATGCGTTTTGACCTGAACGAAGGTGATGTACTTAAAAAAGAGCAATTTATAGGTTATATCGATACTATTCCACTAGCATTAAAAAGAGAGCAACTAGAAGTTTCAAAAGGAGTAATAAATTCAAAATCTAAAGGAGTTTTATCGCAAATAAATGTATTAAATGCTAAATTAAAAACGGCTAACACGAATAAAAGAAGAGTTGAAAATCTCATAAAAGACGAAGCTGGAACACAAAAGCAATTGGATGATGTGCTTGGTGAAATAGATGTGATTAAAAATCAAATAAGAAGTGTAGAAATTAATAATGCACCAGTTGTGAATGAGCTCAAATCTATTGATGTTCAACTAAAACAAGTTGCTGACCAAATCGAAAAAAGTAAAATCATAAATCCTGTATCAGGAACTGTTTTAACTAAATATACAGAGCCAAACGAAATCACTTCTTTTGGAAAACCACTTTACAAAATCGCAAATTTAAACACCATGCAATTGCGTGTATACGTGAGTGAACCTCAATTAGCAAATATAAAAATAGGACAAGAAGTAACCGTTAAAATTGACCAAGCAAAAGAGATGAAATCTTACAAAGGAACCATTAGCTGGATAGCACAGGAAGCAGAATTCACTCCAAAAATTATTCAAACTAAAGAAGAACGTGTAGCTTTAGTCTATGCAGCAAAAATAGATGTAATCAATGACGGTAGCTTAAAAATAGGAATGCCCGCAGAACTATGGATAAATAAAAATAATTAAACTAAATAAATATGAAAAATCTAATTTTATTGCTTGTAGTACTAATTTTTATAGGATGCAAAAGTACAGGAAACACTATGCATCAATCTAAAAATAACTATCCAAAATGAATTTAAGAAATTTACATACAGACGATAAATCTGTGCAGACACAATTATTATTTCAAGCTGAAGGCGGGAAGGTGATTTCGTTACAAATTGCATCTGGGGAGCAATTAAAAGAACACATTAGTAATGTTCCAGCAATTTTAATTTGTGTTTCTGGAAAAGCAGTATATAAAGAGAAATCCGGAGATATTATTTTGGAGGCAGGCGAATATGTTATGATAGCCAAAGAGGTCAAACATGAAGTTAATGCTATAACAGATAGTAATTTTTTACTGATTAAATAATGAGTATATCTATCTCTAACATATCAAAATCATACAAAAAAGTAAAAGCCCTAAAGGACATTTCTTTTGAAGTAAAACCAAACGAATTGTTTGGACTCATTGGTCCTGATGGCGCAGGTAAAACGACTTTGTTTCGAGTTTTAACCACACTTTTAATTGCAAATGAAGGCACAGCAAGGGTTGCAGGTTTTGATGTAATTAAAGATTATAAAAGCATCAGAAAAAGTGTAGGCTATATGCCTGGTAGGTTTTCGCTATACCAAGATTTAACAATTCAAGAAAACCTGACCTTTTTTGCTACTATTTTTGGAACTACCATAGCAGAAAATTACGACTTAATTAAAGACATCTATATTCAAATAGAGCCTTTTAAAAATCGTAGAGCTGGAAAACTTTCTGGAGGAATGAAACAAAAGTTAGCACTTTGTTGTGCACTAGTTCACAAGCCTAAAGTATTGTTTCTAGACGAACCTACTACAGGAGTAGATCCAGTTTCAAGAAAAGAATTCTGGGAGATGTTGAAGCGTTTGCAGCAAAAAGGCATTACCATTTTAGTGTCTACTCCGTATATGGATGAGGCTGCTTTGTGTGATAGAATTGCACTAATTCAAAATGGGAAGATTTTAGAAATTGATACACCAGAAGCGATTGTAAAACATTTTCCAAAACAGATTTACAATGTACGTGCAAACAATATGTATCAGCTCATTAAGAGTTTAAATATCTATAAATATACACATAGCGTATATCCTTTTGGCGAATTTGTACATTATACGGATAGTAGAACTAATTTTAATCCAGAAGATTTAAAAGCATTTATAGAATCAGAAAACCTATCTAATATTGAAATTGAAAAAACAGAAGCTACCATTGAAGATACATTTATGGAATTAGCAAAATAAAACAAAAAAAGACCTGGTAGGCTTTTAAATCTTATCCGTTTTTGGAAAAAAACGAAAAACAACAAAGTCATACAAGTAGAAGGTTTAACCAAAATGTTTGGGGATTTTGCAGCTGTAAATGCGATTACTTTTGAAGTAGAAAAAGGAGAAATATTCGGGTTTTTAGGAGCAAATGGAGCAGGAAAAACAACAGCTATGAAAATGCTGATTGGCATTTCTAACCCAACATCTGGTAAAGCAACAGTTGCAGGATTTAATGTCTTTACGCATGCAGAGGATATCAAAAAAAATATTGGTTACATGAGTCAAAAATTTGCCTTATATGATGATTTAACCGTTACAGAAAATATTACATTTTTTGGTGGAATTTATGGTTTGTCAAGAAAAAGAATCAAAGAAAAATCAGAAATTCTGATTGAAGAATTAGGATTGAAGAACGTCGCAAATAAATTAGTTGGCGCTTTACCACTAGGTTGGAAACAAAAACTATCCTTTTCTGTGGCTTTGCTTCATGATCCAAAAATTGTTTTTTTGGATGAACCAACAGGTGGCGTTGACCCTATTACAAGAAGACAATTTTGGGAAATGATTTACAAAGCCGCGAACCAAGGAACAACTGTTTTTGTAACCACACACTATATGGATGAAGCTGAGTATTGCGATAGAGTTTCTATTATGGTTAGCGGTAAAATTGAAGCTATAGATACACCTAAAAAATTGAAAGAACAGTTTAAAGTAAATAATATGAATGATGTGTTTTTAAAATTAGCAAGAGGATGAAACGATTCATAGGCTTTGTAAAAAAAGAATTCTACCATATTTTTAGAGATAGACGCTCGCTATTTATTCTCTTTGGAATGCCTATTGCTCAAATTATGCTATTTGGTTTTGCGATTACCAATGAAATTAATAATGTTGATATTGCTATTTTAGACCATTCAAAAGATGCTACTACAAATGAAATAATACATAAAATTTCAGCTTCAAAATATTTCAGTATCAAACAAATGGTAACACGTGAAGCAGATATTGCTTCTGTATTTAAAAAGGGTCAAGTAAAAGCTGTTCTAAACTTTGAAAAAGATTTCAGTAAAAACCTCATCAAAGAACACAAAGCTACCATACAGATCATCACAGACGCTACAGACCCAAATACCGCAAATACAATTAGTAATTATATAAATGCAATTCTACAGAAATACCAGAAAGAATTAAATAATGACCTCACAATTACCTATCAAATAGTACCAAAAACACGAATGGTTTACAATCCAGAACTCAAAAGTGTCTATATGTTCGTGCCTGGTGTAATGACTATTATTTTGATGCTCGTTTCAGCAATGATGACCTCTATTTCTATAACTCGAGAAAAAGAATTAGGCACTATGGAAATCTTATTGGTTTCTCCTTTAAAACCGCTACAAGTGATTGTTGGCAAGGTATTTCCTTATATATTCCTTTCGGTTATCAATGCAATAGTTATAGTTGTTTTAAGCATTTTCATCTTTAAAATGCCTATTGAAGGCAGTCTGCTCTTGTTGGCATTTGAGAGTGTTTTGTTTATCATTTCGGCACTCGCATTAGGAATTTTAATTTCAACCATTTCAGCAACACAGCAAACCGCGATGATGATTTCTTTAATGGGCTTAATGCTTCCTGTTATTCTACTTTCTGGATTTATTTTTCCTATAGCGAGTATGCCATTACCACTTCAAGTAATTAGCAACATCATACCTGCAAAATGGTTTATCATCATCATAAAAGGAATTATGCTGAAAGGCGTAGGATTAGAATATGTCTGGAAAGAAACGCTCATACTAGTAGGAATGACTGCGTTTTTTATGGCTATAAGTGTCAAAAAATATAAAATAAGACTTGAATAAAAAAATGGAAATAGAGAAAAGGTAGATGTAACTAAAATCGTTTTTTTTTCAACATTCTTTATTCTTCTTAAACTATGAAAACAATTCTCTACATTATACAAAAAGAGTTCAAACAAATCTTTAGAAATAAAGGTATGTTGCCAATCATTTTTGTTTTGCCCTTACTTCAGCTTATTATATTATCCAATGCTGCGACTTTTGAAGTTAAAAACATCAAGTTTGCCTATATAGATAACGACCATAGCCCAACCTCCAGAGCCTTAGTTGAACGATTTAATGCGTCCGCCTATTTTGATGTACTTACAGATTATCATTCTCAAACCATTGCCAGTAAAGCAATGCTTAATGGTGACGTGGATGTTATTGTAGAAATTCCTAGGCATTTTGAACGTGAACTACAAAAAGAAAAACACCATAGTCTAGCAATTACAATAAATGCCATAGATGGGGCAGCTGCGGGTCTTGAGAATGTATATGTAACTCAAATTATTCAAGATTTTAACCAAGAGATTAAAGTTGATTTGATGCAAATATCAGATAACCAAATACAACCCATAAACATTGAAACCATTCCTTTATTCTGGTATAATGAAACCTTAAACTACAAAACATTTATGGTGCCGGGTATTTTAGTTTTATTGGTAACAATGATTACCCTGTTTCTTTCTGGAATGAACATTGTGCGAGAAAAAGAAATAGGTACCCTAGAACAAATAAACGTAACACCTATAAAAAAGAGTCAGTTTATCATTGGTAAATTATTTCCTTTTTGGGTTATTGGAATGGGCATTTTAACGGTAGGGCTTATCATCGCCAAAGTGA
>Ga0307944_1001152_pt1 | contig 12890 bp, 15 predicted proteins | sample OrgLakmetagen179_FD_201831 | JGI IMG/M metagenome (GOLD analysis project Ga0307944, IMG submission 201831) | Saline water microbial communities from Organic Lake, Antarctica - #179 | ecosystem: Environmental > Aquatic > Non-marine Saline and Alkaline > Saline | place: Antarctica: Organic Lake... | reverse complement strand
TTGCGAAAGCTCCCAGCGGTTCGGGCTACCAGTTCTCCCTCAATGGTTATTTCGGCCTTATGGCGAGTATCCGGGAAGGTGTTGAACTGAACATCCTCGGCCTCAACATTGGTATTGACCCTCTGGCTTTGGCCATCAAATTGCCCGGGATCGGACACATTGGCCTACGCGACCCCTGGATGGATCGCTCGACGTGGCACAAAGCCCCGGTTATGGAGCAGGTTTCAGATGCCAATTGACGGAAAGCGTTCAATCACTGTGTATACCGAACCACCGGAGCGCTGTTCGCTCTCAAAGAGTACGAACTGATCCACCTGAAACGACCCGAAAGCCGTTTCCCCATACTCGGCCAGCAAGCTCTGAACCGAACCGGGCTGGCGCTTGAATCTGGCCAGGGTGATATGGGGACGAAATGCCCGACTTTCAGTTGTTAATCCGAGGTTCTCCATTTGGCCTTTAATCGCGCAATGGAGGCTGGTAACGGGGGCCGCCGGCTGGACTCCCGCCCAGAGATTTTGGGGGGCACGAGGCTGACCGAAACAACCCAGACCCGCAACATTCAACTCAAAAGCCGCCAGGGGAATATGGCGGGCAGCCTCGCACACCGCCAATAGACGTTCTTCTTCCACGTCGCCAAGGAACAGCAAGGTGATGTGCATCTGCTGAACACTTTGCCATTTAGCACCTGATACCTCTGCCTTCAGCTTTAACAGGCGATCTTTGATCTGAGCGGGAATCTCCAGTCCGAAGAATATTCTGCGCATGGGTTTATTCCTCATAACTCAAAAATAAATCTATCCCGGTTCTTTCATCGGCGCTTACGGTTTACTTTAGTTACCGGAGTTTCTGCATGATTACCAGGAGTGCTTCAAGCTTATGAATGAAAACCTCAAAACCCAAGGACCCGCCGTCCGTGCGGAGCAACTGATCGATATTTATCAGGCCCGTCAGGATGTGCCTTCGCCCTGGACCGTGATCAGCGATCAGCGATCAGCGATCAGGTCATGGGTGGCGTTTCCAGTGCTGCACTGCAACAGGACGACCGTCATAACTCGCCCTGCACCTGTTTGACTGGCCGCACCCGTCTCGAGCACAACGGCGGGTTCGTGCAGATGAAGCTTGAGATCGAGCCGGGTTGGTCGCGCGCTGACTACGGGGGCCTATTCATCGAGCTGTGCGGCGCGGCGCATGACTATAATCTGCACGTAAAAACGAATCAGCTGGACAGGCCCTGGCAATCCTTTCGCTGCACGTTGCCGGTGGAGCCGCAATGGACCCGTTTCATCGTGCCCTATGCGCAACTGCGCGCCCACCGTACCGACGCGGAGCTACAACCTGCAGATATCAGAAGCGTTGCCGTGGTCGCCATTGGTAAGGCGTTCGATGTTGACGTGTGTGTGCGGCGATTCGGCTTTTTTCTCTGAATCTATCCCGGTTTTCCCATTACCGCGAAACGAGGAACTATGGAATTCACCTTCCTGGGCACGTCTGCCGGAACACCGACACGTTCGCGTAACGTAACCGCGCTGGCTCTGTCGCAATCTGGCCACAAACCCTGGTACCTGGTGGACTGTGGCGAAGGCACCCAGCACCAACTGCTACGCGCTCACTACTCCGTGATGCAATTGCGGGCGATATTCATCACCCATATCCACGGTGACCATACCTTTGGCCTACCGGGGCTACTCACCAGTGCTTCCATGCTGGGCCGCACAGAACCTCTGGACGTTATCGCCCCCGTCCAGACTCAGCGCTTCATCACCGCGACGCTCGAAAACAGCGACTCCAGCCTCGGCTATACCTTGAACTTCATCGATTCCGAAGCAGCGAACTTTTGCTGGCAGGATGAAGACTTCGAGGTGATCAACGTGGCGCTGTCCCATCGAGTACCCTGCCGTGCCTACGTGTTTACTGAACACAACATCGAGCGACAACTGTTGCAGGACAAACTAAAGGAAGATGACATCGAACCCGGGCCTGATTGGGGCGAGTTGCAGAAAGGCAATAACGTGACGCTGGAGGATGGCCGCTTACTAAGGAGCCACGATTACACACAAATTCCCCGCGTTGCCCGCCGCCTGATCGTCGCCGGTGACAATGACGACCCTACCCTGCTGACCAGCGCCTGCAAAGGCAGCCATGCGCTGATTCACGAAGCCACCTACACCCAGGATGTGGCCGACCGGGTTGGGCCCTGGCCACAGCACAGTTCCGCAGAACAGGTAGCCCGGTTTGCCCAACAGGCCCAGCTGCCCAGCCTGGTACTTACCCACTTTAGCTCCCGCTACCAGACCGCGCCGGGCGGCACGCCCAACATCAACCAATTGGCAGTCGAAGCCATGCGACACTATCGGGGGCAGCTATTTATGGCCCGGGATTTCGACACTTACCGGCTGGAGAAGGATCTGTCGCTGATATGCCTGACCACATAAGGGCCTACTACTCTTCAATACGCCTTACGATAGTTACCCTGATAATCAAAGATCCGTTCCTGCACCTGCCAGTAGTGCTTTTGTTTGCGGGCAATGACAAAATCCGGTGCCGGCAACAAGGCTTGCATCTCAAGCACCTCTTCAACCCTGCTGAACGCTTTCGGGGCCTGGCTATTCGCTAAACGCCGCCCAAACAGTTTATTAAAGACGTTGCGCTGTGCCGGTTTGCTGAAATCAAAAGACTCGCTGAGTTCTTCCCCATCTTCAGCGTGATAGGTAATTCTCAGTTTGTTGTCATTGCCGTTCAAGGTGACCCCGGCACAACGGATCACCATGGCATCTTTAAGTTTCAGAGCGTCTTTTAGCTGATCATCCGGGTCGATGATCGCTTTTTTACACTGATGACAGTTACGAGCCGCGATATCATTCTCGCCACCGCAGTGTGGGCACTCCTTGAAACGAAAACGGTAATCGCACTGCTCAGGGCGTGCTCGCCGCACCTCCGGCTCACCCTCTTCAGCGGCCTCCAGCAGGCCCTGGCAGCGGCGGCCGTAGTGCTCGATCACACGCCCGTCGTCGTCTGTTTTGCCCCAGAAGATATTCGCAAAACCACAGCCTGGGCAGAACACCTGCACCGGCTCACTATCGGGGTTCGGTTTCTTCTCCCCCACTTCCGGGTGATACAGATTGACACGGTTGCCCGCGTAATCAATCACCAGACAATCCTCTTTACCTTCGTCCAATCGAAGACCGCGACCCACGATCTGCTGATACAGGCTGACCGACTGGGTAGGGCGAAGAATGGCGATAAAGTCCACATGGGGCGCATCAAAACCCGTGGTGAGTACCGATACATTCACCAGATACTTTAACTGCCGCTGTTTAAAGCGCTGAATCAGCGAATCCCGTTCATTTTGATCGGTCGCGCCGGTAATTAAGGCTGTTTGGTGTTCCGGCAGATAGCCGGTGATCTCCCGCGCATGATCCACCGTTGCAGCAAAGATCATCACCGCCTTACGCTTAACGGCCAGCTCCATCACCTGCTCAATAATGGCCCGGGTCACACGCTGATGTTTGCCCAGCAGCTGGTTAACGTCTTTTTCGGCGTATTCGCCAAAGCGGTTCTGAGACAGCGCGGAGAAATCGTATTGCGCCACCGCCGCGTCAACCAACTCCGGCCTGGTGAGATACCCCCGATTAATCATATAGCTCAACGGCAGTTCATAAATGCAATGCGCAAAGGGCTTATCCTGCTCGTCACTCTCATCACTACAGCTACGGACAAAGCCCCGGTAGTGATAGCGATAGATCCAGCCCGTGCCCAGGCGATAGGGTGTGGCGGTTAGCCCGAGCACTTTAAGGGCGTCATTCTGTTGCCGTAGCAGCTCGACGATCCTTTGATACTGACTGGTTTCATCACCACTGACCCGATGGCACTCATCGATGATGATCAATGAGTATTCATCTCTGAACTGATCCAGATTAGCCGATACGGACTGCACACTGGCGAAGGTCACCTGATGCCGGTTTTCCTTACGCTTTAACCCGGCGGAAAAGATACCGCCCGTTAACCCATAGCTCTGGTATTTGGCGTGATTCTGCTCAACAAGCTCTTTTACGTGAGTCAGCACCAGAATTTTACGCCGGGCAAGACGGGCCAACTCGGCAATCACCAGACTCTTACCCGCACCGGTCGGCAGCACAATAACCGCAGAATCATCCGATTTGCGAAAGTGCTTCAACGTGGCGTCAACGGCTTCCTGTTGGTAAGGCCGCAGCTTAAAAGGAGCATTCATTTTGCAGTGCTTGATCGTTATCAGGATGAAAGGGCGGTCATACTAGCAAATACCGATGCCGTCACCGGAGTTTCTGCGTGCGGCGATTCGGGTTTTCCCTTTAAAATCGGGACTGATTCATCCTGAAGGACCCTCAGAAAATAAATCTGTCCCGATTGTCTCACTTCGATACTGTTTGGTTAAGTCCGACAGGCTGCTAGACTGGGGCTTATGAAACAGCCCATCGCCGGCTACCATAAAGACGAAGAAAACCATTGGGTCGCTCAGCTGGCATGTGGTCACAATCAACACGTGCGTCATACGCCGCCGTGGGTGAACCGCCCTTGGGTCACTGCGGCGGAGGGCCGAGAGTCGATGGTGGGGTTTGAGCTCAATTGCAGGAAATGTGAAGGGGGTTCGCCACCGGATGAAAGGCCTCGATCCTGTCACCCTTGGGGCTGAAAGCAAAAGGAGATGACCTTGCGGGTTGCCATTACCGATCAACTTAAATGCGGCCTGGGACTGCTACGGTCCTTTGTCATCTATCGACGTCCCGGGCGCCAGAGAGCTTTACGCCGGCTCTACAGTGAATTCATCCGCCCCGGCAATCTGGTATTCGACATCGGCGCCCATCTGGGGGACCGCAGCTCCGCGTTTGCCGCGCTGGGGGCACGGGTGGTGGCGTTGGAGCCGCAGCCACGACTGCTGCGCTGGCTGCAGCGCCTGACCCGGCATCAACCCAAGATAGTGTGCCTGCCACTGGCGGTGGGGCGGGCCCCGGGCAAAGCCGAACTGGCGCTGAGCCTGCGTAATCCGACGGTGGCCTCACTGGACAGCCGCTGGCGCGAACAACTGCGCACAACCAGTCCCGGTTTCCGGCATGTGCGCTGGGAAGACTCGGTCACCGTGACGGTCACCACACTGGACGAGCTGATACGACAGTATGGCCAGCCCAGCTTCTGCAAGATTGATGTGGAAGGCTTTGAGGTGGAAGTGCTGGCGGGGCTGAGCCAGCCGCTGCCGGCACTGTCCTTTGAATTCGTGAACGGCACCCTGGATCAGGCATTGCTATGCCTGCAGGAGCTGGAGCGGCTGGGTCTGCACGAATTCAATGTTGTTGCCGGTGAGCAACGCCGTTTTATCTGGCCTTCATGGCAGGGTCCTGAGTCACTCCGGCAATGGCTTGATGCGGGAGCTGACGGGATCGCCTCGGGGGATATTTATGCCCGGCTTGTTACCTGAGTCTCAGTCACCGCCCGGCAGAACCGATCACCACTACGATCAGGCCCAGGATCAAAAAAATAAATCTATCCCGGATTCCCGCCCTGTTTGGGAATCCGGAGTACAGCGGTATAATGCAGCCATGAATTATCCCCAACGCGTTGTATGAACACACCCTGCCCCTGTGGCAGCAACGCCCCCTATGCAGAATGCTGCCAGCCTCTGCATCATGGCGAAGCCGCCTCAACGCCTGAGGCTCTGATGCGTTCGCGGTACGCCGCATTTATTGAGAATCTGCCGGACTACCTTCGGGCAACCTGGCACCCCAGCACCCGGCCGGGCTCACTTAGCCTGGAAGACTCTCCGGACTGGACGGCATTGCAGATTCTGGACAGTACCGAAAACCAGGCACAGGGCACCGTCCACTTCCGAGCCGTGTATCGTCTTGCCCAGGGTTTCAGGTTTCTCGAAGAACGTTCGGATTTCTTGAAGGAGGACGACCGTTGGTATTACCTGCAAGGCGAGACCAGCGAGGGTCAGTTCAAGCCCGGCCGCAACGAGCCCTGCCCCTGTGGCAGTGGGAAGAAATATAAAGCGTGTTGCCTGTAATCAGGAAATAGATCTGTCCCGCTTTTATGGAAGACATCATCCTGGTCTGGCTATTCGGCCTCCAGTTTTCTGAGCAACTTGGCTACTGGAACCTCCCTAGTTTTCCTGTTGAACAAAAGTGCCCAGAATACTCCGAATACGACGAATATCGATAAAGTCCAGGCAAGATTCTCGGCTCTCTCCGGGTTGCCGAGTACGAAACCATCGAAAGCCCGGACAAACTGAACCACACCAAAAGCAATGAAACCAGCAGCCATTATTCTCAACGGTGTGCCCGTGCGGCAACCTTCAAATATCTTAGCCTTCGGCTGCTTAATCACCAGTTGCTGCAACAGCGCCGAGGCTGCCAACCGGCATTGGCTCACTGGTTTAGGGTGATAGGATCGGCTCAATGCGTGAAAGGCAAACCCTTCCCCGTTCGTGTTGATTATTTCAACCTGGACCCGCTCCGAAGCCGTGGCAGCGTGAATGACCTTCAGATAGACCTTTGCGACTTCGGCGAAGGGGATAAAAACGGGCTCATCGAGGCGGAAGATCGCAAAGCCAGTATCGGTGATTTCGATCCGATAATCTCGTCCAAAATCCAGGTCTTCCCAGGCGTATTTTCCGGTTCCCAGATTTGAGGTGGTTTCGTTGCAGTTATCCATGTTCTGGCCACATTCCATCCATCACCCCCGGCGGCGCAACGAAGCGGCCCTGTTCCAGAACTGACTCAGCTTTCTGCCAGTCATCCTTGATGTTCATGCTTATTCCTTTTGGGTGACGCCGTTATGTTCGCGTCCAGGAGTTGAGCGCCATGCAAAAAATAGATCTGTCCCGGTTTTCCTTCAAGCCGCGCGAGGAGATCCGTTATCCTCACCAGCCTGCAAAGTCCAAGTCATACCCAAAGCACGCCCCGCTTTGACAAGCGTTGTGATGGTTACACCGGTATCCTTTTCATCAAGAAGGCGGTTAACCACCGTAGGGCTGGTATGCATTTTCTGGGCAAGCCGGGACTTGTTTACGCCGGTGTGTCCCATTGCCTGCTGAATCTGCCAGACGATTACCCGCTTCAGCGCCTCAGCTTCTGCCTGCTCAAGTGTGCCGTCGGATTCAAGCAGATCATCGAGAGAGCTGCCAACGTGTTTATGCTGTGTCATTTCCTTGCTCCCATTCAGACAAGATTCTTCTTTCGATCTCTCGCCTTCGCCAACTCGTGATCTGGTGTTTTCTGAGTATTCTCTCCCAAAAACCAGAGTTGGCTTTGCCAGAAAACCCCCTGACCAGAGGCATGCCCGAGCGTACTTATATCGGTACATCTTGGCAGCCGGAAAACCGGCTGGCTATTTTGACCGCGCTGGACAATGTTATGGGGAAAACCGGGCACAATTACCCGGGCCTGTCTGGGCATTAGCGTCTCCTTGCTTGAGGAACACAGAATCCGTTCTGTGCTTTCGCCGACAATCTTAGCCGAATGGTTGGGCACTTTACACCGGCAACTCTGCCTCAGTCAGATTCAACCCGGAAGACGCTCAGAAAATAGATCTGCCCCGGTTTTTCCGCACTTGACTGGTGCAATGTTCCATCGGAAAATCAAACGCGATAACGTCATGAAGCGCATGAGTATGTTCGATTAAGGGTGATGAACTGCCCTGGTGGTGCTGCCGGGGTGCAGGATTTTTGAAGCATTGGCCGGAGGTTGATATTTTAAAACACTTGCAATGGCGCAACGACACGCCGCAGACCGCAGTTACGGGCTACCTCATGAGGATCGCCCTTACGGGACTGATCGGCTTTAGCGGAGCCCCGGCGATGGTTTCAGGTGACACCCACGCTGGGACCCCATTTGCCGACACCTGGGAAACACTCCTGACCGAGGCCAGAGCGCAGGCACGGCGGTGCGGCGGCGACACATACGCCAAGGGCTCACCGCTCACTTGGAACGCTCGCCTGGGCGCTGCGGCGCAAGCACACAGTGAGGACATGGCGCACATGAGCCAGTTGAGCCATGAGGGAAGCGAGGGTGAAGTCCTCGCTGACCGCCTCGGCGCCACGGGATATGAGGCGTCCGCCTGGGCCGAGAACGTAGCCGCCGGCCAACAGGACGCCACCACCGTGGTCGCCGCCTGGCTCGACAGCCCGGGCCACTGCGCCAATATCATGTTCGCGGATTACACAGAGTTCGGCGCAGGTATCGATCGGAACACCAGCGGCACACCTTACTGGACGCTGGTTCTGGCTGCTCCACTTGACTAGCTTCGCACGCACCAAAAGGTCTGAAACCAGAACGAGCTACGTGGCAACAGGTTGGGCTGCACTTATTGCTTGAATTCAGGGTCTTGGATTCATAGAATAAGTGCAGCACTTTGGATTAACAGGTAGAGGTAGGAGGGCCGTTGCCGGTACCCTCATTCGCTTTACCGACCAAAGTGAAGAGAATCATGGGATACCGACAACTGACCCAGGCACTTCGCTCCAGCACAATAGGCTTGAAGCCCATCTGCGCAAGAATCAACGCGGCGAACAGACCTCAGGGCTGTGATTAAGGGGCAGTTGCAGTTCATTGATGCGAATCATGGGGCTTTCCTGGCCGGTGACGCCGGCAGAGGTAGATAACATCTGGGTAACATTAATCTGTCAGGTGCACAGACTGAGAGGGACAAGTTTACTTCGCACCCGCTGAACAGTATGCGCAGGCTGCGTCCAGGTCGTCTATTTTCGGAGGTTAGCCGGGCGGGAGGCTGTCGACTTTTGATTGACCCAAAAACCAGCGTTTTGCCAAACCGCCCAGCGCCAGCAGTAGAGCCAGGAAGATAAGAGGCAGTAGAGTAAAAAAGTCCATTGCTTGCTCTGCTTGCCGAGCCGATACCATGCCGTGCACCGCGTGTGCATAGACTGTCCATTTAATTGCCAGCCCGACTATCGCAGCGCAACAGAAAACCAGCAACGACAGGCCTAATACGCCGCCTGCCAAATTCACGAATGCATGGGGGAAGCCCGGTAATATGCGTACTGCACATTGCGTAAGAAAGTCGCTGCGTTTGCCAAGCAGGTTGAGTACCTGCCGGGCCAAATAGCCGGGTCTCCAGGTATCACCCAGGCCTTTGCCAAAGCGATATGCACCCATTGCGCCGGCGACGCTGCCAACCAGCAGCATGCTGACACTCAACAAAGGTGCATGAAAAGGTGCGATAAGCCAGAAGCACAGGCTGCCTGGCAGCCCAAGGCTCATCAGCACAGCCATGACTAGGACGATGCCAACCATAGCCATGGGATGACCTGCCAATTCGCCACCCCAGCGCCATAAGTAGCGGATCTCGATAGGCAAAAGGATAGCCGTCACCGTCAACACCACTACCAAGCTCAGTAGCAGTATAGGCGGGCTCGTTGTCTTTGGTAACTCAATAAACATGAGTGGCTAGACTAGAGTTGAAACCCGACACTTTGAGCTGATTACTATGCTTCACGACAGCACTATTATTTCACTGAAGACGGTGCCCTGATACTGTGCGCGGCTGCTGGTCAGATCCTGACCACTCGCGTGTCATGATAAACGCAAGTGCCTATAACCATAACGAAAAGGACGTATCCATGCTGGCTTTGATAATCGGTCTGTTATTATTTCTTGGGGTGCATTCCACCCGACTGTTTGCCCCTGAGTGGCGCTTGAAGCGGATCGCTAAGCTGGGTCTGCTGCCCTATAAAGGCGTCTACGCGCTTATTTCGCTACTGGGGTTGCTGTTGATTATCTGGGGTTATGCTCAGACACGGCTTGACCCTACCTGGCTGTGGATGTCACCCGTCTGGACTCGCCATTTGGCGGCGTTGTTGACGGTGCCCGCTTTTATTCTTCTGGCCGCTACCTATATCCCCGGCACGCACATCAAGGCCAGTGTTGGCCACCCGATGTTGTTGGCAGTCAAATTCTGGGCTATCGCCCACTTGTTCGCCAATGGCACCTTGGCGGATCTGTTGCTATTTGGCAGCTTCCTGGCCTGGGCTATTGCGCTGTATGCGGTATCGCGGCGCCGTGATCGGCTCGCCGGTGTTACTTACCCGACAGGTCGTGTCGCTATGGATGCAGCAGCAGTGGGTGCTGGATTGCTAGGGTGGCTGATTTTTGCCATGTGGTTGCACAGCGTGCTGATCGGCGTTAAGCCTTTCGGCTAGAGCTGCGCTAGTATCCGGGCTTTATCACTGGCTGCCTTACTCCCAAGTCAGCCGGTGCCCGACTGTTTTTCGATAAACGTGAGCGCGACCGCATCACCCCGAATGAGCTCAATGAAGCATTGGATGGAGTGGCAGCAGCCAACGGCGCTGGCAGCTGGCATCTTTTGTTCCCCGACCCTTCGGATCAACACCTGCTCGACGCGCCGGATCGGCTGCACCGCCTGGGCTGTCAGTTCCATTGGTTCAATCGTGATTATGAGGATTTCGAGGCCTTTCTGGCGACGCTGCCCTCTCGTAAACGCAAATCCACACGCAAGGAGCGACGCGATGTAGCTGCCCAGAGCATCGAATTCCGACAATTCCCCGGCGCCAGCCTCCCCAACCACGTACTGTCTGCGTGTTATATGTTCTATCAGGCCACCTACCTAAAGCGCGGACAACGCCCTTACCTGAACCTCGAGTTCTTTCAGGCACTGCGAAAGAACCAGCCAGACCAACTCCACATCATTATGGCTATTAAGGACAACGAGATGATCGCCGGAGCGCTGTTCCTGACCGGCGCAAGCACACTCTATGGACGCTACTGGGGGTGTCAGGAAGAGTATAATCACCTGCACTTCGAGACCTGTTACTACCAGGGTATCGAGCTGGCCATTGCGCAGGGTCTCCAAAGTTTTGACGCCGGCGCCCAGGGCGAACACAAACTGGCAAGGGGGTTCGAGCCGGTGTTGACGCACTCCTGGCATTGGATCGCCAACCCTGCTTTTGCCGATGCCATTGCCCAGTTCACCCGGGAAGAAGCCCGCGAAGTAGAAGCTTACCGGCAAGCAGCGCAAGCGGCACTACCTTACCGGGAACAGGGATAGCCATAAACAAATACGGTCTGGGAGCTGGTTCCTGTTTGAGCCGCCGGAAGCCATAATAATAGCTGTCGGTAATGCTTCGCATTGATACTTGAGATTATACGAGACGTATACTGATTGGGTTTTAATCACCAACCAATGCATGCAGTCCGAGGTACCCCTGGAATGATGAAACCTCTTCGATGGCTCGTCAGAACCACCGTATTTTTGTTGGTTCTACTGGCAGGCCCCGCACTGATTTCGGCCTGCAGTAGTCAGTCTGGCCAGAGCTGGCGTGACGCCGATCGCTCCAGCGCAGGCATTGCGCCACTACCCAGCCAGACGGAAGAAGCCATTGTGCAGGTTTATGGTGCCCGAGCTTATAACTGGCGCGGCAATTTTGCGGTCCATACCTGGATTGCGACCAAGGTGCGCGGGGCATCCACCTACGAGGTTCACGATGTTATTGGCTGGGGTTATAAGGCGGTGCGGTCCCGCCCCGGTGAGCCGGATACCGCTTGGTATGGCAATCCACCGATGTTGCTGGCAGATCTCCGTGGTGAGAAAGCAGACGCCGCCATCATCAATATCCGGACCGCTATCGACGCCTACCCCTTCGCGAATGAATACAAAGCCTGGCCCGGGCCCAACAGCAATACCTTTGTAGCCTGGGTAATCCGGCAGGTACCCGAACTGAATGTTGCGCTGCCCAACATTGCCATCGGAAAAGACTATCTCGCTGACGGAGTATTTGCGAAAGCTCCCAGCGGTTCGGGCTACCAGTTCTCCCTCAATGGTTATTTCGGCCTTATGGCGAGTATCCGGGAAGGTGTTGAACTGAACATCCTCGGCCTCAACATTGGTATTGACCCTCTGGCTTTGGCCATCAAATTGCCCGGGATCGGACACATTGGCCTACGCGACCCCTGGATGGATCGCTCGACGTGGCACAAAGCCCCGGTTATGGAGCAGGTTTCAGATGCCAATTGACGGAAAGCGTTCAATCACTGTGTATACCGAACCACCGGAGCGCTGTTCGCTCTCAAAGAGTACGAACTGATCCACCTGAAACGACCCGAAAGCCGTTTCCCCATACTCGGCCAGCAAGCTCTGAACCGAACCGGGCTGGCGCTTGAATCTGGCCAGGGTGATATGGGGACGAAATGCCCGACTTTCAGTTGTTAATCCGAGGTTCTCCATTTGGCCTTTAATCGCGCAATGGAGGCTGGTAACGGGGGCCGCCGGCTGGACTCCCGCCCAGAGATTTTGGGGGGCACGAGGCTGACCGAAACAACCCAGACCCGCAACATTCAACTCAAAAGCCGCCAGGGGAATATGGCGGGCAGCCTCGCACACCGCCAATAGACGTTCTTCTTCCACGTCGCCAAGGAACAGCAAGGTGATGTGCATCTGCTGAACACTTTGCCATTTAGCACCTGATACCTCTGCCTTCAGCTTTAACAGGCGATCTTTGATCTGAGCGGGAATCTCCAGTCCGAAGAATATTCTGCGCATGGGTTTATTCCTCATAACTCAAAAATAAATCTATCCCGGTTCTTTCATCGGCGCTTACGGTTTACTTTAGTTACCGGAGTTTCTGCATGATTACCAGGAGTGCTTCAAGCTTATGAATGAAAACCTCAAAACCCAAGGACCCGCCGTCCGTGCGGAGCAACTGATCGATATTTATCAGGCCCGTCAGGATGTGCCTTCGCCCTGGACCGTGATCAGCGATCAGCGATCAGCGATCAGGTCATGGGTGGCGTTTCCAGTGCTGCACTGCAACAGGACGACCGTCATAACTCGCCCTGCACCTGTTTGACTGGCCGCACCCGTCTCGAGCACAACGGCGGGTTCGTGCA
>Ga0307944_1001135_pt1 | contig 13075 bp, 12 predicted proteins | sample OrgLakmetagen179_FD_201831 | JGI IMG/M metagenome (GOLD analysis project Ga0307944, IMG submission 201831) | Saline water microbial communities from Organic Lake, Antarctica - #179 | ecosystem: Environmental > Aquatic > Non-marine Saline and Alkaline > Saline | place: Antarctica: Organic Lake... | reverse complement strand
CCCTTCACGCACGAGCCATCCGTTCAGATCGGTACCGTCTTGATGACAGACCGCAATGAAGCGGCCATAGCGGTCGATATCGCGCAAGGTGCAACTGACCTGCCGGCGGCCGATCCTGTCGGCGAGATCCAGTGCCGGTTCTTGTCCGCACCGCCAGCGCTGACCCTCAGCCGTGGCGCAAAGCTGCCGGCTTTCCGGGGCATCGATCCCATGCAACCGGATTCGCTGCCCACGAATTTCTAGTGTATCGCCGTCGATCACGCTGGCAACGCCGGTCAAGCGATCGGCATGGGCCTGCGGGACGGCAACAAACGAGAACAGAAGGAGGGCGAGAAGAGAGCGCATACGGCAGACCTGTTTTGAGCAGAGGTGACGAGACATAAACGGATGATCGCGAAGCGAAGACGCAAGCCCTGTGATGCCGCCCGTGGGCCACGGCACCACGACACGGATGATTTGCATCCGGGGCCATGTGGGGCAAGGTTGCTATTCGCCGGGCTGAGCACCCAGTGCCTCAAGGGTTGCGCGATCGGGCGCACCGGTGACCGGCAGGCCGCTTTGCTCCTGGAATGCCCGCATCGCATTCCGCGATCCGTTGCCCCAAACGCCGTCCGGGGTGCCCGCTTCAAACCCGCCCGCGTTCAGGAGAGTCTGGATCGCGCGGTAGTCGTCGGGCGAGAGATCGAGTGTCGACCACCCGCAGGCGCCAGCCACTGCCTCGATCGAATCCTGAATTCCGGCGAGATCAAATTCTGCATCGTAACGTCGGCCGTTGCCGTCTGTGAGACGGATGAAGAAGTCTTCGCCATCGCGAAGGCCGCGTAAGAAACCCTCGGAATCAGAGCCAAAGAGCCCGGCGCCTTTATTATTGGTCAGCTCGTTCCAGCGCGTCGATTGCGCGGGGTTGCCGTCGATCCGGTAGGTGATGTCGAACGAATTCCGCCGGATGTCACTCATCAAGAAATCGTCCTGGACGAACACAACCGACGTCTCGCCTTCACGGCATTGCACAAGTAAGGCTGTCAGACCACCGAAGCTGCGTGCGTCATAGGCAGAGTAGTTGATGGCGACCACCGACGGACTGTCGTCGATCGCCGCACGCTCTTCATTGATCACCCACCAGCCCGAGATCCGGTCCCCTTCACTATGCGCCTGCTCGAAGGGCGCGAGGCTGTAGTCGATGTCAGGATGGTCTGGGTCTGCCCAAGGCAACGCTGTGTCAGCGACCTCGTCGCCTGCAGTCATGGCTGCGGGCGCGGTTGTGTCGGAAATGGGCGGCACTGAATTCGTCACGGCCTGTGTCACCGGGAAGGCGATGCCGTAGCGGGCCTGAAGATAGGCCATTTGCAGTTGAGCGAGCGTGAGCTTTTCCGTTTCCACACGGCTGAGGGCCACCGCCTGGATCAATCCCCCTGCCGAAGCCGCTTCTCGCTCTGCAGCCTCGACGCGCTGCTGCTGTGCGGCCATTTCTCCAAGCAGCTGTTCAGCGCGCTCGGAATCTGGCTCGACCGCCGGTACGGTGACTTCGATCGTCGCGCCAGTGGCTTCCGCCTCCTGTCGTGCCTGCACGACCGTGCGCAACAGAAGAAGAGCCTCGCGGCGGCTTTCGGCCAGCACGCGGATCAATCCCGCATCATAGCGGGCGATCGTGGCGTCGACTTCAGCAATCTGGCTATCGATAGCCACGATCTCTGCCGCTAGCGGAGAGCTTTCCTGCGCGACGGCGCCTGCAGTTAGGCAGGTACTGATCAACAAGGATGCAGTGAGCGTGCGAAGTTTTGTCATCCAAATGCTCCTTTTCCCTTCCTGTCGCTTTCCCTTAAATCTGAGACATAGCGCTTTGAGCGTCGAAATAACCCTGCCAGTCCGCGTGGAAACCTACATTTCAGGCGGCTGCAAAAGTCGGATCAAGAAGGCTCAGTCAGATCTAGCTGGCCAGAAGCTGTTTCAGCTTGCCGTCAAGGAAATCGAAGTCCTCCTGAGGCAGAATAGGGCCGCCTGCGAAATGCCCCCAGACCGATGGTATGACGCACAGTTCGGCATTGGGCATGTGCGACACCTCGATTTCGCTATCTTCGGGGGGAAAATAGAGATCAGTCTTACTGGGCATGACACACGCCTTAGCCTTGATTGCCCGGAGTGCCTTAGTGTAATCGCCGCCAAAGATGGTATTTTCGGAAATATCCCCGTTCTGCCAAGTCCACAGCATTGTAAGTAGATTGTTAGCGTCGCGCGGCAGAAACAGGTTTTCCCAGAAACCCACGAGAAAATCCTCGAGCGAGGAATAGCCCATCGCCTGGATGTCGAGCTGAGCGCGATAAAAATCCTGCGAAAAACCCCACCCGGCATAGACGCGCGCCATAGCCCGCAGGCCCTTTTCAGGCTTTTGCTTGTACCAACCGTTCCTGAAAGCGTCGTCGGCCGTCAACGCTGCCTTTACACCGTCGAGGAACACAAAATTGTGCCGCGAACACTTCGCCGAACCACAGAACGGTGCGATACGCTGGACCATGTCGGGAAACAGCGCGGCCCATTGAAAGCTTTGCTGTGCACCCATCGACCAGCCCGTGACCAGGGGCAACGTTTCAATCCCGAATACTTCGGTGATCAGGCGATGCTGTAGCATAACGTTGTCATAGGGGGTCACGTTGGGAAAGCGGGCGGCATTGTAGGGTTCCGGCGTGTTGCTGGGCGATGACGAGAGGCCATTGCCCAGCATATTGGGTATAATGATAAAATATTTCGACGGATCGAGCGCATGGCCCTCACCGATGAGCCACTCATTTTCGTAGTGCTGGCCCGAATACCACGTGGGATAGACGATGCAGTTGTCTTTCGCCTCATTCAGTGTACCGAAGGTCTTGTAGGCCAACTTGCAATCGCGGATCGTCGCGCCGCGTTGAAGGATGATATCACCTGCATCAAAGATTTCGTAATCGAGGGTCATCTAGTTTCTCCGTTTTGGGTTGAACTGCGTCGCATCAAAGTGGGCTAGCTGCGCCTTCGATCGACATAATTTGGCGCGGAAGAGTCACCATGGCTTGGATGCCGGATGGCGGACCTTGGAGATCATGAAGTAAGCGATGGCGGCAGAAATCGTCGTGGACAACTGCGATGCATAGAACGGCTACCCTCACCAGAATATCATGAATGATCCGGATTAGCTATCTCCCATGTTGCTAAGAATGCTCTCAGCATTGATAACCGAATGCGCAATTTCTGTTGTTGTGGTTCGTTTGGACATGGCCTGTTTACGGATCAGCTCATAGGCTTCGCGTTCGGTAATTCCCCGATGGCGCATCAGGATGAACTTGGCGTCGTTAACCTTTTGCACATTATCCAACTTCTCGCGCAATTTCGTAAGTTCCTTTCCGAACCGAAGTTGCTCTGAGTGAAAGCGTCGAGCCATCAGCATGCTGCTCAACACCCCAGCCGCTCGCACAGGCTTCATGAGCACAGCATGTGCGCCTATCTCAAAGGTCATCTCCAGAACCGACGGATTCTCGTAGCCGAGGATTCCAATGCTTGTAATTGGCTTTTCTCGCTTGCCCATAAAAATTTTGAGGGCACTTGCAGATTGGTCTGTTACATCAACAAAAACGATATCAAACTTGTTCGGCAGTGTGCTGGGCACGGGCCATGTGTGTTCAAAACTGCACCCAATCCGTTTCACTTGCTGCAGAAATTCGTCCGCACTCCGGTCGCGGGGATGGACCAGTAGAACGTTCTGATCACGCAAGTCACGGATCAGTTCATGCATGATCCCCGCCGCCCGCGGTAACTTTTTGGGTGCGGAAGCTCCAGTCATGGATCGCCGGATAAACCAGGTAGGGATCGGGTTTAATTGCGCGACGAACCTTGAGATCAATCACGAATTCACCGTCTTCATTCACCGTTGCGATGCGCGATTGTAGGTATGTGTGATTGTTGTCTGGATCAATCTTTATTTGTCCCTGCGGCGCGTCATAGGCTTTTCCAAGTAACGCTTCGCGCAACGTATCTGTATCCATTTCTCCAGTTTCCTCCAAGGCTGCCGCAAACAGGTGCACTTGGCTATAGGTAGCTTCGCAACAACTTGTGACATCAATAATGGAACCGAATTGTTGTTCATAGGCCTTTAGAAAGCGCCGGTTTGCGATCGAACTAATCGATCGAAAATAAGGGGCTGCAGTTATATGACCGACAGCTGCTTCCGCTCCGATTGCCTCGATCTCTCCTTCGTTAGTCGTAAGACTGGCTATGGGGCAAACACGTCCGTCCCCGCCGGCCGCGTGATAAGCGCGGTAAAACTCGATGCATGATTGTCCCACAATGGTAGAAAAGATCGCGGCTGGCCGAACCTTCATGATTTCTTTTATAACGTCTGTAAAGCCCTCAGCACAAGTTGTGAGGTCGAAGTAGCGTTCGCCTACCACTTCACCACCTGCTTGCCGAAGCACGTTGCGCATGACGCGATTGGATTCATAAGGATAGATATAGTTGGACCCAACGAAAAATATCCGCTGGCCAAAGGCGCTCGTCAGGTATTTTGCGAGTGGCACACTGTTCTGGTTTGGGCACGCTCCGCCGTAAATGACGTTTGGTGAATATTCGAACCCCTCATAAAGCGTCGGATAAAAGAACAGGGCATTGCGGCGCTCCACTACAGGCAGTACCTCTTTTCGAGAAGAGGACATATAGCATCCAAAAATCACGCTCACTTTGTTCTCGACAATCAAACGTTCGGCCAATTCACCGTAGCGGGACACGACGGAACCGGGATCATAGCTTACCGCTTCGAGCGGCAGCCCTCGGACTCCACCTTTGGCGTTGATTTGGTCTATCGCCAGCAATGCACCATTGATCTGAGATTGTTCGATGATCGAAGTCACGCCCGTTTTTGAAAAAAGCAGCCCGATCTTCCAACTTTCATTTTTTGTCACAAAATGGCCCCTTTGTTCACAAGCATTGAAACCGGACCGTGCCATCTATTCGATCTGCAAAAACTTGGATGATATGTTTTTCCGATCCAGAGGCTACCGGGACGAAATCATCTAGCAAAAAGCTGGCTAAGGGAAATTCCAAGTATCGCCGCATGGCGCGTCTCAAGCTGCGCGCTCCAAATTTCTTATCATAACCTTGGAGCGAAAGATAATCTCTCAGGTCTGTGCTGATATCGAGGGTGAGGTCATGTTTGCGTAGGCGACGGTTTAGGCGGGAGAGCTCCGCATCGACGAGGGCAGGCATCTTGTCTCGGGATATCCAGTTGAATGTGTCAATATGATCAATCCTGTTGATCAGTTCCGGTGGAAATCTATTCAGCAGGCACTTCGTGACGATATCATGGGCTCGGGCACGACGGCCTTTGCCTCGCGAGCGCAATCGTTTCCAGAGGCGACCGTCTCGCTCATCCAACGCCATCAGCTCGCGCGCGCCGAGGTTCGAGGACATGAAAACAAGCGCGTTGCGGAAGGAGTAGGTTCTCTCGCCCGAGGCCACAGTCAGTAGTCCGTTGTCAAAAACGTTCATCAATGCGAGAACTACCTCGTTGCTGGCCTTTTCCAGCTCATCAAACAGGACCAATCCTGGGAGATTGCGGGTGCCCTCAATCTTTTCCTGGTCGAGAATGGTTGTACCTTCCTTCGATCCTACGTATCCAGGCGGTGCGCCTGTAAGGGCCGCCGCGTAATGCTCTTGCGAAAGTGTGTTCATGTCGATGCGGCAGAACGAGTCGGCATCACCATAAAGTGCGCGTGCAAGTGTGCGCACGGTTTCGGTCTTGCCTACCCCGGTCGGGCCGCAGAAAAGGATCGTAGCCAGAGGTTTGCGCGGATCGCCAATATCTGCCCGAACGACCTTTAGAATGTTGAGCAACTCGTCGAGACTCTCGTCTTGCCCGATGATGGCAGCACGCAGTTCAGCTTCGAGCAGCCCGAGATCGAAATTGAAACGGGATTGAAATCCCGTTTGAGGCTGTTTCGCGCTGTCAGCCACGTTCATGAGCACGTTTTCATCGGCCAAGGCCGAGGCCAGCTTTTGCTGACGTGCGGTATCATGCAGTCGATCGGTCAGAAACGGCATCTCTCTTCCATCAGTCCAAGTGAAATATGGAACGGCGCGGCACGGCGCCGTTCCAAAGGGTAAGGCCGAGCAGGCTCAATCCGCTTCTTTCTCTTTTGCACCCGTAGGCAAGCTGCCGACCGGGCAGCAGGCTACGCCGATGGTTGAACGGGTAAAGGACTCGACATGTTCGCGTGTCTTCTCCGCGTCGTGCACCCAGTTGCGATAGAACTCAAACGGGCATTCAGCCACGCCCTTGTCACCGTCGCCCGAGGCATGTATGCCGGTATATCCTCGGTGCAACAGCTTGAAGAGATGGTTCTGCGATTGGTCGTTGGCACGGGCGTCGCGGATCTCGGGGATCGAGAGCTGTCCGTATTGAATGCCCATATCTTCTTCGCCGCATTCGCCGAGCGTGCGCCCGTCGAAGCCGATGATGGCTGAATGTCCGAAGTAGGAGTATACCCCATCGAAGCCAGCGGCATTCGAGACGGCGACGTAGGTATTGTTTGCCCACGCCATCGCTTTGGCCATGATTACCTGCTGTTCTTTAGCCGGATACATATAGCCTTGGCAGCGCACGATCAGTTCGGCACCCTTCATGGCGCAATCCCGCCAAATCTCGGGGTAATTGCCGTCATCACAGATGATCAGGCTGATTTTGAGACCTTTGGGGCCTTCGCAGACGTAAGTCTGATCGCCAGGATACCATCCCTCGATCGGGTTCCAAGGTAGAACCTTCCGATATTTCTGCACAATCTCGCCCTTGTTGTTCATAAGGATGAGCGTGTTATAAGGGGTCTTTTTTGGGTGTTCCTCGTGGCGCTCGCCTGTGATCGAGAATACGCCCCAGGTATTCGCCTTGCGGCATGCGGCGGCAAAAATTTCAGTTTCTTCGCCGGGAATGGTGGCCGCCGTTTCCATCATCTCGTCGGGGTCATACATGATACCTTGAGTGCTGTATTCGGGGAAGACAGCCAAATCCATGCCGGGAAGACCCTGCTTCATTCCGACGACCATGTCGGCAATGTTCTGGGCGTTCTTCAAAACCTCCGCCTTAGTGTGCATCCGGGGCATTTTGTAGTTGACTACTGCAACGCCAACGGTGTTGTCGCTGCTTGAAATGTCACCATGTCTCATGTTTTGTCCTTTCCTTGAGGTGCTTCGTTGCTGGTATCCTGACCTTCAGAAGGTCAGGTACTTCTCCACGACAGAGTCGGTGAGATCGGTGCTGTGCCCGCTGAGGACGACGCGGCCCTTGTCGAGCACCAGAAAGCGGTCGGATGCGCGCCGCGCGAATGGCACATTTTGTTCCACGAGGATGATACCAAGGCCACGCTCCTTGTTCAGCCGAATGATAGCCTCCTCGATCTGCTTCACGATGTTGGGTTGAATGCCTTCGGTTGGCTCGTCGAGAATAAGTACCTTGGGGTCCATGGCCAGAGCCCGGGCGATGGCCAGTTGCTGCTGCTGCCCGCCGGACAAGTCCCCGCCTTTGCGACCTATAAACTCGTCGAGGATCGGGAACATTTCGAAGAGGTAGTCGGGAATATCGCGCTTGCCGTCAGGGCGCGCGAACGTGCCCATCAGTATATTCTCACGCACCGTGAAGTCCGGAATGATCTCACGGCCCTGTGGGATGTAGGCAATACCGAGTTGTGCCCGCTGCGACGTGCTCATGACAAGCAACTCCTGCTCGCCGAAGAATAGTCCGCCATCGCAGCGGTCGGTGAGCCCCATGAGCGATTTCAACAAGGTAGTTTTTCCAACGCCGTTGCGCCCAAGGATAGCGAGAAAGTCGCCAGGCTCCAGATCGAAGGAGACACCCTGTATCACCGGGCTCTTGCCATAGAAGGAAAAGAGTTCCTTTGCGTGCATGGTTTCCATGATCAGTGCCCCAGATATGCAGTCTTGACGTCTTCGTTGGTCTCGATTTCTTCGATCGTGCCCTCGGCCAGCATTGCACCACGGTTCATCACGACGATCCGATCTGCGACGGTGCGGACAAAGGACATGTCATGCTCGACCACGATAAGCGTGTGGCTAGAGCTAAGCGTCCGGAAGATCTCGGCAGTGCGTTCGGTTTCCTGAATGGTCATTCCGGCGGTCGGTTCGTCCATCAGGATCAAGCTGCTGTCCTGAACGATGAGCATGGCGATCTCGAGCCATTGTGTTTCACCATGCGAGAGGTTGCCTGCGAGATCAGTTGCCTTGGCCTCCATCCCAATACGCTCCAAGATGGATGTCACGGCGCGCCCGTCCGACAGGGAAAAGCGGGTGAGAGCGTGCCAAATTCCGGGACGGCGTGAGCGAGCCACCGATAGGTTCTCGACGACGGTCAGTTCCTTATAGACGGACGGTATCTGAAACTTGCGTCCAATACCCAGGCGGGCACGGCGGAATTCCAGCAACTGCGAAATATCGGTGCCCTCGAATCGGATCGATCCACTGGTGGGTTGAATTTTGCCGCAGATGAGGTCAAGCGTGGTCGACTTGCCAGCTCCGTTCGGCCCAAGAAGGCAGAGGATTTCTCCTTCGGTCACGTTGAAGGAGAGCCCGTCGACCGCGCGGAGGCCACCGAAATCGACATGAAGATCGTTTATCTGAAGTTGGGCCATTATCAGTTCTCCTGTCTTGTCTCAACCGGTTTTGACTGCATGTCCGACTTGTTACTCGGGTGGCCTTCCTTACGTGATCCGTTGCTGAGGACATGCCACAGGTCACCGATCAGCCCGTGCAGTCCTCGAGGGATGAACATGACGACGAGAACGAAGATTACGCCAAGCATCAGGCTCCATCCCTCGGCAAAAACGTCCGAAAGGCGCCCTTCGAGAAGGTTCACGAGAATTGCACCAATGGCCGCGGCAATCACGGAGTCCCGTCCACCGACAGCGCACCAGATCACTATGGCGAGGCTGAAAGAGACACTCATGTAGGTAGGGGAGGCAAATTGGAGCACCAGCGTGTAGAGCATGCCAGACCAGCCTGCGAGCGCGGCCGAAATACAGAAGATAACTGTTTGGTAGCTGGCAACATCATAGCCAAAAAAGCGGGTGCGATCGGCATCTTCACGGATCGCGCGGAGGATCAGGCCAAACTTGCTATGTGTCAGATATAGACCGAGCGTGATCGCGAGCATCAAGCAGCCAGCAACTAGGTAATAGAATCCGACTGAATAGGTATCGACGCTCCAACCAAACAAAGTGAGTGGAGCAAGCCCCGTCAGGCCATTCTGTCCTCCGGTGATGCCCTGTTGTTCGATCACAACCAATTGGAAAGCGACAAGGAAAGCCAATGAGATGATCGCGACAAAGACGCCGGCAATTCGTGCGCGAAACATAAACGTGGCGATCAATCCGCCCACAAATGCCGGTACCAGAAGCCCGGCCAACAGGGTGACGCCGAGTGAGTGAAAGGGGACCCAGATAAGAGGAAGCTCTGGCACATTGTTCCAGCCCATGAAGTCAGGCAAAGTTCCGCCGCTCGCCTTGAGCTTGAGATGCATGGCCATTGCATAAGAGCCCATACCGAAAGTTGCGGCCTGTCCGAGGTTGAGAAGCCCAGCACCTCCCCAAGATAAGGCCAGTGCGAGCGAAACGATACCAAGCGCTAGATAGCGAGCAAACGTGTTTAACTCGAAACCGTCGAACCCCATCAGAGCGGGCACCCCAAATACGATCACGAGAGCGAAGATCACCAGTGCTATGAGGTCGTAAAAGAGTCTCACTGTCATATCGCTTTCCTCAGCGGCCGGTATTGGACGGAAAGAGGCCCCGAGGACGGAACCGAATTAGAACGATTATTCCGGCAAGCACGGCGATCCGACCGAGCGTGTCGTTCATTAGCAGCGAAAAAAGTGCGGTTGCTTCGCCGATCAGAGCGGAGGCAGCGGCGGTACCTATAAGGCTACCCAATCCACCAACGATCACAACGAGAAAAGCATCAACCACGAGACCAGTTCCCATCGTGGGAACGGTGCTGAAGAGTGGTGTGATCAGCGCTCCGGCGATACCTGCAAGGCCCGCACCATAGGCAAAGGTGATCGAATAGACGTGTTTGGCTTCGATGCCATAACACTCTGATATTTGACGGTTTTGGATGACCGCGCGAAGTTTCATGCCGAATTCAGTACGCGTCAAAAGTGCCCAAGTCGCCATCAGAACTGCCAAAGAGAACGCGATCAGAAATATGCGGTAGTTGGACATAAACAATCCACCTATCTGAGTGTTACCACTCAGCATTTCCGGGCCTTTCACGAAGCGTGACTCCGCTCCGACCGATAGTCGCACCAGCTGCTGCAGGACTATTCCAATCCCCCATGTGGCAAGGATCGTGTCGAGAGGCCGGTGATAGAGTCGCTGAACGATAACCCTCTCGATGATCCAGCCGACCGCCCCCACCGCTACGAACACAAAGGGCAAGGCCACTATGATGCTGAACCCAGCATGGGTTTGCATCGCCCATGCGGCGTAGGCCCCAAGCATCACGAACTCCCCATGCGCCAGGTTGATGACACCCATCGCGCCATATATGATCGCTAGACCCAAGGCGATAATGAGCAAGATCGAGGCCATGCTGAGCCCGGCGAATAGCTGGTTGAGTATGACGTCCATCAATATACCTTTTCATTAGCCTGGCTCCTGTTTCAGAGCCAGGCAGTGCAGCTTTTTGTAGACTGCAACGCGTGTGTCCTAGCGTCAGCCCTGCACCAGCCCCTGGCCAGTGCAGCGCTGCCCCTCATAGGCGGCGTAAGGCAGCGGAGCGACGCGTTCCTGAGATTGCAGGACAACTTCGGCCTGACCGTTAGACTGCCACTGACCGATCTTCGGCCAGAGGTGTGTATGCAGATTTTCGTCGATCAGCACCTCACCTTGAGGCGCAGCCATAGTCAGGCCCACAGCGGCATCACGAATTGCTTCAGGGGTGATATTCGCCGGGTCAAGCTTCTCCAATGCAGCTTTGAACTGATACACTTGGAAGTAAGCCGCTTCGCTTACGAAGTGTGTGACTTGGTCTCCGCCGTAGCGGGATTTATAAGACTCGACGAAGCGCTCGTTTTCGGGTGTCTGTGTACCCATGAAATAGGGAGCAGACGAGAGATGGCCGGCCGCCGCCTCGCCGCCGATAGCCTTCACTTCGACCTCCGAACGTGTGAGACTGATGGTAGGCATCTTTGCCGGATCAAGCTCTGCTGCATGATATTGCCGGGCAAAAGCAACATCGGAATCCCCCACCACGGTCCCAAAGATCACGTCCGGCTCTTCGGCACGGATGCGGTTGATAACAGAGCTGAAGTCGGAATGTCCCAAGGGCACATATTCTTCATGCACAACTTCCCCGCCGTGCTTGGCCAGCAGGGTCTTGCAGTAGTTGTTCTCTTCTTTTGGATAGACGTAATTGTTGCCGATCATGTAAAAGCGGGGCCCGAAATTCTCGATCGCCCAAGGGATCAACTCATCCTGCTGCTGGTTTGGCACCGCACCCCCGTACATCACGTTGCGCGAGCATTCACGGCCCTCGTAGAGAGTCGGATACCAGTAAAGGTTCTTGCGCTGTTCGGTCACTGGCAACACTGCTTGGCGGCTGGCAGAAGTGTAGGAGCCGAAAACGCTCACGCATTTGTCACGGATCATCAAGCGACGGGATCGGTCAGCGTAGGTGGCGGGATCCGAGGCAGGATCCTCGATGATCGGGCGCAGCTGACGGCCATGGACGCCACCCGCCGCATTTATTTCTTCGATAGCCATCAAGGCGGCATCGTGCAACGTACTCTCGACGACCGCCACTGAGCCGGTCAACGAAAACAGCAATCCCACGGGGATATCGCTGCCCTGCGCCGATGCTCGGCTCAGCGTCGAAAGGAGGGCCGGAGCAGACAGCGCGCTGGCCGTCCCTACAGCCCCAATACCCCCTAGAAATTTGCGACGTTTCATTCTGACTTCTCCTCTGTTGGATCCGAGCACCGTTCGATTCGGCATAAAAAAAGCCCTCCGTTGCGGTTTCAAACCACAGTTGGAGAGCTTCATTGCTCATTTAATTTTAAGACTCGCAATTGAGCCTGTAATAATTGTCAAGCAAAAGTATATTTTTTGCAAGATTATTTAATTTAGGAAATTCAGCTACTTATGTATACATCACTATTTTAAGTTAAGGCCGCGTCGACATTACCCGAGTTTTAAGGACACGCACCTTCCAGAACGCCGTTGCCTCCACCCTCTACATCTCCCGCCCGTACCAGCGCACGCGCCCGACAATATTGACCTCTTCAGCGGTGCATTCATAGGGCGAATACTGGTAGTTGTCGGAGATGATCTGCAGGCGGGGCGGGTCGCTCATGCGCACGTATTCCAGCCGCTTGGCCACGAGACCCATCCCGTCGTGGAGAACGAATATCCCCGGCAGCACGGGACTGCGCTGGTTCATGTCGACAAGAACGACATCGCCGTCGTTCAGGGTCGGCATCATGCTATCGTCCTTACCCGTCTGACGCTGCACCCTGATCGATTGTCTGTAAAGGGGCTGAGACCGGTCATGTGCCTTCCCGCCTTTCAGGCTTTGATACCAACCTGCACTGATCAGAACTCTTGTGCCCATGCGCGGCATCCGATGGAGGCGATGCGGTCGGGCTGGTCGATCAGCTTGTTCCAAGCATCACAGCAATGATCGAGGATTTCATCATAGGACTGGAAGATGCGGTTGGAGAGCCAGTTATCGCGCATGAATTGCCAGATGTTTTCGACCGGATTGAGTTCGGGACACTTGGCTGGCAGTGGGAGGATGCTGATATTGTCGGGTATGACGAGCGCGCCGGTCATATGCCATCCAGCCTGATCCATGAGCACGACGGCATGGGCACCCGGTGCCACGGTCCGGGCGATTTCGGCAAGATGCAGGGTCATCGCGTCGGTATTGCAGACCGGCAGGACAAGCCCTGCGCCCTTGCTCAGGGCCGGGCAGATCGCTCCGAAGATATAGCTCGAGATGGTGCGCTGATCATGCGGTGCCGATGGGCGTGATCCGCGCTTTGCCCATCGGC
>Ga0307944_1001127_pt1 | contig 13131 bp, 15 predicted proteins | sample OrgLakmetagen179_FD_201831 | JGI IMG/M metagenome (GOLD analysis project Ga0307944, IMG submission 201831) | Saline water microbial communities from Organic Lake, Antarctica - #179 | ecosystem: Environmental > Aquatic > Non-marine Saline and Alkaline > Saline | place: Antarctica: Organic Lake... | reverse complement strand
ATCTCTGGGCGCAAAATCTCGGTGAGGGCGGCAATGGCTCGGTTCGGCATGGGACGTTTCCTTGGTCGGAGTCGTCCAGTTGAATCCATTCTGTCGCCCTCAGCCAGCCCTGTGTCGTGTAGTGTGAGGACATACAAGAGGACGAACCTGTTCGACCTCTTTTGGCTCCAAGTATTTGATTTCATTGGGTTGAGGACGAACAACGGCGGAGGTCGAACATGTTTGTCCTGAGGTCGAACAGAGGACGTACAAGCCAAGATCAGGCATTTTCGTCCTCCCGGACCGACCAATCGGAGGGGTCTGCGAGGTCCATACACTGCCCGTTCGAGGGCGATTTGTAGTGGCTTGGGACGACCGGGATGACGCTGTCCAGGACCTCTCCGGTCTCCGGGTCGATCCGGCCCTTGCGGCCGAACACCATGCCTTCGGCGCAGAGGTAGCCGAAACGCGACCGGACCACGGAGTGGCCGAATTTCTTTCCGTCGCGCAGGAAGCGGATGTCGCCTTTGGTCGCCAGCACATTGATGCGGTCGCGGATGGTGAACTGGCTCCCGAGGCAGCACTGGTTCTCGAACGCCTCGCGGAACTGGGTCGAGGTGTAGAGTTTTCCCTCGGCCGCCTCGTCGATCAGGATCGACAGGATGACATCTCGCTTGCGATCCCGCTCGGCATCGTGCCTTGCGCCAACTTCCTGACGCACCAGCCGTTCGTTCATCGGGTTGATCTCGACCCATTGTCCGCCGACCTTATCGATCACCTTGGGCGGCAACGCTGGTCCATTGCGAAGTTCGATCTCCAGTTTTCGCTCCGACAAGTCCTCGTCAGGCCGGTGCAGGATCAGGCCGGAGGTGTAGAACCCGCGCAGCGCGCTGGCGCCGGAGAGCGCGAGGAAGGGATCGTCCTTGACCTGCTGCTTGCTCAGCTTCTTGGTATGATGGATCAGGATCACCCCGCAGTCGGTGTCGATATGGTCGCGCAGAACCTCGACCCGTTCCTTCAGGAAGAACATCATGGCGGTGTTGTCGTTTTCGCCGCCGCCATCGGGCCCGCCGTCGAAGAGATTGCGGATCGGGTCGACACAAATGATGTCCACTGGCGCATCCGGGAAGGCCGTCTGCACGGCGCGGGCCACGCGCACGCTTCCCTCGTTGTCGAGCAGCATCTTCAGTTTTGGGGTGGCGACGAAGGTGTCGCGCGCGGCAGCCATCACTTCTGGCGGTAGCGCAATCTGCTTCAGCCGCTCGCGCAGATAGTGATACTGAATTTCAGCCTGCAGGTAGAAGATCCGCAGCGGACGCGGAGGGGTGAAGCCGAGAAACGCCACACCTGCAGCCATGTGAACGAGCCAGGAGATCAGCAGGTCGCTCTTGCCGACCTTGGGCGCGCCACCCAGCACCAGGAGCCCGCCCGGCGTCAGCACGCGGGGCGCGATGATGTCCTCCGGCATGGGACTCTGGTCGTCCAGGAGCGCCCCCAGCGTGAAAGCTGGCATCTCCTGCGGGCCCGGTGCGCCGGAGTTCAGTCGGATCAGCGGCGGTCCGTATTTCTCGACATGCCGCTCCCAGAGCCGCTCGGACTCGCGCTTGAGCCGCTCGACCGGCCATTGCGGCCGCAACATCGCGGCGTTGTAACCGCAGATGCCTTCCCAGCCTTCGTCTTTTGTCATCCGGCCCTCGTGGACCATGCGGATGAAATGTCCGATCGCAGCTGACGCGCCCTCGAAGCGGGACCAATCGTCCTGCGCCCCCTCGCGCACCGGCGTGACCAGCACATCGTCCATCGCCGGTTTGTCCGGATGCGTGAACTCGGGATGCAGGGACACGCCCGGCGCGGGCGGCATGTCGGTGACAGCCTCGATGAACTCGGCTAGGTCACGCTCGCGCTCGCCGTTCAGTTCAACGATCCGCACCTGCGTTTTCAGGCTGTTCTTGTAATAGACTGAACCCGCGACCCGGATCGGCTGGTGGGCGGAGCGGAAATGCATGTCGCCGCCGACCTTGGCCGCGATGTCGCCGCGCAGACGGCAGACACGGAGAATGTCATCGCCGTCGGCAGGCTCGGTCAGCGTCCACCAGACATGGGCCTTGCGCTGGCCTTCCGGTGTCAAACCGCCGCTTTCCACCACCATTGTCGGCGCGCCGAGGTGACGTTCCAGATGGGCGCGCTTGGCGGCAATGTCGCCGGTATCGAGATCGACCACCACGGTCTGCATTTGCAGGATCTCGGCGGCCTTGGCCTGCCCTGACGCGGCAACGGTGCCGGGGATCACATAGACCGCCGCGCCCTCGCGTGACGCCCATGTCGCGAAGGTCGCCATCTTTTCAGGCGCGGCCTGATCTGCCTCCAGCCAGATGTTATGCGGGCGGCCATCGATGCCCTGACCCTTGTCGATGAAACTGCGCACCGGGATCAAACCGTCACAGTAGCCGAAGACGACCTGCATGAATTGGGCGATCTGCTCGGAATCGGGCTCATCGCCAAATACGTCGATCTGCGGAGCAGCGTCGTTGAAATCGCGCCACGGGTTGAAATGGACAATGTTTTCCTTGGGTGCATCAGGCGTCGTGGGTGCATCGGGCGTCGTGTCATCGCGCATGGTCGGGTCCTGCTCGGGGTTTGATGGTTCGGTGGGCTCATCGGTCATGTGGCCAGCCCCCAGCACCGCTCGGCATGGGCGCAGAACCGGCACTCGAAGAAATCGCGACTGGCGGCGATGCGGGGCAGCAGCTCACCTGCGTCCGTGGCCTGCAGGATTCGGACGGCGCGGTCGGACATGCGCTGCGCCAGATCGGCGTCGAAGGGGACGAGCTCATGGTGCAGCTCGGCCGTGTCCTTGTTGATCGCCGTGAACAGCGCCGGTGCCTCCGAAATCCCCGGCACCGAGGGCTCCATGTAGGCTTGGTAGATTGCGATCTGGGCGGCATAGACAGGCTTGGAAACGGTGACGCCGTCCTTGACGCAGGCGCGCCAGTTCTTGGCGTTCATGGTCTTGCATTCCCACAGCGTCGGGGCGCGCAGACCAAGTGCCGCCGGGGCATCAGCGATGATCCCGTCGACATGGCCCCGGATACGACCGCCCGCGACTTCGAACCCAAACTGACCGCCATCGCGTTTTTGGGTGACCAGATCGATCCCGGCCGCGCGCAGCCAACGGATCGCCAAATCCTCGAGCTGGTGGCCGATGGCGAAGATCCGCAGCGTCTGCCCGCCGAAGTCGGCACCGTTATCCTTGGGCGCACCGGCAAACTCGAACTGCAGCGCACGTTCGCAGGCGTGCCCGAGGCGGGACGCGCCGAGATAGGTCCGGGGCGGCGTGGCCTCGCGCTCGGCAATGAGGGCCGCGTCGACCAGTGCGTTGATCCGCTCGGCCATGGAGGGGCGGTGATTAAAATCCAGCATCAGAACGGGATCTCATCTTCGAGCGCAATCTCCGCCATCTTGGCGCGGAACGCCTCGATTGTGATCACGATCAGTCTGTGCATGTCGCTCTGGGTCAGCTGGGCCAGCGGCCGGTCCCAGCCGATCCGTTCCATCTCGGGAGCGAGCGCGCGCATCACTGCGGGCAGCGCCTGCGCTTCTTCTTCAGTAAAATCGACCATGCTCAATCCTTTCCGAGCTTTGAGTGTGAAAGCCGACTGGCAGCCCGTTGAGCAGAACCAGCGATATGTGCGTTTGCCGCGTGGCAGGTGCGGATCGAACCAGCCGAAGCCACGGGTGCGGGACATGCAGACGGCGCAGAGTGTGCCGCGCGGATGCCAGAGGTGGTCAAAGCCCGGGCAATCCGAAGCCGGTTCGGCCGGGGATGAGATTTGCGCGACATGGCTCACGCGGCCCTCACGAGGGACGGGGCGGCCTTGCCGACCAACTGTCGGATCTCGCGCTTGTTGAATTTGAAGGTCATCAGCGCAGAAGCTCGGTAGCGGGTCAGACCGAAGTCATGACGACACTCGGGCGGCAGATATCGCAGCTGCTTTTCGGTCGCGGCCTGTTTCAACCAGCTTTTCGACTTGAAGGCACTCTCGTCGGTTTCATGGGTGTTCAGCCAGTCATCGGCCTGCGCTAGACAGACCGTACGTTCGCCCATACCAAGCAACCGGGACGCCTGACCTTTGCCGCCGCCGACAGCATGCCAGCGGCCCTCAAGGAAGAAGATCCCGCCCCAGGCGTTGAACCCGTTGGCCATCAGGGCTGCATCGTCGCCGAAGAGGTCGACCCATTCGAAACTGGAGCGTTTCAGCAGGTCGATCTCGGACATGATGAAACTGTCGATCGGTGCCGAAATCTCCCGTGACAGGTCAGCGCCACAGAATGGGCATTCGGTGACGGCGAGCGGGATCTGCGCCTCGCATTCCGGGCAAGTCTTGCTCGGAGCTGGTCCGGGCACCGGTTCGCGGCCGTCCAGGTCGACATCCTGTTCCAGCGTGCCGTGCGTCAGGCTGGACGTCCCGAAATCCAGCACGATGCAGTCGGTCTTGACGACGCCCGGGTATTCCTCCGGATCAACCGTGCGCAGACCGCGGCCGATCATCTGGATCATGGTGGATTTGTAAGACGAGGGTCGCAGCAGCACGACGCAGGAGGTCGGCGGATGGTCCCAGCCTTCCGTGAGCACGGCGACGTTGACGATCACCCGGATTTCACCAGAGGCATAGGCGGCCAGGATCCTGCGCCGGGTTGCCCGTTCCAGATCCCCATGGATGACAGCGGCCGCGATACCGGCGTCATTGAACGCCGCGGCGACGTTCTCGGCATGAGCGACGGTGGAGCAGAAGACGACCGTAGGCCGGTCGCTGGCTTTCTCGCGCCAGTGCCGGATCACCTCGTCGGTGACCGGGGCGCGGTTCATAATGCCCGCCACCTCGTTCATGTCGAAATCCGAGGCGGTCTTACGGACCGCGCGCAACTGGTCCTGAACGCCGACGTCGATGATGAAGGTGCGAGGTGGGACGAGATGACCCGAGGCAATCAGCTCACCCAGCCGGACCTGGTCGCCCACATTGTCAAAAATCTCGCGCAGGCCTTTACGGTCGCCCCGGTTGGGCGTGGCGGTGACGCCGAAAATCCGACAGTCGGGATTGGTGTTCCGAGCCCGGTCGATGATCCGGCGATAGCTGTCGGCGATTGCGTGGTGCGCCTCGTCGATCACCAGCAGATCAAGCGCGGGCATCCCCTTGAGATTGCCGGGACGAGTCAGCGTCGGCACCATGGCGAAGGTCGCCTGACCGACCCAATCCTTGCTCCCGGCATCGACGACCGAGGTGGTGATCTCGGGCGCGACACGGGCGAACTTGCTGCGGTTTTGCGACGTCAGCTCATCGCGATGGGCGAGAATGCAGGCCTTCGCGCCGCTGCCCTCGATGGAACGCGCAACGACGGCGGAGAGCGCGATCGTCTTGCCGAAGCCGGTCGAGGCGATGCTGAGCGTGTTGCCATGATCGCAGAGCGCAGCAAGGCTGCGCTCCACGAAGAGGCTTTGGCGCGGACGAAGGCGCATGGCGCTGCCCCTTACTGCGCCCATGCCGGGCGACCCGGCACAGGTGCGGCGGCAGGTTGCGGCGCGGGTGCTGTATTGGCGGCGGGTTGCTGAAGACCCTGCGACGGTGCCGCGCCCATGACCTGCGCATAATCGCGATGGTCAGGCGTGACCGCGCTGCGGATCTCGTTCTTGTCGTCACCGCTTGCATCGGTGCCGATATCGATACGCGCGATGAACTCGATCCCGTCGAGATCGGCAAACCCACTGATCCGCCGCGCTGCCTGCGCCTCGGCCGACATGTCCTTGTCGGAAATCCCCCGCGCCGAGTTCAGCATGCCACGCACGAGGCTGCGGCCCATGTTGGTCCAGTCCGGCCCCTTCGGGCTGTAGAGCCCGATCAGCGTGAAGATCTTGCGCCGGGCATATTGGCCTTCCGTCACGGTGAACTCACCGTTGAGATAAACCGCGCCAGTCGAGCCGCGCGTGGCATAGCCGCCGGTCCAGCCCTGCGAGGCATCGTCGAAACCGCCGGGGCGGATGGTCAGACGGACCTTGGCCAGCGTGCCCTTGGGAATGAGGTTGGTGTTGCTTTGCGCGTCGTTGAAATCGTTCCAGGAACCCATGGGGAACCTCCTTCTTTTTTCAGGATTGCGGTTGGGATTGGTCGGCGGCCGCCGGATCGGCGGGCAGCGGGGCGTAAGTCAGCCGGTCGGGTGCTGGTATTGCGGGCGTCCGGATCTTCGCCATCAGGCGGCCGAGATGGGGTTCTTCGACTTGTGCCAGGCGGCCGGAGCGATCCTTGGCCGGGAAGCCCCAGGGGTTGATCGTCTGGCAGACGAAGGCGCGGTACGGATCGCCGCCGTCGGCCTTCAGCTCCGCCATGGTGATCACCTCATCTACGATCCCCGGCAGCTCGAGCCCGGTCTTTGAGCCGTCGATCTGCGGCTGGAAGACCTTGCGATTGAAGTCGTCGAGCTTCTCGTCGAGGATCCCGACGAACCAGACGTTCTTGGCCCGCGTGTGCTGCAGATGCGTGAGCCAACCGATCATCTCACGGCCGTGCAGCCCGTAGGCCCCGCGCACATCCGGCTTGCCGGTCTTCTCCGACAGTGCCTCCGGCTGGCCCTTGCACCATCCGAAACACAGCCGGCCCGCGACGGTGATCGAGTCGACGAAGATCGTGTCGTAGCGGTCCAGTGCTGTCGGGTCGCCGAAGCGATCGCAGACGGCTTTGTAGTGCGCCGGGCTGTAGGGCTGCTCGTCCCGCAGCGCCGGGTTGGACCCGCCGATGAACACCGCGAAATCCCGGCATTCCGTCCATGTGCGAGGACGGATGCTGTCACCTGCCCAGCCCTCGATGGCGAGATCGCCCGCTTCAAGATCCATGAACAAGGTGCGATCGGGATCGAGCGTCCAAAGGAGGGAGGTTTTGCCAATTCCGCTCTTGCCGAAGATGCAGCCCTTGATGCCGCGCGGCTCCGCCAACCGCTGGTCGGCGCTGATGATGGGGAGGCTCACTGGTCAGCCCCCTGTGCGAGGATCTCGACCTTGAGCGTGCCGGAACGGACGGTGCGCGCGGGCTCGAAACCCTGCCGGATGGCCTCGGGCCAGGCCGCGTATTTGCGCTCCGGCACCTTGTAGGCGAGATCGACATATTCGGCTGGATCATCCCCGGCATCGCGGATCCTTGCGACCATGGCGGCCAGTCGGTCCTGATCCCAATCCACCCGCTTCGGAAGATCGGCGACGACGGTGAAATCGCCATCGTCGAAGCGGACGGTGCCGGTATCCTTGGCCAGCAACTGCCGTTCCTCGGCGGCGCGGGTGGCGTAGCGAACGGCCAGTCCGGCATCGAAGCGGGTCTTGGCCGCCTTGTCGCGCTTCAGGCGCTCGTCGATCTCGCGTTGCAGGATTGCCAGCAACTCGACCGGCAGCGCGGCAATCTCGGCGGCGCTGAGCGATGGTAGATCGTCCGGCGTGGGCGTGTTTTCGGGGAAAGGCATGAAAGGGTCTCCGTGATCGGTGAAAGAGGATTGAAATGCGAGCATCACGCGGCCTCGAGCAGGCGCACCGACAGAGCCGCACCGCTGGATCGGGGTTTGGGCCGAGCGATGGCGATGTAGGCGAAGTGGTCGGGTCCGATCCGCGCCTGGACGAGATGGACGAGGTTCTCCTCGGCCGCGCGGAGGGCGGCGGCCGCGACCTGGCGCAAGGCGCGCTGACGGTCGGCAGGCAGCTTCGAGAGAACTGCCGTGGCATCCACCGCCAGAAACCCGCGGTGATAGATCAGCGTCTCGCCGGGCTCGGCCTGCGCGATCCATGCGCAAAACCCGACCTCGTCCAGACCGGCAGCCGCGCAGAACGGCACCACCCGGTCGGCCGAAAAACCATCAAGGCGGACCATCATGCGGCACCAGCATGCGCATCAGCGCCGGTGCTGTGGCGCAGCTGATCCTGTTCGAACGCGGTGATATCCTCCATGCGGTAAACCACACGGCCGCCCAGCTTCATGAACTGCGGGCCTTCACCGGCCCACCGCCACCGCTCGAGCGTGCGGTGCGAGATGTTCCACCGCCGGGCCAGTTCTTTCTGATTGAGGTGTTTGAGCTGCATCTTCGTCTCCTGTCGCTCGCTGCGTTGGGAGGAAGATGCGAAATCCTGCTGTGGGATGTCGTCAGGATCGGAGTGGGATGCTAAGGGGGATCAGTTTAAGCCTTGCAACTCAGCGGCGAATGATGTGGTGGGGGATTGGCATCCCACTCTCATCCCCCCGCGTCATCCCACTGTAGAGGCGGAGGGATGCGCGCGCCGGAACGGGATGAGCCGGAATCAGTCGCAGCTCAGGCGGTAGTTGCCGCGACCGTTCGATTCGATCAGGGACCGCCACTGCTTCTGAGACTTGAACACGTCGGACATCTTCAGGCTCTTCGAGCCCGCGGTCGACAGGATCGCCTTGCCGCTTTGCCAAGGCTCACCACGCCGCGCTGCTTCATGCAGCGCGCGGACAACCTGCGCCTGGATCGGGCCCAGACGAAACTGGTGTCCGCCGCAGCGCACCTCGTGATAGCCAGCTGTCGCACTGAAGACAGGCAGCTGCGGTCCGGTCTGCGCGCCAGAGAACCCAGTCTCGGCTTCAAAAAGATTACGTTCCTCGCGCCTTAGCAGCAAATCGCCGATCATCACGAAGATCGGGTCGGCATCCCCATATAGGGTTGCGTAGGACGCGCGCGGCGTCCGAAAATTACTGAGATGGACCTCGCTGCATCGGAAGAGCTGGAAAACGTCCTGCGCATACAGATCGAGGAGACCGCTGAAGCGGCTCTGCTCCCATGGCACGCGGAACCGCTCCCCGTTGCCGGTATCCTCGTAATCACCTACCTCAAGCGGGATTCCAAAGACGCGCACCGACAGCCGCAGCTTGTCGTTCTCAGCCAGATAGATCAGGTCGGCCTCGGAGATGGACCAGCGATCCAGGATCTCCGGGAGAGTAAAATACGCCTTCTCGATCTCCATCTGATCCCCGATTCCTACCATTGAGTGTTTAGGGTTTGTTCTAAATCCTTGACGCCCTCCGATCAATCCTGTTTTATCCTATTTGATCCACAGCCCTCTGGGGAAAAACATGGCCGAGCATCACACGCTCTCAGACCGCCTTCGCGCCCGCGCCCAGCAACTCGGGCTCAGCCCCGCCCACGTCGCAGAGATGGCCGGGGTCAATCGCTCCTTCGTCTATGACATCCTGCGCGGCCGCTCTGCGCGGCCCGGCATCGACAAGTTGGCAGAGGTCGCCCGCGTCCTGAAGGTCGAGCGGGAATGGCTGATCCACGGCATCGGTGAGGTCGAGGGTGAACCGCCCTTTATCGAGAACCCCGACGAGACCTTCGTCGCGATCGCACATGCCAGCCCGCGCCCGTCGATGGGCGGCGGCGCAGTGGTTACCGAGGATCACGACACGCCCGGCCGCGCCTATCACTTCCGCCGATCCTGGATAAAGGGCAGCCTGAAGGCCAGCCCGTCGCAGCTGCGCATCATGCATGTGGAAGGCGACAGCATGTCGCCGACCCTGCTGGACGGCGACACGGTCCTGGTCGACATGACCCGCCGGGCGCCGAACCCGCCGGGGATCTTCGTTTTGGATGACGGCATGGGGTTGGTGGCCAAGCGACTTGAGCATGTCCCCAACAGCGATCCGCCAGCCGTTCGCGTGATCTCGGACAACGGCTTCTACAGCCCGTACGAGCGCAGTGCCGAGGAGATCCACATCATCGGCCGTATCCGCTGGTTTGCGCGGGAGATATGACGTAATCAAATTCCGCCAGGTCGACGACGCAAACCCCGCACTGGCGCATTCACCTATGGTGCGGGCGCTGGAAAAGACTGTCTCCTACATCGCCGAACATGGCGGGATCGGGCTGACGCCGTCGAAAGGCTTCAAGCGGGTGTTTGTGCACTGGGCGGCGCGGGAGTTCGACTGGCCCGGCTATACCGAGGAAGACCTGTTCGCCATCAACAAGGTGCTGAACGAAATTGACTTTGGCCCGCTGATGGATCTGCATGACGTGATGATCGCGTTGAAGATCGGGCGGCACTACAAAGGGCAGTTCAAGCTGTCGAAGGCGGGTCAGGGACTGGTCGGTCATCCCGGTCGCATCTTCGGTATCGTCACGCCGTTCTACCTGTTCGAGGTCAATCACGCCCGCTTTTCCCGATTCGACGACGAGCCGATCTTGGGCAAGTGGGACGTGTTCCTGAACGTGTTGAACGTCGAGACCGAAGACGGCGCGACGGGCGCTGACCTCCGTCAGGCGCTGTTCGGTGAGCCCGATCCTGCCGGTGGTTTCGACCACGTGCTGAGCCGCCTCTACATCCAGGTGCTTCGGCCTCTCTGCTGGACGGGGCTGCTGCAGGAGAACCGAGCCAACGGGTTGCTTCGGACTAAGGAAAGCATGTTCATTAAGACGCCGCTGTGGAGAGCAGCGCTGCCGCAATAGACGGATAGAATGGTTAGTAGAGCGACGCGGCATTGACGAGGCCGCAATGGCCAACAGACTTCATATATCAAAGCGAGGTTGATGCCAGTGGCAAGCCACTTCCATGGAGCATGATTTCTTGTACCATTCAATAATTACAGATCGGCGGAACTCAACTACCTTTTCGGCCCTCAGAGCTGCCGTTCTAACTTGGCAAAGAGTAAATTCTTTGTCTCCTCATTACAAAATGCCGCTTTGATAGCGGTTTTTGAAATTGCTTCCCTGGTGAGCGAAGAGCTGCTTTGCTCAGCTAAAGAATACTCGCAGGCAATGTCTGTCTCAAAGAAACCTGGATCGTCTGTGCCCAAAACTATTGCGCACCCAGCTCGTGCGAGTCTGTGGATGGGGTGAGTGTTAATAGAAGGATAAAGGCCAAGAGCCAGATTGCTGCCGAGACAGATTTCAAGTGGTATTTGCTCATTCGCCAACTGCCGCGTCACATCGGCGGACTCGATAGCGCGCACACCGTGTCCAATCCTCTGGAGCCCAAGCACCTCAACCGCCTGAATAATCGTCTCGGCTGGTCGGTGTTCGCCGGCGTGTGCTGTCGCTTGGAGCCCTTCGCTGCGGGCGATGTGGAACGCTTCAGCAAAATCACTGACTGAATGTACGTTCTCATTGCCCGTAAGGCCAAACCCGACGACGATGTCAGCCTGGACCGAAGTAATCATTCGTGCAGCTTGGATAGCAGCCTCTGGACCAAGATGACGCACGGCAGTGGCAATAAGGCGGGAGTGGATGCCCCACTCTTCAACTGCGCGCTCAGCTGCCGCCGCCAGAGCGCGCAGTTGGTCTGGGAAGGGCACGCCTGTCAGCGCAAGGTCAGGCGGCGAAAGCATGAACTCCACATAGCCCCCTCCTGCGGCGGCACATCGACGCAAGTAGGAAGATGCTACTTCCTCGAGATCAGACGCGCTGCGGACGACCGATGTCACTAGGTCATACGCGTGCAGGAAGGACTCAAAGTCATGCCAGCCGGTACGAGCGCGTGCGAAAGCTGGGTCGGACATCCCGACGCCGTTACGTTGAGCGAGGGACATCACCGACTCTTGGATAAGTGTTCCTCGGAGATGGACATGAAGATCGACAAGCATAGAAGCCAGAGGTAAAGGACGAAGCAGGTGAGTGGAAGACGGAATGCAGATAAGATTTCTCTCGAAGAACGAAAACAAGATCGCGGAGGCGAAAGCTATCCTTGCGCCACTAGGCGTTGAAGTCATCCCCGTCGCAATCCCGATCAATGAGCTTCAGACAAGTGATGTAGAGATAATTGTCCGAGACAAAGTTCTGCGTGCGTTCAACAAGATTGGGCACCGGCTCTTCGTCGAGCAAACGTGCCTTTATCTGGATTCTCTCAATGGCTTTCCTGGCGGCCTGACGCAGCCCTTTTGGGACGCGCTCAATGCAGATCGCTTCTGCGAATTATTTGGGCGTGAAGGTCATTGCGCATTGAGAGCAGTAACATGGATTGGATATTGCGATGGTCGCAAGGTCCATCATTTTCAGGGTGAAATTACAGGCGTAGTCGCACCCGAGCCTCGCGGTGACCGAACATTTCAATGGGATTGCGTGTTTGTTCCAGATGGTCACGATGAGACCTTTGCGGAGATGGGAGAGCGCAAAAACGAGATTTCAATGCGCCGTCTCGCGATGAATCACTTTGCAGACCACCTCAAGGACGCGGGAAATGCTTGACCTACTGGCACGTGACATACGGGATGGAAGGGTTATTCTGTTCGTAGGTTCCGGACTGTCTCGTCCGCTTGGATTGCCCTCTTGGGAAGAACTCATAAAGCATATGGCTGAGGAACTTGGGTTTGACCCTGAGGTTCTAGTAGGCCCTGGGGCAGACTATCTTCAGGTGGCTGAGTTCTACAAGCTGCGCAAAGGGAGCATAGGCGAGTTGCGCAGCTGGATGGACAGGAACTGGAGCGTAACAGATGAAAAACTTCAAAATTCTAAGGTGCACAAACAGATAGTCGACCTTGGGTTTCCACTAATTTACACGACGAACTACGACAATAATCTAGAAAGGGCATTTGAGCTTCACGGTCGAACTGTATCAAAGGTGGCATCTGTAGTGGATATTGCAGATGCGAAAAATGATAGGACCCACGTCATAAAGTTCCACGGGGACTTCTCTGATGACAACTCTCTAGTAATTACAGAGACGGACTACTTTGAAAGGCTCGAATTTGAATCGCCGCTCGACTTGAGATTAAGATCAGATGTTTTGGGGCGCACAATTCTATTTGTAGGCTACAGCCTCAAGGACTTAAATCTTCGGCTCCTACTCTATAAACTTAAGCGCACATGGGACGGCACAGCTTATGCAAACCGGCGCCCGCGATCGTATATTTTTTTAGTGCGGCCGGATGCTGTTCAAGAGGAGGTCTTGGAGAGCCGTGGAGTCTCACCAATCGTGTCGGATCGGTGTTTGTCAAAGGAGTTGTCCGTCGATTTCATGCGGCGTCTCTGATTTCAGGGGCGCTGGTTTTGGTTTCGGGGTTCAGCCATACTGGTCCGGCGGGTTGCCAGTTTCGGGTTTTACCTGACCAGCGTTCCGGGTTTTGCGCGCGGGCATTTGCATAGAGTATGGCGCGGTTGGCGAGCGTTGCACGATCA
>Ga0307944_1001093_pt1 | contig 13353 bp, 10 predicted proteins | sample OrgLakmetagen179_FD_201831 | JGI IMG/M metagenome (GOLD analysis project Ga0307944, IMG submission 201831) | Saline water microbial communities from Organic Lake, Antarctica - #179 | ecosystem: Environmental > Aquatic > Non-marine Saline and Alkaline > Saline | place: Antarctica: Organic Lake... | reverse complement strand
AGTTAGTAAAAAAGAAGGTCTTACTAATTTTGAAATAGCAGATTATTTAAAAATTACAGTAAAATCGGTTGAAGCACATATTACTAAAGGCTATAAAATATTGAAACAAAAAATTAGTAAATAATTTACGTCAAATCTAAAATTATTCTAAATTTTTTAAGCAAACAATTAGATAATCTTTAATAAATATCAAAACCTGAAAGAGAGTATTTAAATATACTTTTGCGCACTATGATAACTTATCAAAAAGCGGACAAGGGTTTATACATAGATTTCAAGAATGATCTTGAAACACTATATCTTATAACTTTTACAAAGGGGATTTCAGCTCAGCAAATAACCAATGAAGAAGCTGAAGTTTACTTAAAAAATTTATTCGAAGAAGGCTATGGTATATTTGGTTTTTCAGATAATAAACTCATTTCAGCTCTACTTACTACTCCAATAAGTCATGATAAAGATAGGCCAGATAACTTTAAAAAATTATATGATGACAACGATACTTTATACATCGACGAAGTTCTTGTAGATGAAAATTTTAGAGGACAAGGTTTAGGTAAAAAATTAATGCAGTATTTTGAGAAACATTTAGATGAAAGGATAAAAAATGTATTGTTAAGAGTTTGGAAAGAAAATAAACCAGCAGTAGCTCTTTATGAAAAAATGGGCTTTCAAATTTGCGGAGAAATAACTCAGGAAAAAGTACGACCTAAAACAAATGAAAAATTTATAATGCATAAAAACTATATGCTTAAGAAATATTAGTGCACTAAACATGAAAAAATACAATTTAAAAACACCAAATTTAATAGATGCCAATCCAGAAGATAAACGTCAAGAAATACTGGATTATTTCAATAGAACATTTGAGCTAGACAGTAAACTTTACGAAACAATAAAAGATGAAAAGGCTTTTTACAAAAGAGCAGATCCTTTGCGTCATCCACTTATATTTTATTTTGGTCACACCATGTGTTTTTTTGTGAATAAACTTGTTCTTGCCGGTCTTATTCCGAATAACATAAATAGTGAGTTTGAAGCTATGTTTGCGATTGGTGTAGATGAAATGTCTTGGGATGACTTAAATGAAGAAAGTTATAATTGGCCCAGCGTTGACGAAGTAAAGGCATACAGAAATACCGTCAAATCTATAATAACGGATCTGATTGTAAATTTACCTCTTGAGTTACCTATAGATTGGGAAAACAAGTTTTGGACTATTATGATGGGTATTGAACACCAGAATATTCATCTTGAAACTTCTTCTGTCCTTATTAGACAATTACCTATTGAAATGCTTCAGGATGGTATTTTTGATAATATAGCTGAATATACAAACAATACAGTTGAAAACGAGTTATTAGCTGTTCAAGGTAAAACTGTACATCTTGGAAAACCTCTTGACCATAAATTCTATGGTTGGGATTTAGAATATGGCACCCATTCAGAAGAAGTGGAAGATTTTAAAGCTTCAAAATATCTAGTTTCAAATGCTGAATTTTTTGAGTTTATCAAAGACAATGGATATCACACTGAAAAATGGTGGACTACTGAAGGTTGGGCTTGGAAAACCTATAAAAATGCTGAGTATCCTCAGTTTTGGCAGAAAAATGGTGATGATTATCAATTGAGATTGATGACTAATATTATACCCATGCCTTGGAATTTTCCGGTTGAAATTAATTATTTGGAAGCAAAAGCATTCTGTAATTGGAAATCTGCTTCAACAGGAAAAAAACTGCGCTTACCAACTGAAGCCGAATGGTATCGAATAGTTGAACAGTCTAAAACACAAGATGTAGATCAATGGGATGATGCACCCGGTAATATTAACCTTGAGCATTATACCTCACCATGTGCTATAGATAAATTTGCTTTTGGAGAATTTCATGATGTTATGGGTAATGTTTGGCAGTGGACAGAAACCCCGATAGCAGGGTATACTGGTTTTAAAGTTCATCCGCTTTACGATGATTTTTCAACACCAACTTTCGATGGTAAACATAATATTATAAAAGGAGGGTCATGGATTTCAACAGGAAACGAAGCTACCCTTCATGCGAGATATGCTTTTAGAAGACACTTCTACCAGCATGCAGGCTTTAGATATGTGGAGTCTGAGAATTGAATATGAATAGGGTTTGAAAATTATGCTATAAATAAATTGCTTTGCTTTCTTTTTTTAGAAAATTAAGATGAAATTATTTTGATTTAGTAGAGCGTAAATTAATCTTTTTTGCTTCTTTAATTCATTACCAACACTTTCATAACATGTTTAAATATTTAATTGATATTTAAAGAACTTATTGATTTTCAATGTATGTCCGCTTATAGTCTAAAATGATTCTTTTATTGAAAACCATATATTACACCCCTCTAAATCTCCCCTCAATAGGAGACCTTTAACTCCTTTCCTTAGAGGGAAAGGCTAGGATAGCGTGTGTCTGTGTGTTATATTTTAAAACGCTCAGATTTTAGCAACTTGACTACTTACGGATATACAATTGATTTTCTATAAAATATTGATTACCAAGTTCTTAATCTAATGTTAATAACTAAATAATTTTAATTGATTACCAGCATATTAGCTATTAACAAAGCTGTGCATAAAAAAGACTTTAAAAAGGAATAATATATTTTGATTTTCAAATTTTATTTCCTGATAGAATAATAATTGAAACTGAAACTATTTTTTGTTCCTTATTTTGAAAATAGTTTTCATTATAAAAATAGAACTTATTAACAGGATTGCTTAAAAAAAAGAATTCACTTTATATGGTTAATAGGATTATGAATAGATGTTGATAAGATAATTCTAACTTGTTACTTTCAATAAGTTAGAATTTTAATATAGTGTTGATAAACTACTAACTTTGTAAATACAAAACTTTCTTCTTTATTTTTATGTACCAAACAAACAAACTAATAATAAGTCTATTTAATTTTAAAATTTATAAAAAGAAAAAATAATAATTAATAAATGTTGATAACTAAACTGTTCTAAGATTTTCCCTTGCATTAAAATTAGCTAAAATTTCTTTTGCTTCTATTACATCTTCTGGATGTACTTTCAAAATGATACCACCAATGGCATTCGCATAAAAAGGCATCACGCCAAGCGCAGTTTCGTTTTGAAAGAAAAATTGAATATCAGCTTGCTCTAATAATAATTGAAGTACGGCGTATTCATATTGAAAATTAAACACCGCAAGTTTTATATATCCATTCATGTATATAGAATTTAAGATATAAAGTTACAACAATAATAAATGAGAATGCTAAAAAAGGGAAGCTATTGAATTACCTACTTCTGGAATATCTGTAGTTACTATGTTATTTAAAAAATGATTTAAATACATAATAATGCTAAAAACCCCCAATAAGAAGATGATTATGAATAATATAGTTATTTTTATGGGGTACCGCATTTTAATATTTTTTGTAAAATTAAGTAATTTTTAACTAAAATAACTATTTTTAGTTAAAAAAAAATTAATTTCAATGTTATTTAATTCTTAAGTATTTGGTATGCAAGGACTATAAAGGCTTAACAAATATTTATTTCAAGCAAAAATGCATTGATTTAATAAATAGTACCTTTGAAAAGAATTATAAATACAATATGAGTAAAAAGAAGAAACCTAAAAATGCAGTTAATTACGATAATCTTACTCAAGATATTCTAGCTATTTTTAGAGCAAATGAAGACAAGCCGTTCAATTATAAAGATATAGCACAACGTTTAAACATCACCGATACAAATACCCGTAATCGAGTAATTAGAACGCTAGCACAGCAAACTGCGAAAGGAAAATTAGAACAAATTGCGAAAGGAAAATTTCAATTAAACGGAACTACAGATTATTACGAAGGAGTAATAGACATGACCAGTAAAGGTGATGCGTATGTGGTAGTTGAAGGTTTAAAAAATGATATTCTTATCCGTAATAAAAATTTAAATACTGCTTTTCATAAAGATCGTGTTCAGGTTTATGTATTTAAAGAACGTAAAAACAGCAATTCAGAAGGCGAGGTTACTAAAATAGTAGAACGCTTTAAAAATAAATTTGTAGGCGTTTTACAAAAACAGAAAAGTTTTGGTTTTGTGGTGGTACAAGATCCAAAAATGTATACCGATATTTTTGTAGCAGGAGATTATTTTAATGGTGCAGAAGATGGAGAAATGGTTCTTGTCCAAATGGAAGATTGGTTCAAAAAAGATGATTCTCCAAGAGGTAAAGTAATTGAAGTCTTAGGAAAACCCGGAGAACATCAAACTGAAATACACGCTATTTTAGCTCAATATGGTTTACCTGAAAAATTTCCAGAAGAAGTTGAAGCATTTGCAAATACACTAGATACATCTATACAAAAAGAAGAAATTAAAAGACGCAGAGACATGCGTAATGTGCTCACCTTTACAATAGATCCAGCAGATGCCAAGGATTTTGATGATGCTTTGAGTTTTCAAGTTTTAGAAAATGGAAATTATGAAATAGGTATTCACATTGCAGATGTATCGCATTATTTAGAACCTGGAGGTGTTTTGGATACTGAAGCCTACAACAGAGCTACTTCTATTTACTTGGTAGATCGCGTAGTTCCTATGTTACCAGAAGTACTTTCCAATCAAGCATGTTCCTTAAGACCTAACGAAGAAAAATATACTTTCTCAGCTGTTTTTGAAATAACTAAACAAGCTAAAGTAGTAAATCAATGGTTTGGAAGAACGGTAACCTATTCAGATGCGCGTTTTGCTTACGAAGAAGCGCAGTATATTTTAGATACAGAAGATGCTGTTATTGATGAAAGTGTTTCTTTATCAGGTAAAAGCTATTCGGTTAAAACTGAAATAAAAGAAGCTGTTCTAGAAATGAATAGATTAGCCAAAATCATGCGAACTCAACGGATGAATAACGGAGCTATTTCTTTTGATAAACAAGAAGTAAAATTCAATTTGAACGACGACAACAGTCCAGAAGGAGTGTACTTTAAAACTGCTAAAGATGCAAATAAATTAATTGAAGAATTTATGCTTCTTGCTAATAAAAAAGTAGCTGAATTTATTGGTAAACAACCGAAAAGTACTGGAAAACCAAAAACGTTTATTTACCGGTGTCACGATGAACCTAACCCAGAAAAATTAGAAGCATTAAGTACTGTGGTGAGTAAATTTGGGTATAAAACCAATTTTAAAGACAGGAAAAGTATTGTCAATTCCTTAAATAAATTATTGAGTGATGTAGTAGGAAAAGGAGAACAGAATTTAGTAGATACCTTGACCATAAGAACAATGGCAAAAGCCTATTATTCTACCCAAAATATAGGACATTATGGTTTAGCTTTCAATCACTATTCGCATTTTACATCTCCCATTAGAAGATATCCAGATGTAATGGTACATCGCTTATTGCAAGCGTACTTAGATGGAAAACCTTCTGCTAATCAAGACGCGTATGAGGAGCAGTGTAAACATTCTTCTAATATGGAAGGTTTAGCTTCTAGTGCAGAACGGGATTCAATAAAATACATGCAAGTTAAATATATGCAACAATACGAAAATGAACGTTTCCTTGGAGTTATTTCTGGAGTAACTGATTTTGGTATGTTTATAGAAATAAGTGAAAACGGCTGTGAAGGAATGGTTAGACTTAGAGATATAAAAGGTGACTATTTTCAGTTTGATAAAGAAAATTATGCTATCGTAGGTAAACGTACTCAAAAAAGTTATCAGCTAGGTGACGAGGTTTGGGTAGAAGTTAAAAAAGCAGACTTGATTAAACGCAACCTAGATTTTGAATTGATTGGGAGTAAGGAAGAAGTTAATTTGTAATGGGTTGTTTGTTTTTGATAAAATAATGAATATAATCATCTAAGTAAGTGCTTAAGTAATACGGAACATTCATTAAATAAAAGTCTTTACCACTTCGTGTTTTAGAACTTTCTATAGAAAAACTACCACCGTATATTCTAATGGCAAAGGGATGATTTGCTTGGTCTATAAATTGATGTAAAGATTTTAGTCTTCCTTTAGCACCAGACTTTATTTCAATAGGGATTAGTAAATTCTCATACACTCTTACCAAGTCAACTTCTGCACTAGATTGTTTTTTTTCTCTTACCCAAAAATTAGGTTTGGTATAACTAATATCTTCTAGTGAAATGAGTTCTTGAGTAACTAAATGAGGTATTAAAGCACCTCGATAGGCATCACTTAAATCTTCTAATTTTAATAATTGTGCTTGTATTTGCATACTGTAATTCACAATACCCGTATCTAAAAATTGAAGTCTAGGTTTTTTCGTAAAATTGGTTTGAATAGGAGGTGAAACTTCTGTTGTAGGATAGATTAGTTGTATAACTTTGGCTTCATCTAAATTTCTAAACGCTTCTGAAACTTCCCTAGATTTATAATTAGATTTACCAAAATTTTGAAAAGTAACACGCTCATCTAAAAAGCTTGTTGCCACGTTCATAATGTGTTTAATTATTTTACCCTCATTTTTATTTTTTGCATATTTTTCAACATCACTTTTATAAGTTGCCCAAATACTTTCATAAGTAGATTTCAATACAGAAATATTTTCTTCAGAAACATAGGTTTTTACTATTTCTGGCATACCTCCAATAATAGCATATCTATGAAACCAAGTCAAAGCTTGTTTGTGAGTAACCTTATCTACTGGTATTGTTGTCAACCTTTCTAGTAGCATTTGTTGATTATTTGCGAATAAAAACTCTTTAAAATTTAGTGGAAAAACATACAGATATTGAACCCTACCAACAGGAAGATTTGAGTTTTCTTTTAAAGTATGCTCTAATAATGAACCGGCTGCAATAACATGTAAACTAGGAAATTCTTCATAAAAATACCTTAATAAATTTATGGCTTCTGTAGATTCTTGTAATTCATCAATAAACAATAAGGTATGTTCAATTTTTTTGATGTCTTTATTTTTATAAAGAAAGATTGCATCTACCAAAGTAGTAATCTCATTGTAGTCTTTAAAAAGTTGTACATCTTTTTTCTTTTCTAAATTGAGACTGATAAATTGAGTATAACTTTTTGAAAAGAAATTTACTAGTGTAGTTTTCCCCACTTGCCTAGCACCTCTTAATATTAAAGGCTTTCTATTCGTACTTGATTTCCAATTTATTAAACTATTAATTTTTAATCTATTTATATATTCCATTTTCTTTTTTGTAACAAAGTCAGGGTAAAATTACACTATTTTTGTAACAAAGTAAGGGTAATTTAAGAGTGTTTTTGTAACAAAGTCAGGGTAAAATGTCATCAATTTTGTAAAAAAGTCAAGGTAAATAGTAAATAACGCTCTGTTTTAAGCAAATTAAAATTAGCTAATTCTAAATTTTTAACTGCTTCAAAATCTACTAAAAATAAAAGTGTTATCTTCAATTTATGAAAATACTATCGTTTTTTATCTTTCTTTTTATACTGTCTTGTGCTAGCCAAAACCAACAAACGCAGCTTCAACAAAACAAACAAAAGTCCAATTTACAACCTCAAAAAGAAGCATTACTTCAAAAGCAAAAACCAAATCAAAAAGAACCACAATTACAAAAAGAAGAACCCAGTTCTACTTTTGGAAAATATTTTACTCCAAAAGGAGATTTACGCGCATTGGTTATTTATGTGAATTTTGAAAAAGAATACTTAGATCCAAAGGTTCACGATAATTTAAGACATTGGCCTATATCCGAAGAATTTCCTGTTCATTATGGTGAATCTGTAATTCAAGAAAATCAACAATTGAGTTGGGGATTTCAAGAAAAAGAAGAATTCAATACTATTGACATTACTGATTATGCTACTTTCGAAAATCTTTCAGCTTATTATTACACTATGTCTTCAGGTCAATTCAGAATGTATTTTGAAACTTTAAAGCATCCTGAAACACAACAGGCTATTACCATAAAAATTAGTCCAGAAGGTATACCAGCTAGCGCAGCAGGTAGAAGTGAACTCAATAAAAGAGTATTTGAGCAAATTAGAAAAATCTATCCAGATCAATATGATTGGTCTAGGTTCGATACTAGAAAAAACAATCCTAATTACCAAGCAGATTATTCAAGTACAGGAAGCAATTCAAGTTACACAGACTTCAACCTAGATTTCGTTATTCTGCTTTTTAGAAATTGGAATGTTTGGAAACCCCACCCAAATGGAAGTAAAAATGGGGTTGCTTGGCGAAAAGCAATTATGGGTACTGGAGCAGGAAATGAAATTATTGCTCATCATGGCGATCACCCTGTTTTTGTAGGAAATGAAGGATTACGTGTTTTCCTTACTCAGCGAAATTTATTTCAAAATCACGAATTATTGATTCATGAAATAGCCCATGGAATGATTAGTATGCCGCACATTAATTCTGCAAATAAAGCAGAAGGTGATTATTTGTTTTACAATTACGGTTGGGGAATGATGGATACGTATTCAGATTATTTTGGCACCGCAAATGCTTGGGAAAGATGGTATGCAGGATGGACGGAAATTACTCACGATATAGAACCAAGTGAAGAAGAAATAGTAGTAGAATTAGATGATTACCTTGAAAAAGATGAAAGCATTCGCATAAAACTACCGCAAGTAGAAAATCAATTTTTATGGTTAGAGCACAGAAAAGACACCAATACTATTTACTACCAAAGACCGCTTAGAAGAAAAGACAGATACGGTAATCCGCATCCTAATCATCCTCCAGGATTATATGCTTTTATAGAGCAGATGTCTCCTTCAAGAAATATGACCTTTAGTACCAATGTAAATGGCACCAATGGAATGAAAGTACTTTATGGAGAGGGAAATTACGATTATACAGTACAAGGTTTTGAAGAGCGATATTATGCATGGGATAATGAAGTTTTACAAGTAAAAAACGAAGGAGAAAATGCTTATGCCGGTCACCACGAAGGCATGCTTTACAGATACGATTTCAATAAAAATGGAAAAATAGAACGCAAAACTGGTTCCAATGGAGCTGGAAGCCAGTATGTAGATATAGAAAATATATTTGAAATTGATGGCAAAAAAGGCTTTCCATTTTATATGTTTAATACGCCTATTCAATCCAAAAAAATCAGTGCATTCACCAATCCAGCTATTACTAACTTTCAAAAGATGGACTGGAAGAATAATGAATTGTCTCCAGTTATCCTTCATCAACTAAGTGTTACTCAGAAAAAATTAAAAAATGGCAATCTTCAAATAAAGGTGAATTACCAAGATGGACAAATTGAAGAAGATTTTAGAATGGCTGGATCTATAGTTTTGCCAGCAGGCGAAGTGATTATACTTAACCAAGGTAAAGAATTATTGCTGAATAAAAGCAAAACCATAAATAGAGTTACAGCTGTAGAAGGAAGCTTTATTGAAAATTCCTATTTAAAAATTAAAGGTGAATTGGTTTTAGAAAAAAATGCAGTTTTTATTATAGATGAAGAAAGCAGCGTTTATTTTGAAGCCAATAGTAAATTAGTAATGAAAGCTGGATCAAAAATTATATCAAAAAATAACGCTGAATTATTATTTGAAGATGCTGCAATTGTAGAAAGGCACCCAACAGCTAAAATTATAGATTAAAATCCGCCTCATATACTGTCATTCCGCACGAGCAAAGCGAGATGCGGAATCTTATGAAGTTACTGGAATGTTGAACTGAAAACGAACTCCTCGCTTTCATAAGAATAAGATTCCATATAAAATTTATGCTCTGCGAAGTTTGCAACTTCGCAGCTACCAAATATTAAACAAAAACTAAAATCACTTGACCGCATAGACAACCCATGCAACTGTCATTCCATGCAAGCGAAGCGCGACAGGGAATCTTATAATGCTACCGTAATGTTGAACTGAAAACGAACACCTTGCTTTCATAAGAATAAGATTCCGCATAAAATTTCTTTCTGAAACATGCTCTGCGAAGTTTGCAACTTCGCAGCTACCAAATATTAAACAAAAACTAAAATCACTTGACCGCAAAACACCCATGAAACTGTAATTCCATGCAAGCGAAAGTGCGACAGGGAATCGCATAAAGCAAATACAAAGTGAACTATAAAACTTAAGGTAGAAAACTTCATTTTACCAAAACTTTACAACAGCTTTTAGTCTTCGATGTTTCAATTTCTATTTACTTTGAAAAAAGAGTTTTTAACTATGCTTAAAATTGCTTTTCATCCCATTTATCAGCATCCCTTACCAGAAGGACATCGTTTCCCAATGGAAAAATATGAATTACTCCCAAAGCAACTACTTTATGAAGGGACTTGTAGTGATGCCAATTTCTTTGAACCCAAAATTCCGAGTAATGAGTTTATTTTGCAGGCGCATCAAGAGCAATATGTAAAAGATTTGTTCAATTTGAATATCGAGCCTAGAGCAGCAAGAAAAATTGGATTTCCACTTTCTGAAGTTTTGGTAAAACGGGAACGGATGATTACAGATGGCAGCATGAAAGCTGTGGATTATGCATTGCAATACGGTGTAGCAATGAATATTGCGGGTGGAACGCATCACGCGTATTCTAATAGAGGAGAAGCTTTTTGTATGCTAAATGATCAGGCTATTGCTGCCTATTACTTGCTGAGTAAACCTGAAATAAATCAGATTTTAATAGTAGACTTGGATGTACACCAAGGCAATGGAACAGCTGAAATATTTAGAAATGAACCTCGTGTTTTTACATTTTCTATGCATGGGAAATCCAATTATCCGTTTAAAAAAGAAATTTCAGATTTAGACATTCCTTTACCTAATGATTGTGATGATGAATCCTACTTAAAAGAACTCAAAAAAACGCTACCCAAATTGATAGATAAGGTTCAACCCGATTTTATATTTTACTTGTGTGGAGTAGACATTTTAGCAACAGATAAATTAGGAAAGTTGGGATGTACTAAAGCAGGTTGTAAAGAACGCGACCGTTATGTGCTTCAAACTTGTTTTGACTATCAAATCCCAGTTGAATGTAGCATGGGTGGAGGATATTCCAAAGACATAAAAATCATAATCGATGCGCATGCCAACACCTTTCGGTTAGCGCAGCATATTTTTTTCTGAGATTGTTATTAGGATTTTTAGTTGTATGCAGTTGATTTCTACTTACCACTTACCTCAATAAAAGAAAAAAAAAGAGCAAAAAAACTAAACAAATAACACGATGTTACGCACAAAAGTAATATCTCTTGCTTGTGAATGTTAATAATCCATTAGATTTATATACAGACTATTTGTTTCACAACAAATTGTAGTACAGCAACATAAAAATATAATCATTTGAAGGAACTGCCAAAAACGGTAAATCTGGAAAAAATTTCACTACAAATTGAAAAGTAAATCAACTGAAAGCATTGTCAATGCAAGCGATGGCGCCACACAGAGTCTTAAAATTTTGAACCTCTGCTAAGTTAAAGCTTCGAAGTTTCAAACTTGGTAGAGGGGGCTTAATACTTTCTCCATCTTTTTTACTAAATTTTTAATTTCTACCAAAATTTTAATTAGTACACGACAAAAAAAAGCAACATGAGGTATTGAAATCAGTTTTGCCCCAAACCTTAAAGGGAGCCTGATTTTCCTCGATTTCACCCTTTAGGGTAGGGGCAGAAAATCAAGGAAAAAATACTGATGCCAGATTTTGTCATGTACTAAAAAAATTTTATCTATCATTTCTTCCTAATGCTGTGTAAGTATTGTTATTTCTTCGCCTTTTTATTACAGTCTGTTTTGTTGTTATTTGGTGTATTTGCAGTAAGTTGGCGTGGCAGCTAATTTAGAAAACTTGGCTTGTGTTTGATATTTAAGATTTTGAAATAAATCATGTAGCTAGTAAGATTGGTCAAACTATCAGAAGAATGATTTACCTATAAACACCAATTTAACTCTTTAAAATTGTTGTTTTAGTTAAAGGTTTATTCCAAATAGATAACCAACAAAAGCGGTCAAACCCATGGCTACTGTACCCCAAAATGTGATTCTAAGTATAGCTCTACTCACACTCGAACCACCCGCTTTTGCTGCTAATGCACCCAAAATAATTAGAAATAGAAGGGCGAAACCATAAAGAGAATATTCTATGTTTTTTAAAGGTAAAAATAGCGTTACTATTAAAGGAAGTATACCACCAACGGTAAATGCAGCACCAGACGCAAATGCCGCTTGCATTGGGTTAGCCTTACTAATATCGTTTATTCCCAATTCATCTCGAATATGTGCACCTAAGACATCGGTTTTAGTTAACTCTTTCGCTACAATTAAAGCGGTCTCTTTTTTAATCCTCTTTTTTCATAGATTTCAGCCAATCGTTGAAGTTCAATTTCGGGTATTTCATTTAACTCTATTTTCTCACGCTCAATGTCTGCTAACTCAATATCAGTTTGAGAACTTACCGATACATATTCACCTGCTGCCATAGATAAGGCACCTGCCACCAAACCTGCAATAGTTGCTAATATAATGGGTTCACGAAGCTCGCTGGCGGCTGCAACTCCTATAGCAAGACTTGCTGTTGATAATATTCCATCATTCGCACCCAATACAGCTGCTCTTAACCAGTTGCTTCTATGGATGTAATGATTATCTAAATAGTTATCGGTCGTTAGTTTCTTCATTTATTATTTTTAAGAAAATAAATTCAATTTATTTTTTATTACCCTTAGATCCTCTTGTAAATCACTGATTTGATCAAGCAAATTATGAATTGCATCAATGCCCTCCATATTAATATTTAATTCGTAGTGAAAATGTATTGCTCGTTCAATGGTTTTTAACTGCTCATTTGAGATATACTTTTTATCGTCCTCAACAATTATATCAATAAGTCCAACATCATTTAATGATTTAATAAAGGAAAAATCAACATCACAATTTGAGCAGAAATGATCTATAAGTATTAAACTAGTTGTTTCCATTGTTTCTGATTTTTTGTAACTCGGTAAGTAATTCTTTTTCCTTTACCGATAGAGATGTCGGTAATTTTATCTGATAAGTGATATACAAATCCCCAAAATCATTTTCTTGTTTATACACCGGAAAGCCTTTGCCTTTTAATTTTATCTTTGAGCCAGCTTGAGTTTCTGGAGCAACTTTAAGTTTGACTTTGCCATCAAAGGTATCAATCAAAACTTCACCACCAAGTAAAGCAGTATAGAGATTTAAATCAACATTTGAATATAAATTGCTTCCTTCCCTTTTAAATAGGGTATGATTGCTAATTGAAAAAGTAATGTACAAATCTCCATTCGGCCCCCCATTTGCGCCAGTAGTGCCATGCCCAGTAATTTTAATAACCTGCCCATTCTCTATTCCTGCCGGAAATGTTAATCGAATATTTTTTC